>Ga0315292_10001466_pt1 | contig 12628 bp, 4 predicted proteins | sample YL17G13_0_MG_FD_204029 | JGI IMG/M metagenome (GOLD analysis project Ga0315292, IMG submission 204029) | Sediment microbial communities from Yellowstone Lake, YNP, Wyoming, USA - YL17G13_0 | ecosystem: Environmental > Aquatic > Freshwater > Lake > Sediment | place: USA: Wyoming | collected... | reverse complement strand
CGTCGAACGGCAGTGACGCCGCGAACTCCATGCCCCACAGGTAGCCACCGTTGCCGTTCACCGGCTGCGTGAAGCGGCCCGTGCACTGCTTGGTAACGCCCGGCGGGAACGCGGTGTCGGGGGTCGTCGCACACAAGGCCGAGAAATCGTGCCCGTCGGTGGTCTGGTTATAGATGTAGGTATCCAGGTTCTTGTAGAACGCGGCGGCCGACACGTAACCCTTGTTCTCGTAGAAGTACTTTTCGTAGGACACGTCGAGGGCCCAGGCCTTCCATGGGTCCAGCTGGGCGTTGCCGCCGCTGCCGCCCGGCTCGCCGGTGCCGAAGTTGAAGCCGCTCTCTTCCGTCGCCTTCAGCTGGTCCATGCGGGCACGGGCCATTTGCTGCGAGATACCGATGCGCACGGCCTGCGAGTCCGGCAGGATGAACGCCAGGTTGATCTGCGGCAGGACGTCGGTGTAATCCTTGCCGTCAGAAGTCGGGAACACCTTGTTGCCGGCCGCCGTGTCGACACGGTACGAGTCGGAACTCTGGTCCGTGTAGATCACCTGCAAGCCCGCGTTGCCGCGCAACGTGACGGAGTCCGAGATCTCGTGATTCAGGTCGCCGCGCAGGTACGCGGTGGCGACCTTTTCCTCGACCGTCCAGAACTTGCCGGCCAGGTAGGAGAAGCCTGGCTGGGTCGGCGTACCCCAGACGACAGGATTGAAGTAGTTGCGCAGCACGCCGTTGACGTTGATCGCCATCGCCCTGCCGGCATCCGCGTAGTTCAGGTTGGTGTCGCGCAGCAGGAACTGCTGATCGATCTGGTAGGCCCCGCCGCCGATCGTGCTCAAGGCCGATTCCGGCGATTCCTTCTGCTTCGTGCGGTCGCTGTAGTTGGCGCCGAACGAATAGCCCTGGAACCACCACATGTCGGCGGTGTGCGTCGCATCCAGCCGGAACGACGTCAGCTCGTCCTCGGTGTGCGGCTTCTTGGTGTAACCGGAGCCGTAGATCGTCGGGCCGACCAGGACCTGCGTCGAGTCGGTGTAGTCACGCAGGAACGACAGCGACGGCATGTTGCTGTTGTTGCGCAACTGGAACGTGCCCGTGTCGTACTGGTTGCGCGGCGCGGAACCGTTCGCGGGGAGCTGCGCGTACTGCGCGTTGATTTCCGGCTGCAGCTGGTCGCGCGTGGCCTTCGAATAGCTGATGTCGGCCACCATCGACCACTCGTCGCTCAGCTGGAACTCGTTGCGCCAGCCGGTCGCGAAGATCTCGTCTTCCGTGGTGAACAGGAAGTTGCGCACCAGCGGCATCGCGCTGTTCAGCGTGCCGGCAACGATCGTGTCGGCGCTGACCGTGGTGTTGGAGTAACCGAACACCGTGCCAGCCGGGAACGTACCGTCGCAGCACGGCGCCGGATAGCCGCCGAGATTGACCTCGAGGCTGCGCGCGTTGTTGGTCTGGTCCATCGTCGAGTAGTACAGGTCGATCACGCCGGTGTACATGTCGTTCGGCTCGAACTGCACCGACGCCATCAGGCCATCACGTTCCGTCGAACCCATGTCCGCACGGACTTTCATGCCGTTCGTGACGTAGTTGCCGGCTGCGACGCCAGGATTGTTGGTGCAGTTGGCCGGCGAGCCGCCGCCGCAGCTCGCTGCGCCACCGCTGCTGCCCGCCGCATTCCACGGCTCATACGTGCCGAAGCCGCGCGTCGCCAGCGGGCTGTCGAGGTGGGCATAACCGAAGGCGAAGCCGAGCTTGCCGTCCATGAACTGGTCGATGTACGAGAAGCTGGCGCGAAAACCGTCGGTGTCCGAATCGGCGCCGAGATTGTCGTTCGAGTTCGTCTCGCCGCGCAGGTTCAGCACGATGGCCTGCTTGCCGTAGTCGAGCGGGCGCACGGTGCGCAGGTCGATGGTGCCGGCGAGGCCCTGGCCGACGAGGCTGGAGTCCGGCGTCTTGTAGACGATGACCTGGCTGATCAGCTCCGACGGGTATTGGTCGAACTCGACGTTGCGGTTGTCGCCCGTGCTCACCTGCTCGCGGCCGTTCAACAGCGCGCTGGTGAAGCCAGGGTCCGTGCCGCGAAGGCTGATCGCCGAGGCGCGGCCTTCCGCGCGCTGCGACGTGAGGCCCGGCAGGCGCGAGATCGACTCGGCGATGCTGGTGTCCGGCAACTTGCCGATGTCTTCCGCCGAAATTGCTTCGACGATGCTCATCGCGTCCTGCTTGACCGCGATCGCGCTTTCGATGCCGGCGCGGATGCCGGTGACGACGATCTCTTCAAGTTGATCTGCGGCGGCCGGCGCCGTCTGTGCCTGCACCATGCCAGGCAGCCCCAACGCAACGGCGATTGCGAGCGACAGCGCGGTGCGGCGGGTCGGGTAAAGAATCGAACTGAAACGATCAGCGGCGCGCTTGTCGCCGGACTGCAGATGCTTGGCCACGGATAGCCCCCTGGTTTGAAAAAGGTGTAGTACTCACCCAACACGGGATGCTAGTCGCGCTGCAAAACCACATGCAATGGGCTGCAAACGTATTCATTGAATAATGAATAGATGTTGCCCAAGTACAACATCAAAACTAGGCATTAATCCGCACGAGGCTACCGGTACGTGCGGAGTGGACGTCCCGCAACAACGCGCGAACGGCGTCGCGGTCGAAGATCTCGTCGATCCGGCAGGTCATCTTGCGCTGCCAGTTGGCGTGCTCTTCGTTGGTCCCGGGCACATTGACCGGGTCCGCCATGCCGATGAGGTCCTCCGCCTGGAGGACGACCAGCGCGGATGCGGTCCGCGCGAGATACACGTGAATCGCGTGCGACAGCGCGTCGGTGTACGCGTCCGGTGCCGCAGAGGCTGCGGCCGGTTTCAAGCCGTTAGCCTCGAGCGCAGCCAGCAGTGCCGCCCGGTCGCGCACGCGTTCGTCCGCCACGTGCTGGCGCGTTTCCTCGTTCGGATACAACGCCAGGCGCTGGCGCAAATCGATGTCGCCACCCGACCAGTAGCCGCGCAGGGTCGGCAGGTCGTGCGTCGTGACCGTCGCAATCGCGCGGCGCGGGTACTCGCCCGGCGCAATGAAGCTGCCGTCGGGGCGCTTTTCAAACAGCAGCACGCGGTACGAATACACGGCGCGTTCGCCCATCGCGTGCGACATCTCGGGCGGCACCGTGCCGAGGTCTTCGCCAACGACGAGGCATTCGTGCCGCTCGCTTTCGAGCGCCAGCACCGACATCAGGTCGTCGAGCGGATAGTGCACGTAGCCGCCAGCGGTCGACCCAAGCCCGACCGGAACCCACCACTGACGGAACAGCGCCATCACGTGATCGAGTCGCAGCGCACCGAAGTGCCGCATGTTCGCGGCGACGAGGTTGCGGAACGGCCGGTACTGCTCCGCCATGAGCACGTTCGGATCCTGCGGCGGTATGCCCCAGTCCTGGCCTTTAAGGGCAAGCGCATCAGGCGGTGCGCCAACGCCCGCTCCCATGCGATAGAGCGCCTGGTCGGACCACGTCTCGGATCCGCTCGGGTTCACGCCCACGGCGTAATCGCCATAGAGTCCGATCGGCATGCCGAGCTGGCGACCGAGTGACTGCGCCTCGCCCAGCTGTTCGTCGGCGAGCCACTGCAGCCAGGCATGGAACTCGACCGACTCCGCGTACGATTGCTCGAACGCCTGGACGCCCGGGTGCGTCGGATCGCGCAGTTCTTCGGGCCACATCGGCCAGCCCCAGTAGCGGTGACCATCGATCGAACGCATGTGTTCGTCGATAGCGTCGTGCAAGGCATGGCGACGCAGCGATTCGCCGCGTTCGGCGCGGTAGGCCTGGAACTGAGCAACGCGCGCCGAAGTCTGCGCTGATTGGTCGCGACGGAAATGAGCATGCAGCAGCTTCAGGATGCGCAGCTTCGCCTGCGCGACGCCTGGATAATCCACGCAAGGCGTCGCGCGCAGGCGCGCGAGCTCGGACTGGAATCCAGCGGCATGCACGGTGGCCTGCGCCTCGACACAGTGAGCGAACTCCGCGACGCGCTCGACTGCGATGTACAGCACGTTCAGGAAGTGCCGTGACGACGGGCTGTATGGGCTGAACTGCCAGGGATTGCCTGGAAACAGCGCATGCAGCGGATTGAGGCCGACAAAAGCGGCGCCCCGCTCCGCGCACGTACGCACGACGGTAGCCAGGTCGGCGAAGTCGCCGATGCCCCAGTTCTGCTCGGAGCGCAACGTATAGAGCTGCACCGCCACACCCCACAGCCGCTCGCCATTTTGCAGGACCCTGGGTTCGTGACAGGGCAACGGCGCCACGATGAGTGCACAGAATTCACTCGTAAAGCCTTCGAGTGCGACGTGCAGCCTGTGATACCCGTGCGGAAGGTTGCCAGGCAGCGGCAGCTCGCGCCGTGTAAGCCAGCGGCCGTCGACTTCGCGCCGTTCGTGTTCCGGCAGTTCCGCGGCAGGTACGCGCCCGCGAACTTCGTTGCCGCCGTCGATTGTGATGCGCCAGTCGAGCACGTGCTCGAGCGAATCGGCAGGCACCGCGAGCGTCACGCCATTGCGGTGCGGATGCACGACCGCCACGGGCGGTAACAGCGAACGCAGCCGCCCAGCCTCGCGTTCACGCAATTCGCACTCGACCGCCGCCACATCGGAGATGGAACAACCCATCGCCGCCAGGATCGCCGTCTTGGTTTCGCGGCTGATGTGGAGCAGGTCGCCGCGATAGTTGTGATACGCGTCGCCGATGCCCCGCTGTCTGGCGAGTTGATCGAGCAATGAGTCGAGCATTCGATACCGTCCCGTTGGCGGTCGCGACGATGCCCTACGTCAAGGGCCGCCGCAAGCGTGTTTATTCGATCAGACGGGCCGCGATTCCAGCAGCACCGTGCTTTGCGGCTGCAGCGCAAGCCGTGTTCCCGCCGCGAGACTGGCCATGACGCGCGGCGGTTGGTCGTGACTGGTGTCGAACAGCACGCCCCAGACCGAGCCTGCGGGTCCGGCCGGCAACGTCATTTGCGCAGGCGTGTCGTCGGCGTTGAAGGCGACGAGCAGGTCGCCAGTGCGGTTACTGCGCGCCGCGGCACCGTTCAGCAGCACCGCGATCGAGGCAAGCCTGGAATCGTTCCAGTCGGAGTCGCTCATCTCGCGCCCGGACGGGTGCAGCCACGACACATCCTTGGTGTCCGCACCGCGCTGCGTGCCCTTAAGGAACGTGTCGCGACGCAACCAGAGGCGCGACTTGCGCAGGTCGATCAGGCGGCACACAAACGCGATCAACGCAGCGTTGCGCTCCGCAAGCGTCCAGTCGATCCAGTTGATCTCGTTGTCCTGGCAATAGGCGTTGTTGTTGCCGTGCTGCGTGCGACCGAACTCGTCGCCGGCCATCAGCATGGGCACGCCCTGCGACAGGAACACCGTCGCGAGCAGGTTGCGTGCCTGGCGCGCACGCGTCGCAAGGATCACCGGGTCGTCCGTGGGACCCTCGACGCCGTAGTTCGCACTCAGGTTGTGCGCGTGGCCGTCGCGGTTGCCCTCGAGATTCGCCTCGTTGTGGCGGTCGCTATAGGCCACGGTGTCGTGCAGCGTGAAACCGTCGTGCGCGGCGACGTAATTGACGCTGGCCGTCGGTTTGCGACCGCGTGCACGAAAGAGATCGCTGGAACCGGCGAAGCGCTCGGCGAACGTGCCGACGAGCGGGCGGTCGCCACGCCAGAACGCGCGCGCCGTGTCGCGGTAGCGATCGTTCCACTCGGCCCAGCCAACCGGGAACGAACCGAGCTGGTAGCCGCCGGCACCGACGTCCCACGGCTCCGCGATCAGCTTGAGGTAGGCGAGCTGCGGGTCGGCGCGCAGCGCCGAAAAGAACGGCGCCGCACGGCTGAACCCGTTCGCGTCACGGCCGAGGATCGGCGCAAGGTCGAAACGGAAACCGTCGACGCGCATGTCCGTGGCCCAGTACCGCAGGCAATCGATCACCATTGCGCGCACGGCGGGCTCGTCGAAGTTGATGGTGTTGCCGCAGCCGGAATAATTCACGTAATGCGAACGGTCGTCGGGCGGCAAGCGGTAGTAGACCGAGTTGTCGAAGCCACGCAGGCTCAGCGTCGGTCCGTGCTCGTTGCCTTCGGCCGTGTGATTGAACACGACGTCGAGAATGACCTCGAGCCCGGCTTCGTGCAGCGCGCGCACCATCGTCTTGAATTCGGTGACGGCGTTGTCGACCGCATAGCTGGGTTCGGGGGCGAACCACGCCAGCGAGTTGTAACCCCAGTAGTTCGCGAGGCCGCGCCCCGCGAGGAACTGTTCGCTCACGAACGCCTGCACCGGCATCAGCTCGATGGTGGTGACGCCGAGCCGCCTGAAGTGCTCGATGACGACGGGCTCCGCCAGCCCGAGGAACTTGCCACGCAAATGCGGCGGCACCGCCGGATGCCGCTGCGTGAAGCCCTTGACGTGCACTTCGTAGATGATCGTGTCGCGCCACGGCACGTTTGGCGAGCGCACCTTCGCCCAGTCGAAACTGCCGTCGACCACTTCAGCGCGCGGCACGTGCGGCGCGCTGTCATCGGGCGAGGGCAGGCCGTCGCCACCACGCACGGAGCCGTGCAGTGATGGATGCCATTCGAAGGGTCCGCGCAGCGACTGCGCGCAGGGATCGACCAGCAGCTTCGACGCATTGAAACGCAGGCCGCGCGCAGGATCGTAGGGCCCGTGCACGCGATAACCGTACTGGAGCCCGGGACCGCCGAAGCGCGCCGGCAGGAAGCCGTGCCACAGGTCACCCGTGCGTGACGGCAGGTCGATGCGCGCGATTTCGTCGCGACCGCTGTCGTCGAACAGGCAGAGCTCGACACGATCCGCGTGCGCGGAAAAGACTGCGAAATTCGTGCCTCGCCCAGTCCAGTTCGCGCCGAGCGGCTGCGGCGAGCCTGTCTCCAGGCGTGGCGCGCCCGCTGCGATATCGAGCGTCGTGTCGTCCAGCGTGGCGGGGTCGAGCGCGTCCATCAACCGTGTTCAGACAGCGAGTTCGAAAAACAACGCGCCGAGCGGCGGCAGGTCGAGCCGGATGTGGCACGGATAGCCCTGGCAGGGCGCCAGTTGCGTCACCACCCGCTCCTGCTTGTTGAAGCCGGAGCCCCCGAAGCGCGTGGCGTCGGTATCGAGCACCTTGCGGTACGTGCCTGCTGCAGGAACGCCGAGCCAGTAAGCCTCGCGCGGCACCGGCGTGCAGTTGAACACGCACAACAGCGGCGGACGGCCGGGGTGCAGCGGCGAGCGGCGCAGGAAAGCGAACACGCTCTGGTCGCCATTGTGCAGGTCGATCCACGCGAAGCCCGCGGGGTCGGTGTCGCTGGCGTGCAGCACCGGATTTTCGAGATAGAGGTGGTTCAGGTCGCGGTTCAGGTCGAGCAGCGCGCGATGCTCGGGCTGCTCGAGCAGGTGCCAGTCGAGCGAATGCTGCTCGCGCCATTCCTGCCATTGCCCGAACTCGCAACCCATGAACAGCAGCTTCTTGCCGGGGTGCGCCGTCATGTACGCGCGGAACCAGCGGTAGTTCGCGCGCTTCTGCCACTCGTCGCCCGGCATCTTGTCGAGCAGCGAACCCTTGCCATGCACGACTTCGTCGTGCGAGATCGGCAGCACGAATTTTTCGGTCCAGGCGTAGACGAACGAGAACGTCACCAGCGAATGATGGAATTGACGATGCACCGGATCGTGCTCGACGTAGCGCAGCGTGTCGTTCATCCAGCCCATGTTCCACTTGAAGTGGAACCCGAGCCCGCCCAGGTGCGCCGGTTGCGTGACGCCGGGAAACGCCGTCGATTCCTCGGCGAACGTCATCACGCCCGGATAGTCCCGACCGACCGCAATGTTGAGCTGACGCAGGAACTCGATTGCGTCCAGGTTCTCGCGGCCGCCGTAACGGTTCGGTACCCATTCACCGGCCTTGCGGCTGTAGTCGAGGTACAGCATCGACGCGACCGCATCCACGCGCAGCCCGTCGATGTGATACCGGTCCATCCAGTACAGCGCGTTCGCCACGAGGAAATTGCGCACCTCGTGCCGGCCGTAATTGAAGATCTTGGTGCCCCAGTCCGCGTGTTCGCCGAGCCGCGGGTCGGAGTGCTCGTACAGGCTCGAGCCGTCGAAGTTCGCGAGGCCGTGGTCGTCGCGCGGAAAATGCGCCGGCACCCAGTCGATGATCACGCCCAGGCCCGCCTGGTGACAGCGATCGACGAAAGCCATGAAATCCTGCGGCGTGCCGAAGCGCGAGCTGGGCGCGTAGTAGCCGACCACCTGGTAGCCCCACGAGCCGTCGAACGGGTGCTCAGCGACACCCATCAGCTCGAGGTGCGTGTAGCCCTGCTCTTTCGCGTACGGGATCAGCTCGTCCGCGATCTCACGCCAGTTGAGGAACTGGGGCTCGCGGTCGTAATCGCGACGCCAGCTGCCGGGATGCACCTCGTAGATGTTGATCGGCTGCAGGTGATGCGGCGCGGTCTTGCGCGCGTCGATCCAGGCCGCATCGTGCCACTCGTAGCCGTCGAGCGAGGCAACGATCGAAGCAGTGCCCGGGCGCAGCTCCATCGCAAAGCCGTACGGATCGGACTTGAGGATGGTCGTGCCGGCCTTGGTGCGGATCTCGTACTTGTAGAGCGTGCCCGGTCCGATGCCCGGCACGAACAGCTCCCAGATCCCGGAGCCGCCGCGCGTCTGCAGCGCGTGCTTGCGGCCATCCCACAGGTTGAACGGGCCCACGACGCTGACGCGTTCCGCATTGGGCGCCCACACGGCAAATCGCGTGCCGGGCAAGCCGTCGAGCTCGGCGGGATGCGCGCCGAGCTTGTAGTAGATCGTGTAGTGATTGCCCTCGCCGAACAGGTACAGGTCGAAGTCGGAAAGCTGCGGCGCGAAGTAGTACGCGTCGTGCTTGTCCATCTCGACGCCGCTCGCATACCGCACGCGCAGCTTGTATGGCTGCAACGGGCGGCGGTGCGGCACACGGCCCTCGAACAGGCCCGCAGGATGGATCGACTTGAGCTCGATGGCGGCCTCGCCGTCCCAGTGCACGCTGACGGCCACAGCGTCTGGCTCGAGCACGCGCACGACGCACACCGGCGCATCGTTCTTGCGTGCGAATTCGTGGTAGCCCAGCACCGAACGCGGCGCGGGGTGACGTGCGTTGACGAGCGCGTCGATGTCGGCGGGCGAGAGAGTCGTGCGGACGGTCATCGGCGCGAGTCTAGCCCGGGGGAAGGGGTTAGGGGTTAGGGGATAGGGGTTAGTCGGACCAGAGCGGCGATGAATTCGATTTCATGCGTGCGACGTCCGGTGGCAGCAGGTCGATCCGACCTCTTTGCCGGATCGCGTGTCTGCCTTTCCGCGATCCGGCAAAGAGGTCGGATTGGCCGGCTGCAGGCACTGAAACCCGGCGGGACAGTGCCGTTCAGAGTACCGGCTTGATGCGCCAGATCCGCTCCGCGTACTCACGGATGCTGCGGTCGCTCGAAAACGTGCCCATGCCGAGCGCGTTGAGCACTGCCTTCCGGCTCCACTCGTCGGGCTGCAGGTACAGCGCGTCCACTTCATCCTGCGCCTTCGCGTATGCCGCGAAATCCGCCAGCACGCAGTACGGCTCGCCGTCGGAGAGCAGGCGCCCGACGATCGGCTTGCCGTCGAACACGTTGGCGGGCGAGAAATGGCCCGAATCGATCAGGTCGAGCGTGCGGGCGAGGTCGGGGTTCGAGGCGACGAACGTTTCGGGTGCGTAGCCCCTGGCCTTCAGGCTGGTCACTTCGTGCGCCTGCAGTCCGAAGATGAAGATGTTCTCCGGACCGACTTGCTCGCGGATCTCGATGTTGGCGCCGTCGAGCGTGCCGATGGTGAGCGCGCCGTTCAGCGAGAGCTTCATGTTGCCCGTGCCGGAGGCCTCGAGACCCGCGGTCGAGATCTGCTCCGACAGGTCGGCGGCCGGCATGATCCGCTGCGCGAGCGAGACCTCGTAGTCGGGCAGGAAGACGACTTTCAGCTTGCCCTGGATGGTCTCGTCCGCGTTGACGACGCTGGCGACGTTGTTGATGAGCTTGATGATGCCCTTCGCCATGACATAGCCCGGCGCCGCCTTGCCCGAGAAGATCACCGTGCGCGGCACCGCGTACGCCTCGGGGTTCGCCCGCAGCTTGTGGTAGCGCGTCACGACGTACAGCAGGTTCAGCAACTGCCGCTTGTACTCGTGGATGCGCTTGACCTGCACGTCAAACAGCGAGTGCACATCGAGGTCGATGCCGACGCGACGCTGCACCTCGGCGTCAAGATGGCGCTTGTTGGCCAGCTTGATCTCGCGGAACTCCCGCCGGAACCCGGCGTCCTCGGCCAGGCCACGGATACGCTCGAGTTCCTCGAGGTCGTTTTCCCACGAGTGGCCGAGATGGCGCGTGATGAGCGACGACAGTCCCAGGTTCGACTGCTTGAGCCAGCGCCGCACGGCGATGCCGTTCGTGACGTTGGTGAAGCGGTCCGGATACAGCTCGGCGAAGTCGGCGAAGATCGTCTTGGTCATCAGCTCGGAATGGAGCTTGGCCACGCCGTTGACCGTGTGGCTCGCGACCACGGCGAGGTTCGCCATGCGGACCTGGCGCCCGCCGCCCTCGTCGATGAGCGACATGCGGCTGCGGCGCTCGTTGTCGCCGGGCCAGCGCGCCGTGACTTCGTCGAGGAACGCGCGATTGATCAGGTAGATGATCTGCAGGTGGCGCGGCAGGATCCGTTCGAAGAACGAGACCGGCCAGACTTCGAGCGCTTCGGGCAGCAACGTGTGGTTCGTGTACGAGAACACGCGGCGCGTGATGTTCCACGCCGTTTCGACGTCGACTTCGTGCTCGTCCACCAGCAGGCGGATCAGCTCAGGGATCGCGAGCGCCGGGTGCGTGTCGTTGAGCTGGATCGAGATCGAGTCGTGCAAGGTGTCGAAGCTGCGGCCTTCGGCGAGGTGCTGTGCCAGCATGTCCTGCAGGCTGGCGCTGACGAAGAAGTACTGCTGCTTGAAGCGCAGCTCCTTGCCCTGCGGCGTGGTGTCGTCCGGGTACAGGATGCGCGAGACGTTCTTCGCCTCGGCCTGCGCCCACGAGGCCTCGACGTGCCGGCCGGCGTTGAACAACTCGACGTTGAACGGCGCGATGGCGCGGCCTGCCCAGAGGCGCAGGTGGTTGACGGTCGGGCTGCGGTTACCCGGGATCAGCTGGTCGAAACCGATGGCCCAGATATTGTGTGTCTCGACCCAGCGATACCGCGTGCGGCCCTGCGCGTCCTGCGTGCCGATGCAGCGGCCGCCGAAGCGGACGACGTAACGAGCGTCGTCGCGCGCGATTTCCCACGGGCTGCGCTCGCGCATCCAGGTGCTCGCGATCTCGCGCTGCCGTCCGTCCTCGTCGATGACCTGCGTGAAGATGCCGTAGTCATAACGGATGCCGTAGCCGACCGCCGGATACTGCAACGTGGCGAGCGAATCGAGAAAGCAGGCCGCGAGGCGGCCGAGACCGCCGTTACCGAGTCCCGGGTCGTTTTCTTCCTGCGCCACGCGTTCGAGGTCGTACCCGAGCTCGGCCAGCGCTTCGCGTGCTTCCTGCACCAGGTCGCCGTCGAGGCTGGCGAGGCCATTGATGAGCGAGCGGCCGAGCAGGTATTCGACCGACAGGTAACAGACGCGCTTGACGCCGGCCTGCGAGATGCGGCGCTGGGTGGACAACCAGCGCGCGGCAAGCTCTTCGCGCACTGCGAGCGAGAGCGCATCGTAGATGTCCCGCTGCGTGGCGGATTCGGGATCCTTGCCGAGCGAGCGCGTCAGGCGGTCGAGCATGACCGCGCGCAGCGTGCCGGGCTGCAGCGTTATGCCACTGAGCAAAGCGGTGCTTCTCAAGTAGTGACTCCGTACCGTCGCGCGGAATTGACCGCGTCTTGTTATTGGACGACCAAGGCGCCGCAGCGCGTCAGAGCTTCTGCAACGTCCGCTCGGCCACGATGCGCCAGCCCTGGGCGTCCTTGGCGAGCGTCAGTTCCTTGACGTACGCATCCTTGCCGAAACGCTGCACGAAAGTCACGACCTTGCGGTCGGGACCAGCGTCCTTCGTCTTGAGTTCCTCGAGTCGCGCGTCGGGCGCGGCGCCATTCGCGACCTGTTGCTTGCGGTCTTCGATGTAGGCCGTGGCCCCGCCAGTCTCCGTCGACTGGAATTGCGGCGAGTAGAACGACGCCACCTGGTCCGGTTTGCGGTTCGCCCACGCGGAGCCCCAGACGTACACCGCCTCCTCGACCGAGCCGGCCATCACGGCCTTGGGTCCGAAATACGCGGGCGGCTGATCGAGGCACTTGGGTGCCGGGTCGAGCTTCGCGGGATCGGGTGCTGCCGGTGGAATGGTCATGCCTCCGCTCAGACGCTCGCTGCCCGTCACGCCTTCCGGCATCTCCAGGCGGGGACGTTCCCGCGCAGCGAGGTACTCGGGGCTGTCGCCACAGGGATTCTTGCTGGCGCAGCCTGTCAGCGCGGCGACCGCCAGGCCCGGCAGGACAAGTAAGCGAAGCGAAGCACTCGAAACGGGCATCGGCGGAACACCGGGCGCAACAGCGAAGGGGACGCATTG
>Ga0315292_10001464_pt1 | contig 12636 bp, 9 predicted proteins | sample YL17G13_0_MG_FD_204029 | JGI IMG/M metagenome (GOLD analysis project Ga0315292, IMG submission 204029) | Sediment microbial communities from Yellowstone Lake, YNP, Wyoming, USA - YL17G13_0 | ecosystem: Environmental > Aquatic > Freshwater > Lake > Sediment | place: USA: Wyoming | collected... | reverse complement strand
CCGTGCCCCGGACCCCTGCGCTGGACGCCCAGGGTGTTCCGCTCACCGCCCGCTCGCTCCAGCCGGCGCCCACGAACGGGGCCAGGACGAAGGTGCGCCCCGTGCTGGCGTAGGTGCCGAGCCCAAGCGCGGGGGCCGGCAGGTCGAATCGCCACTCAGCGTGGGCGACCGCCAGGCTCCTCCCCCCAAATGCACGGAAGGGATATCCCACCAGTGTTCCCCGACCTCCCATGACGAAGCTCCGGTAGGCTGGCATGCCGTCGCTCCCCACTCCCGCGTACGCCCGAACAAGGAGCGCTCCCACCCCCAGCGGAGCCTGCCACCGCACCGCGGCCGTCCCCCGCAGGAAGTCCGTGGGGCCGGTGCCGGCCTCCAGCCGAAGCTCTCCGCTCAGGTCAGGGCGGACGGCGATCCCGAGGGCCTGCCTGGCGAGCGAAAGCGTGGCCAGGGTGTACTGTCCCGCCCCGAGCGCCGGATTGGCGCGGTAGGTGCCCCGCGCGGGCGTGGCGGCAACTTGCATGTTGTGGGAGGTGGCCAGCCCGGCCGTGAGGGACAGGGTCGTGCGATCGGCGATCGGGCGGCGGAGCCCGGCCTCCGCCCAGTCGACCAGGGCGTAGTCCCCGAAGTCCTGCCCTGCCTCCTGGGAGGTGATGGAGTTGATCACGGGTGCGATGATGAGGAAATCGCTCACGTCCTGGACACGGCGCCCCACGCCGATGCTGAGCGTCGTCAACCCCAGGCCGAGGTCGGCCACCAGTCGGCCGACCAGCCGGCCGTCGCTGGTGCCATACGCGGCGTACGGACGAAAGGCGAGGCGCCGCTCCGCCGCCCGCACGGTGAGCCCGAAACCCAGGGTCAGCCCCTGTACCCGGTTCACGCGGATGAGGTCGCTGAGGGAGTTGGTGGCGATGCGCGCCCCGTGCAGCCCACTGAGGGCGCGATCCCCCGCAATGCGCTCCACCTGGGTGCGGAGGACCGTCATGTCCTGTCGGTTGACCGGGCCTGCGACCTCGGCGACTGCCTCGTCGAGCGGCTGGGTCCAGTTGGCCGAATCAGGGGCGGGCTCCCGCAGCCCGCCGATGGGCGGTCCCGTGAACACCACGGGCGGCAACTCGGTGTTCAGCGTGTAGTCGCCGACTTCCCAGCGTCCCTGGATGATGCCCCGGGCCGGGAAGTCGAGCCAGGTGGTCCGGCGGCGAATCTCGATGACCTGCCGTTCGGGCAGCCAGTAGCGGCCCTCGAACAGGGCGTTTTCCAGCACGATGCTGATGTCTTCCAACTCGTGATCGAGGTAGGCCGACGGCGTGAAGCTGAAGCGGAACTGGACGACCTCGGCGGTGGCGACGTCGAGGAAGAGGGTGCCGATGACCAGCGGCCGGGTAAACGACCTGGGGCGCACCGCCACCTCATACACCTGGACAGTGCGCGTGTTGGCCGACAGGGTCAGGGAGTCCCGCAGCGCGAAGTCATAGGCTGCGAGTCCCTCGGGCGACAGGGGATGGAGGACGTCGCGGACCTCGTCGCCGTCGCCGATCCGGATGAGGTTTCCGTAGTTGTTGGTGACGACGCCGAGATGGTCGCGGTGGTAATTGATATCGGTGGGAAGCCAGGTGCCGTCGCGCCACCCGAGAATCCTCTGCTTGCTGAGCCCCGGGGCTCGCCAATACACTTCCAGCTGCAGCTCGTCCGCCTTGACGAGGCGGGGAGGCTCGGTCAGCCCCGAGCCGACTTGCGCGAGGAAGAGGACGAATCCATGGGCCCGCGCCTGGTAGGAGCGCAGACTCGTGTCGGCTTGGACCAGCTGGCGGCGGGCAACCCCGCGCTCGACCAGCGCGAGCACCTCCGGCGTGTTCCATGCCTGCGCGACCAGCGGTGAGCTGACGATCGAGGCCAGAATGGCGAGAACCGAGAGGCGGAGGCGCATCTGCTGAGAATATCCCGCGGCCGGACCCATCGAGCAAGCGGCGCCTTCCTGGCGCGCACGCTTCTGGCGGTCGCCTGCGCGGGCGGATGCCACCGCGCGGCGCCGGACGTTGCAGGCCCGGCCCAGGGGCCCGCGCCGCGGGCCTACTCCGCCGAACAGGTGTTCACGGTTGAAGTCTGGGGTGCGCAGGCGCCCGACACTGTCCTTACCTTCGCCGCGGCGCGCGCCCGATCGATCGTGCTCCGGCACGGCCCACCGGACAACACCGTGTTCGCCGAACTGGTTTTTCCGGCCAACGCGCTGGTCGCGCCGGGTGGCCGGGACAGCGTCACCGTCACGATTCGGCCAATTCCCGGCATTTATGGCCTCACCCTGGAGAGTGACGCCACCCTGGCCGCCCCCGTACGCCTCACCTTCAAGTACCCGGTGCATTTTGCGGCGCCCGCGGACAGCCGCGCCCGATACCCCACCGATGTGCTGTTCGAGCAGGGATTGGTGATCGCGCTCGTCAAGGGCGATGGCGTCCAGTTGCAGACGCTCCGGTCGACTCGACCGGCCAGTGACAACCTGCAGGCGGTCGTCTCGGCGCTGGGGCGCTACCAGATCGTGGCGCCACGTTGAGGCTGTCGCTTGCCCGCGCCGGCGCCTGACGCACTAGATTCGGGACCATCATGCCCCTCTACTCCCTCATCAGTTTCGGCGGCGACCAGCGATTTGAGCTTCCGGCCGGTCGCACACTCCTGGTCGGTCGCGCCGTGGAATGCGACGTACCCGTCTTCGACCCGACCGTGTCCCGGCATCATGCCGAGCTTGCCGCCGAGGAGGATGGCGACGGGGTCCGTGTCCGCGACCTCGGCAGCTCAAACGGCACCTCGATCAATGGCGTTCGAATCACCGAAGGTTTTCTGGCCGCCAATGACGCGATCGCCTTCGGCAAGATGTCGTATTACCTCCGGGTGCTCGAGGTGACCGCCGAGCACCGGATTGCCGCCCCACCGACCGCTGGCCCCAAGGGCGGCACGATTGTCCGCCAGCTCGCGGTGCATGTGGACACACCGGCGCGCGTGGACGCTGTTGCCGCGGACGGATTGCTCCGCGTTGGCTCGGGCGGCCCCGAACGCCAGGCGGAAAAGCTCGCCCTCCTGCTCGCGCTCTCCAATCGGCTCTCGGGCGAGCTCGACCTCGACCGCCTGCTGGCCACGGTGGCGGACACCACCTTCCAGGTGCTGAACGTGGACCGCGTGGCCATCCTGTTGCGTGACCAGACCAGTGGCGATCTTGTGCCCGCCGCCTCCCGCAGTCGGCTCGGCGGCGCCGAGGGGCTCCGCGTCCCGCAGTCCATTGCCCGGAAAGCGGTGGAGGAGCGGGTGGCCCTCCAGACGGACAACGCCGCCGCGGACACGCGGTTCACGGGCAAGTCAGTGGTCCAGCAGAGTGTGCGCGGGGCCATGTGCGCCCCGCTCCTCGCTGAGGGCGATCAGGTCCTCGGCCTCCTCTACGTGGACAACCTGGCCACCCCCGGCAGCTTCTCGGAGGAAGACCTGCAATTCCTGGCGGCGTTTGGCGGGATTGCGGCGGGCGGGATTCGCGCCGCCCGCTCCGCGGAGAAGGCGCAGCGCGAGGCCATGATGCGATCCAATTTTGAGCGCTACTTCGCGCCGTCGGTGGCGGCGGACATCGCCGGGCGGCAGGGCGCCGTGCAGCTCGGCGGCGCGCGGCAGCCCCTCACAATCCTCTTCAGCGACATCCGGGGCTTCACGGCGCTGGCGGAATCGATGGCCCCTGATGCGATCGCGGGGCTCTTGAGCGCCTACTTCACCGAGATGGTCGACGTCATCTTCGACCACGGCGGTACGCTCGACAAGTTCATCGGCGACGCGATCATGGCCCAGTGGGGTGCGCCCATCCCGCATCCGGACGACGCGGCGCGCGCGCTCCGCGCGGCGGTCGGCATGCAGCGCGCGGTGCTCGAGATCAACCGGCGATGGGCCGCGCAGGGCCGGCCAACGATTGCCGTGGGCATCGGCATCAATCATGGCGAAGCGTTTGCCGGCAACATCGGGAGCCATCGCCGCCTTGAGTACACCGTCATCGGCGACGCGGTCAACGTGGCCTCCCGCCTCTGCTCGGCGGCGGCACCCGGCGAAATCCTCCTCACCGAGTCGTTTCTGCAGCAGCTGGGCAAGAAGAAGCCCGCCGTGGAGCGGGCAGAAGGTGTCGAGATCAAGGGCCGCGCCGGCAAGGTCGCGGTGTACCGGATGACGGGACTGACGGCGGACGGCTGACGCCCTCAGTCCTCAGTCCTCAGTCCTCAGTCCTCAGTCCTCCGCGGAAATTCATAGGGAAACCCCGCCTCGGCGAGCAGGTCCAGTACCAGCCTGATCGGCAGACCCATCACCCCGAAGAAGTCCCCGTCGATCCCCTCCACCAGTGCAGCGCCGTAGCCCTGAATGCCGTACGCACCCGCCTTGTCCATCGGTTCGCCCGTCCGCACATACGCCCGGAGCATCCCCTCGCGGGCTGGTCGGAATGTCACCTCAGTCATGTCCACCGACTCGAACACCGTCTCCTCGGCTCGGAGGGCCACGGCGGTGATGACCTGGTGCGTCCGCCCCTGCAGCCGGAGCAGCATCCGCACGGCATCGTCCTCGTCGGCGGGCTTTTCCAGCAGCTCTTCATCCAGCACCACGATGGTATCGGCGGCCAGGACCAGCGGCCCCGCCACGGCGCGCGCCTTGTCGTGCGCCAGGCGGAGGGCGTAGTCACGGGGCGCCTCGCCGGGCTTCCGGACTTCCGGTACCTGCGAGGGGCGGACCTCGACCGGAATGCCCAGCATCTCCAGCAGCTGGCGCCGGCGCGGTGACGCAGAGGCGAGGATCAGTGGCGTCATGCCGAGCGCTCGAGGATGAGGGTGACGGGACCGTCGTTCAGGAGCTCGACCTGCATGTCGGCGCCGAACTCTCCGGCTTCCACCCGGAGGCCGGCGGCGCGCAGCTGGGCGAGGAACCGTTCGTAGAGTGGGATGGCCAGGCCAGGGCGGGCGGCCTCGACGAACGAGGGCCGCCGGCCCCGCTCGGTGTCGCCGTAGAGCGTGAACTGGCTGACCACGAGGATGGCGCCGTCCACGTCGGCGAGGCCGAGGTTCATCTTGCCGTCAGCGTCGGGGAATAGTCGGAGTCCCGGGATCTTGGCCGCCATCCAGTCGGCCTGGTCGGCCGTGTCGCGCTCGTGGAACCCCGCCAGGAGGAGGAAGCCGCGGCCGATGGCGCCGGTGACACGGCCACCGACGGTCACGCTGGCGCGGGAGACCCGCTGCAGGACGACGCGCACCCCTGCGCTACTCGACCGTGACCGACTTGGCGAGGTTGCGGGGCTGGTCCACGTTGCAGCCGCGGCGAACCGCCACGTAGTACGAGAGCAACTGCAGCGGGATGATCGTCAGGATCGGCGTCAGCAGGTCGAGCGTCTGCGGAATCGTGAAGGTCGCGTCCGCCAGCCGCTCGATTTCGCTGTCGCCCTCGGAACAAATGGCGAGCACCTTGCCGCCGCGCGCCTTCACCTCCTCGATGTTCGACACGATCTTGGAGTGCACGGCGTCATGCGGGGCGATGAACACCACCGGCATGTTCTCGTCGATCAGCGCGATCGGCCCGTGCTTCATTTCCGCCGCGGGGTAGCCCTCCGCGTGAATGTAGGAAATTTCCTTCAGCTTGAGCGCGCCCTCGAGCGCCACCGGAAAATTGACCCCGCGGCCCAGGTACAGCGCATTGTTGCCGGTAAAGAACCGCTCGGCCAGGATCTTGATCTCGTCGGTCCGGGCCAGGATCTGCTCGATTTGGGCAGGGAGTTCCGTGAGGGCATGGATGAACTGCCGGCCCTGGAGGATGCTGAGGTTGCGGAGCCGCCCGAGCCGGAGCGTCAGGAGCGCCAAGGCCGCCACCTGGCTCGTGAAGGCCTTCGTGGACGCCACGCCGACCTCCGGCCCTGCGTGCAGGTAGGTACCGCCGTCGACTTCACGCGCGATTGTGCTGCCCACGGCGTTCACCAGGCCGATGGTGCGGGCGCCGCGCCGGCGCGCCTCGCGGATGGCGGCGAGCGTGTCGGCCGTTTCGCCCGACTGGCTGATGCCGATGACCAGCGTCTTGTCGGTGACGACCGGATTCCGGTACCGGAATTCCGACGCGTACTCCACCTCGACCGGCACCCGCGCCAGCTCCTCGAGCATGTACTCGCCGATGAGACCGCTGTGCCACGAGGTGCCGCACGCCGTGATGATGATGCGCTCGACCGACAGCAACTCCTCGTCCGTCATGTTCAGGCCGCTCACGCGGGCCGTGCCCTCGTCCTCGAGCAGGTGCCCGCGGAGCGTGTTGCCCAGCGACTCCGGCTGCTCGTAGATCTCCTTGAGCATGAAGTGCTCGAAACCGCCGCGCTCGATGGTGGCCAGGTCCCAGTCGATCTGGTTGACCGGCTTGTCGATGTGCTTCACGTCGAGGTCGCGGACCCGGTAGCCGTCGCGCGTCAGGATGACCATCTCGCCGTCGTCGAGATACACCACGGAGCGGGTGTGCTCGAGGAGCGGCGAGGCGTCGGACGCCACGAACCGCTCGTCCTCGCCGATCCCGACGATGAGCGGGGAGCCGTTCCGCGCCGCCACCAGGACGTCGGGCTCGTCCGCCGAGATCACCGCGATGCCATACGCCCCCTCCACCTCGCGCAGCGCGGCGGCGACGGCTTCCTCGAGGCTGCCCTGGTAGAGCTCCCCGACCAGGTGCGCCAGCACTTCCGTGTCGGTCTCCGACGTGAAGGTGTGGCCGCGCTTGAGGAGCGCCTTGCGAATCGAGCCGGCGTTCTCGATGATGCCGTTGTGGATCAGGGCGATCCGCCCCGACTGGTCGGTGTGGGGATGGGCGTTCGGTGTGGTGGGGGCGCCGTGGGTGGCCCACCGGGTGTGGCCGATGCCGACCGTGCCGGTGGGGAGGTTGCCCGCCACCTGCTTCTCGAGGTTGGAGAGCTTGCCGGCGGCCTTGTGGATCTTGAGGCCGGTGCCGTTGATGACCGCGATGCCGGCGGAGTCGTACCCACGGTACTCCATCCGCCGCAGCCCGTCGAGGAGGAGCGTCGCCGCCTGCCGTGGTCCCACGTACCCGACAACTCCGCACATAGTCCGACTCCCTCGGTTCAGCCCAGCAACGCCCGGCAGGCGTCGATCAATGTACCGGCTTCCGCCGCGCTCGGCGCCTCGGCGATGAACCGGATGATCGGTTCGGTGCCCGAGGGCCGGAGGTGGACCCACCGGCCTGGCCAGGAAAGCCGCAGTCCGTCGCGGTCGTCCACCGTGGCATCCGCGAAACGCCTTCGCAGCGCCTGGTAGGCCGGGCCGAGGTCGGCCCCGCGTGGAGCCTTCGCTTTGACAATGTGATAGCGGGGTGCGGCGCCCACGAGCGCGGAGACCGAATGCCCCGTCTCCAGCATGAGTTGCAAGATAAGGGCCACCCCCACCGGGGCATCGCGGCCGATGTGGACCGAGGGCAGGATCACCCCGCCGTTGCCTTCGCCGCCGATGACGGCCCCCTCATCCCGGATCATCCGGGCCACGTGGGCCTCGCCCACCGGAGCGCGCAGGAACCGGGCGCCGTGCTCGCGGGCCGCGTCCTCGACGACGAGGCTGGTGGACAGGTTGGCCACCACCACCGCGGGGTCGGAACGTTTCTTCATGCTCCGGAGCACCGCCCGCACCGCAAATGCCAGCGTGTAGTCCTCTCCGATCGGTTCGCCCCGCTCATCCACCAGCGCCAGCCGGTCCACATCGGGGTCCACCGCCATCCCGATGTCCGCCCCAGAGTCCCGAACCAGCCGCGAGAGGTCACCCAGGTTTTCGGGGAGCGGCTCCGGCGGGCGCGGAAACAGGCCATCGGTCTCGAGGTTGATTCCGGTGACCCTGCAGCCCAGCGCCTCGAGCAACGGCGGAATGCTCGTCCCGCCGGCGCCGCGCACGCAGTCCAGCGCCACGTGAAAGCGCCGGGCACGGATTCGCTGGACATCCACCATCGACAGCCCGAGCACCAGGTCGAGATGCCGGGTGATCGCGCCGGTATCCTCGCGGACCTCCCCGAGGGCATTCCACGCGGCACGGGCGGGGCCCCGCTCCGCCATCGCGCGCACCGCCGCCCCCGCGTCGCCATCGAGGAAGATCCCGTCGGGCCCCACCAGCTTGAGTGCGTTCCACTCGACCGGGTTGTGGCTGGCGGTGAGCATCAGGCCGGCACCGGCGTGGTGGTACTCCACCGCCAGCTGCAGCGTCGGCGTCGGGACCACCCCCACATCGATCACCTCGACGCCCACCGACATCAGGCCCGCGGTGGCGGCCCATGAGAACATTGGTCCGCTCGTCCTCGCATCGCGCCCGAGCGCAACCCTCGGCTGACCCTGGGCGATGGCCCACGTTCCGAGCGCCGCGGCGTGGCGCGTCACCAGCTCGGGGGTGAGGTCCTTCCCCACAATCCCGCGCATGCCGGAAACGCTGATCATCAAGGTGTCGGACATCGAAATTCCCCCGCCGATGGCGGGCGTCAGGCGTGGATCGGGAGCTTGCCGGGGTCAGGAAACGCCGTGGAGAACGCGTCCACCACGGTCGGGTCGAACTGGAGTCCGGCGCAACGCCGCAGCTCGGCAAACGCCTCGTCTGGTTGCAGCGACTCGCGATAGGCGCGATTGGTGGTCATCGCGTCGAAGGCGTCCACCACCGCCACGATGCGCGCCTCGATCGGAATGTCACCGCCCTTGAACCCGTCCGGAAACCCGTCGCCGTCGAGTCGTTCGTGATGCGAGCGCGCGATGTGCAGGACGACCGGACGGTCATGCGCCAGCGGGGCCAGGATGCGTTCACCGAGTACCGTGTGCTCGGTGATGTGGCGAAACTCCTCCGGCGTCAGGCGGCCGGGCTTGTTCAGGATGGCCTCGCGAGTGCCGATCTTGCCGATGTCGTGCAGCTCGGCGCCGAGGCGCAGGTTATCAAGAAAGTCACCGGTGTAGCCGAGGAGGACCGCCGTGCGGACCGCGTACTCGCGCACCCGCTGCGAGTGGCCCCGGGTGTAGGCGTCCTTGGCCTCCAGCGCGTGGGCAAGAGTTTGCGCCCCTTCCAGGAACAGCGCCTGGATACGGGCTCGCTGGCGGCGGACCTCGTCCTCGAGGTGCTGCTGGTAGTAGCGGTTCTGGAGCGTGAGCTCGCGTTTCTCGAGCGCCCGGGTCACGCGGAGCTGGACTTCGCCGAGGACCATCGGCTTGGCGATGTAGTCGAGGGCGCCCTTCTTGAGGCAGTCCACGGCGATCTGCACATCTGACACCGCGCTCAGCATGATGACGGCGGTGTCGGGATATCGGCGGTGCACCGCCTCCAGCAATGCGACTCCGTCGGTTCCCGGCATCCTGATGTCGCTGATCAGGATCGCCACTTCCCCCTGCTCCGCCAGCAGCGCAAGCGCCGCGTCCGCGGAGGGCGCCGCCAGGCACTCGAGGCCCTGCGCCTGGATGACACGCAGCAGGGCATCACGCAACTGAGGATCGTCATCGACGACGAGGCAGCGGGCGGCCGCAGGAGCGTCTCGAGTCGGGGGAGTCGTCAGCACGAGTGCAAGGTAGGCCCGCCCGGAGCTTTTCTCAACGCGGCGCCTTGCCGCAACGCCTTCTCCCCCATAAGGTTCCTTCACCCCAACCGGTGTGACCCATGACAGAGATTCTTCCGCACGACCTCGAAGCGGGATTGGCCACCCGGGCGGTGCACGCCGGCCAGGTCCCGGAACCGCTCTCCGGCGCGGTCATGACTCCCATCTATCAGACCTCCACCTATGTCCAGGAAGGAATCGGGAAGCACAAGGGGTACGAGTACGCCCGCACCCACAACCCGACCCGACAGGCGCTCGAACGCAACGTGGCCGCCCTGGAGGGCGGGAAGCACGGCTTCGCATTCGGTTCGGGCCTCGCCGCGCTGGACGCCGTGCTGAAGGTGCTCAAGAGCGGGGATCATGTGGTCTGCGGGGAAAACCTGTACGGGGGCAGCCACCGGTTGATGGAGCGGATCTACACGAAGTTCGGACTGCGGTTCAGCTATGTGGACAGCCGGGACATCCGGAACCTCGAGGCCGCCCTCCAGCCCGAGACCCGGATGGTCTACTGCGAAACCCCGACCAATCCGATGATGGCGCTGACCGACCTTGCCGCCGTGGGCGACCTCACGCAGGCGCACGGCTACCTGTTCGTGGTCGACAACACCTTTGCCACACCCATTTTCCAGCGGCCGCTCGAGTACGGCGCCGACGCAGTCCTCCACAGCACCACAAAGTACCTTAACGGTCACAGCGACATGGTGGGTGGGATGCTGGTCACCCGCCGCGATGACCTGGCCGAGCAGTTCGGATTCATCCAGAACGCCTCCGGCGCCGTGCCCGGACCGATGGACTGCTTCCTGGCCCTGCGGGGCACCAAGACGCTTCCGCTCCGGATGCGCCAGCACGACGCCAACGGCAGGGCGGTGGCGCAGTGGCTGGCCGATCGGAAGGACGTCACGAAGGTGTACTACCCCGGGTTGGCCTCCCACCCGCAGCACGACCTGGCGCGGAAACAGATGAGCGGCTTCGGCGGGATGATCTCGTTCGACGTCGGCGATGTGGCCCGGGCCCGGCGCATTGCCGAGCGCACGCGGATTTTCTCGTTGGCGGAATCGCTGGGGGGCGTGGAAAGCCTGATGGGCCATCCGGCGAGCATGACCCACGCGTCGGTGCCGCCGGCCATGCGAGCCGCGATGGGCCTCACCGACTCCCTGCTCCGGCTGAGTTGCGGAATCGAGGACATCGAGGACCTCATCGCCGACCTCGACCGGGCGCTGGGCGCCTGACGCACGGCCGGGACGCTGTATCATTCTGAAACAACAAAGGCGCACCCGGCGTACGGGGTGCACCCCTTAACCAGGCCCAGCACATGTCGAACCTGCCCGCCCCGCGGCCTCGCCGCACGCTCCCGGACATCGCGCCCGTTTCGTGGGAACATCCCGCCGACCGCGCCGCGTTACAGGCGCTCCGCGCCATTCCGGGCGTGGACGAGGTGATCCGAAAGATCCTGGCCATCCTCGGCGGCGAGCGCGGCATCCGGCTCCTCTTCCAGGCCAACGCCGTCCGCGTCGGACCGGTGCAGTTCCCACGGCTTTGGCACATGCACATCGAGAACTGCACCACGTTCGGGTGGGACAAGGTCCCCGAGCTCTACGTCACCCAGACCCCCATATTCAACGCCGGCGCTTACGGGATCGACGACCCGTTCATCGTCCTGCACTCCGCCGCGCTCGAAATACTCGACGAAGCCGAAATCCGCACCCTGCTGGCCCACGAACTCGGGCATGTGATAAGCGGCCATTCCCTCTACCGCACCATTGCCGCCATCCTGGCCCTCGTCAGCCTCGGCGCGCTGCCGATGCTTGCCGGCATTGCCCTGCTGCCGGTCAAGCTCGCGTTTCTCGAGTGGAGCCGGAAGGCGGAGCTCTCGGCCGACCGCGCCGGACTCCTCGGGTGCCAGGATGTGATGGTGGCGCAGCGGCTCGACCTCAAGATGGCCGGCGGCGGCCGGGGCGAGTACTTCACCGACGCCGACCTCAACCTCGACGCCTTCATGGCGCAGGCCCACGAGTACACCAACACGAACGAGGGGCTCGACATCGTGTACAAGGTCCTGCACACGCTCGGGGTGACGCATCCGATGCACACCGTGCGGGCCGCCGAGATTCAGAAGTGGGTGGCCGCGGGGGATTTCGAGCGGATCATGGCCGGCGAGTACGTCCGCCGCGGCAGCCCTGAGGACCAGCGTCCCGTGAGCGATCACCTGCGGGACGCCAAGGAGTACTACGCCAAGGAAGCAAAGGATTTTGGCCAGCAGGTCGGTGACGCCGTCCGGAGCACGGCCAGCAAGGCGGCGGAAGCCTTCCGCAACGCACAGAAGCGCGGCTCCAGCGCGTGAAGGTCCTGATCGTGGGCGGCGGGGGCCGCGAACACGCCCTCGCCTGGGCGCTCCACCGCGACAACCCCGCCGTCCAGCTCACCGCCGCCCCGGGCAACCCGGGCATCGCCACCCTCGCCACGCTGCTCCCCTTTCCCGTCGATGACATCGCGCGCCTCACCGAGGCGGCGGTGTCGGGCGCGTATGACCTGACCGTCATCGGCCCCGAAGTGCCGCTCGCGCTCGGGCTCGCGGACCTCCTACGTGCGCGCGGGCGGCTGGTGTTCGGCCCCTCGGCCCGGGCCGCCGCGATCGAGGCCTCCAAGGCGTTCTCCAAGGACGTGATGGAGGCGGCCGGCATTCCGACCGCTGCCAGCCGGACCTTCACCGCGCTCGGGCCAGCGCTCGCGTACGTCGATGCGCACGCCGAACCACTCGTGGTCAAGGCCTCGGGTCTTGCGGCCGGCAAAGGTGCCATCGTGTGCGCCACCCGCCGCGAGGCGGCTGGCGCCGTCCGCGCGATGCTCGGGGAAGGCCGCTTCGGCGACGCCGGGAAGACGGTCGTCGTCGAGGCGTTTCTCGAGGGAGAGGAACCCTCGGTACTCGGGCTCACGAACGGGGAGGAGATCACCCTCCTTCCCGCGTCGCAGGACCACAAGCGGCTCGGCGAGGGCGACACCGGACCGAACACCGGCGGGATGGGCGCCTACGCGCCCGTGACACCGGCA
>Ga0315292_10001463_pt1 | contig 12639 bp, 12 predicted proteins | sample YL17G13_0_MG_FD_204029 | JGI IMG/M metagenome (GOLD analysis project Ga0315292, IMG submission 204029) | Sediment microbial communities from Yellowstone Lake, YNP, Wyoming, USA - YL17G13_0 | ecosystem: Environmental > Aquatic > Freshwater > Lake > Sediment | place: USA: Wyoming | collected... | reverse complement strand
TAGCAAAAAAAGAAAGAAACTATTATTATGTACTATGTTTTCTTGTTATCAACATCTTTTAACCGTGTTATCTACACCCTGAGGCATTTCAGTTCAGGGTTACCTTTTCTTTTGAGGCAACTGGAGGAAACGTGACTCTAAAAATAAAGGTACACCCCCCATTAAATGTTGAGAAATTATTAGGAAAGCATGCTTTTCTTTTACCACCTTCTAACTTCAAGTAAGTACCACACCCCACTAGTTTAGGTATACCCCCTCCAATGAATAAAAAACCCCGGTCATTTTGATTGGAGTTTTTAAAAGAAATTTCAGAATAATTCTACTGCATCACGAGCATCTTCTTCGTTTCAACAAAATCACCAGCTATTATCCGATAGAAATAGACTCCGGTTGGTATACCTTGAGCGTGCCAGCTTAATGAATATTCACCCGGTTGTTTTCTCTCATTCACAAGAGTCGTGATCTCTCTCCCAAGCATATCATAAACTTTGAGTGTAACAAATCCCGGTTTTGAGATTGTAAATCTTATTTGTGTCTCAGGGTTGAACGGGTTCGGGTAATTAGCGGATAATAAATAACCGTTCATGCCTGATTCATTTATCTTGACATCAGTAATTTCTTGCCACGTATAAGTGATTCTAGATGTGAACCTCCATTCAAACGGATACCAAAACCTTGATATAGTTTCAGATTGGTTTCCATTTACATCATAACTGTTCGTTTGTATCCACCCATTTCCCCATGCAGCACCCCACCACTGTTCTCCAGTTATCTGGATCAAATATCCGTTTGTATCATAGGTATATGTTTGTTTCCAGGCATTGACCCAATCAGTATGTTCCCAAATCTTTTCAAGTTGTTCAGTTATGCTTCCATTTTGATTATAAGTAAATGTATAATACGAAATGTAATTCCAGACACCACCAACCCAGTTTTGCCGAATCCAATCGAGTGCATGTCCACTTGAATCCATTGTATATGAATCTTTCAAAGTATCCGCCCATGCATTACTGACCCAATTCTGTTGTAAAACTTCCATCATGTACATAATCGTATCGTAAGTCATGAGTTTTTTCTGTGAGTTTACCCAAGCATCCGAGATCCAATTTTGGGTTATCTGTTCACTCGGTCGACCAGTTACATCATAAATGACTGTATCTTTTCGAACATCTTGCCAGTCGCTGGTTGCCCATTCCTGCTCAACCATTTTAATTGTATTTCCATTTCCATCATAAGTAAATGTATTTCTCCCTGAATTCACCCACGAGTTACCACTCCAATTCATCGACAATTGTTCAGTTATTTTATTGTTTAGATTGTAGGTGTAGATATATTTCATAGAATATACCCATGAGTCGTTAAACCAGTACTGGAAAACCATTTCCTTCATTAACCATCCATTTGGTAAAACAGTTGTCGATTGAAATACTTTTTCTTTTCCTTTCATGTATGGAAAATGATCAATGCTAACGTCACCATGGCGATAATATCCGATCCAATTACCGATGAATTGGGGGGAATGATTGTTCATCTCTTGTTGAGCTACTTTTAAAATTGCTAATTGATCATTTGATCCTGGTTGAGCGTAAGCCGCTGTACCGGAAAAGAGGATTATTAGAATTACTGAAACTGAAAATAATTTGTATGTATGCTGCATAATGATCTCCTAAATAATTAGCTAGAATAAAGTAATTAATCCTTCGATGAATGTCAACTTTCCTTATTACGTAAAGAATATGAAATTGTTACTTAGGTCATAATTAAAGAATAAGTAAGGTTATTGTTAGGATGATAAATTTATTTCTATACATCCCATGATTGGAACGGTATTGTCAAATTACACAATCTACTTGTTTTTGCGATTTGATTTTATTATCTTTTTGCGAATTAGAAATATAAGAGAGGTTTTATATGATAAATAAAATATCAATCCTTATCGTAGATGATGATCGGGAGCTTACGAGCACATTATGCGAGATGCTATCCAAAGACGACTATGATATTGATGTGGCAAATGATGGAGAGGAAGCCCTTGCGCTTATTCAGAGAAAGAAATTTCATGTTGTGGTTCTCGATTTAAAGATGCCGAAACGTGATGGCTTTGAAGTTCTTGCATTTACCAAGAGGTCTTATCCGAATACCAAGATAATTGTATTAACTGCTTATGTTGATTTAATAAATGTGTCGAAATGTAGAGAACTTGGTGCCGATGATGTTATTCAAAAACCATACGAGCTGGGAGACTTATTTGATGCCATTGAATATGTTTTGAAGAGATGAAAATTAAGTTCATTCGCATATCAACTTTACTCATTGTAACTATCCGATAGGTGACATACTTTTTGTAAAGAATATTTTTGGCAAACCATTCTTCGTTCCAAATATATCTACTCTTGCTTCTTTCCAAAATATTTCAAACATTTGTTAAATTATTTTATAAAGTGACATGATTAAACTCAATCACCTAACAAAAAAGTTTGGCAGCTTTACAGCTGTTAATGATTTGACAATTGAGGTAAAAGCGGGAGAATTTTACGGCTTCCTCGGTCCTAATGGTGCTGGTAAAACAACAACAATCAAAATGATGACCGGTTTGTTTGCCCCGACTTCGGGTTCAATCATTATCAACGGATTTGATATCCAGAAGCAACCGTTGGAAGCAAAGATGGCATCTGGTTATATCCCCGACCAACCATTTCTGTATGAGAAACTTACAGGCAGAGAGTTTCTCTATTTCAGTGCGGGCTTATACAGAATGAACCATGCTAATACGACAAAGCGAATCAATGAGTTGACGAGCTTGTTTGAAATCAGATCCTGGATCGACCAGCGAACGGAAAATTATTCTCAGGGTATGCGCCAGCGGATCGTAATTGCTTCTGCGATTTTGCACGATCCGAAAGTCCTTATCATCGACGAGCCGATGATCGGGCTTGATCCCCGTAGCGCGCATATCGTTAAAGATACATTAAAACAGAAATCGAAGGAGGGTGTTGCAATCTTTATGTCGACCCACAGTTTGCCCGTTGCAGAAGAATTGTGCGACCGAATCGGTATAATTAAAAATAGTCGGCTTATATTTGAAGATGCGACGGATGCTTTTAAGTTGTTAAAAGATAGATCGGATGGGAAGTTTGAGTCAGTATTTTTAGAATTAACCAAATGAACGTAATTGCTCATATCGCTTTAGTCAAGTTGAGGAGTTTTTTGAATTTCTCAATCGAGTGGAAGCCGGCGAATATCGTAAAACATATCGCATCGATTATTGTGTTCGGCGGATTCGTTGTCGGTGCATATTATTCAACACGGATTGCAACCGATTATCTTCTCGATAACGTTCGCGTGGGTTTATTTCTTTTCCATCGTTTTCTCTCAATGCTGCTCTTCGTTTACTTTCTCTCGATAAATGTCGGTAACATAATTGTTTCGTACGCAACCTTTTATCGCTCACAGGAGATGTCGTTCTACTTAACTAAGCCGGTATCGCATACAAATCTGTTTATTATAAAATTCTTCGACAACTTCTTCTATAGCTCGACTGCTTTTTTCTTGATCGCACTTGCAGTGCTGCTCGGATATGGCTCTCACTTCCACATGTCGTGGACGTTTTACTTCAACACGATGCTTTTCATGCTGATGCCTTTCATGCTAATTGCCGGCTGTATTGCCGTGATGATTCTCTTAGTAATTATGAGATTTGCACAAAAGATTGGTATTCGGAAGATGATTGCTATTCTTGCAATTTTGTACCTTGAGTCGCTCTTTTTGTATTTCTCAATGACTAATCCACTTCGGCTCGTCAATCAAGTGTGGCAGCATTTTCCTTTTCTTGATCAGTACTTTGGTTACCTCGACCCGCCTATCACGAGGTATTTCCCAAATTACTGGATAGCTGAATCGTTATACTGGACGATGCGTGGAGATTCTTCATTCGCGTTTTCATATACGATTCTCCTTGTTGCAGCAACGATAGTTGTTTTCGGACTTATGGTTTTTGTGGGAAAGAAATTATTCTATTCAAGCTGGTTAGCATCTTTAAATTTCCGTGCGGGGCGTGAGTCACAATTTCCATTGCTGAAGGTATTCTCTTTCTCGAAGCCGCCGAAGCTTGAGCCGCAGACGAGTGTACTTTTGAAAAAGGAAGTCTGGCAGTTTGTCCGTGAGCCGAGCCAGTGGATTCATTTTGGTATCATCTCGATTCTCGTCCTTACGTTCGTTGTAAGCGTTGCCAATATCAACCTGAAACAAAATCTGCCGTTCTTGCAAACGGTATCATACATGGTGCTGCTTTTGTTTAATGCGTTTTTAATTGCCTCTATTGCGCTGAGGTTTGTGTTCCCGAGTATCAGCATAGAGGGATCAAACTTTTGGAAAGTATTAAGTGCACCTGTAAAGCGGAGTAAAGTATTCTGGTTAAAATATTTGATAGCTTTCTTACCAATTCTTTTAATCAGCGAAATGCTGGTTATATTCTCGCATCGCTCACTCTGGGCGTATCCTGTTCTAATTCAGTCTGCATCTGTTATTATGGTAAGCGTTGCGTTTGCATTTGTTGGATTGAATATTGGAGCCGGCAGTTTCTTTTCCGATTTCAAAGAGAAAAATCCAATCCGCGTTGCTTCATCGCAGAGTGCAACAGTGACGTTCTTGATAACCATAGTATATCTTACAATATTGGTTGCGATAGTTTTCTTGCCCTTTAATGGATATTTTGGTTTGATATTGAAAGGGCTTCCATTTGATGTGGCGAATTTGCATTATGCTGTAGCAGCATTCTTTGTCATCTCTGTAATCATCGGCGCGATATCGCTCGTTGTTGGGCTAAGGGCGTTGAGGAGGGATTATTGAGAAGGTGCCCCTTTTTGTGAAGGTCATAAACAGATTTTGTATAATACTTATTGGTAATAAAATGAAGAATTGTATGAAGAAAGTATCAATTTCAATATTAGCTGCAATTTTCTTATCAAATATACTGGTAGCACAAGTAAAGGAACTAAGATTAGAAATCCAAACACAAAAGGATAAGTATTTAAAGCATGAATCAATATATTTAAATATATATCTTAAAAATATGAGCAATCGTAAAGTAAATACTAATGAACTTTTCTTACATTGCGGTTTCCTCAAAATATTGCTCAAAAATGGTAATGGCAAATTATTCGAGAATAGACAGTCTGTTGCCGATTGTAAACAAATGACATTATTCATTGAACCAGATAGTTCTGAATATACGTGGTATAATTTAACGATGGTGTATGGTACGGGAATTTGGCTTCCATTTCCGACAAGAAAATTTCTTGAACCTGATACTTATACAGTACAGGCGACCTTCGAAACTGGAGCGGGGGTAATCTATTCAAACTATCTGAACTTCAAAATAGATGAGCCCCAGGGTCAAGATCGAGATGCAGTTGTTTTGTTGGCAAAGGCAGTGGATTTAGATGTAAACAACAAATCCGATGAAGCGATTGAGTTATTAGATTCGCTCAAAACAAAATATCCTCAAACAGTTTATGTACCGTTAGTGTATTTAACACAGGTAGATATCTTAGCTCGTTCATTAAATAATTTGAAAAAATCGAATGAGATTGCTAAATCATTAATAGATAAGTATCCCGACACAGAATATGCAATTTCAGGACTCAGCCATATTCTGACGCATGGTGCAGCAGTGGGTAAAGATGAAAAACTTAGGAATGAAATCTTGGAATATGTGTCAAAAAAATATTCAGGACTGAAGGTGGGCAAATATTGCAAAAGTAAATTGCGTGAGTTACAAAGTTTAAAGTTAGAATAATAATGATGTCGATAATTTTCTACCGATTGCCCTTTAGGTGAATCTCTCAATAGTTATTTTTTCCTTTAGCTTGAATTTCTTACCAATTTTCAGTAAGTTTGCATTGTGATGAAACTAAGTACAATCCAGCTCGGCAAACTGATGGATCAAGCGCACTCGCTTGCGGAAGAGGGGAAATATCTTCATGCAATTCAATTATACAACCGGCTTGTTAACTCAGGGCAGCCGTTCCGCATCCCCTATTTAAAATTAGCTGCGCTTTACGCAGAAAGCGGTCAGCTTAGTGCTGCAGTAGAGATTCTTCAGCGTGCAGACAATTTATTTCCACACGACACTTTTATCATCGAACGGCTTGGCAATTACCACTTGCGGATGGAAGAATATGATAACGCGATTGGCCGTTATAAAAAATTAGCTCAGATGAAATTACCGCAGGTTCATTTCAGCATGGGGGCTGCATATTATTATAAAAATAATTTCAAGCAAGCGGAAGAACAATTCCGGTTAACGTTGAAATACGATCCCAACTTCCCAAAAATCAATGAAACTTTGGGTGAGTTGCTGCTTCAACGCCAGCAGTACACTGAAGCGATTGATTATTTGAAAAAGGGAATATCAAAAAATCCTGAAAATGCCGTTAACCACCACTTACTGGGAACTGCTTATGGAAAAATTGATGATTGGAAGAAAGCTCACAAAGAATTTGCTCTGGCTGCTGAATTAGATCCAGAGCAGTCGGCACATTGGCAGATGTGCGGTGCAAGTTTAATCCAGCTTAAGCGATTCTCTGAAGCCGAACCATACTTACACAAAGCACTTGAGTTATTTCCGCAATCTATTGAAACACTAATCGGCTTAAGTCAGGTCTTATCTGCGAAAGGTGAGATAGAGCTTGCCATGGAGTGTTTGAACAAAGCGCTCGGTGTCGATCCTAAAAATGTCCTGGTAAAAACAATGCAGTGGAAGCTTCGGAGCACTAATAGACAGGAATCAAAAAATACAACCATCTATTCAGAAAATATTAAATGAGTTTAAAAAATATATTCATATTCTTTGCTCTTTTCTTTAGTTTACATATTGCATCCAACTCTCAGGAACAATTTGAATACAATGCGTCTGCTGAAAAAGTTTTCTCAGGTGCAGTCCAGCTGTTTCAGAAGGGAGATTATGCTGAAGCGCTAAATGTGTTTGATAATCTTATACGTCAGGAGCCGATTCACCAGCGAATCACGGCGGCATATATCATGAAAGGGAAGACGCTCCAAAAACTTGAACGGTTTAATGAATCCGCTGCGTTGCTTCTTAACTTTCTTAAAATGTTTCCGGAAACGGATTATCTTGACGACGCACATTATACCATTGCCATCGACTTAATGATGATGCGAAGGTACGAAGAAGCAGCCCAACATTTCCTTCAATGTATCGAGACTACAAAAGATTTGAATCTTTCATTTAAATGCTCTCCGTTATTTGAATCCATCGCAAATGATCGGCTGCAAATAAGAATTCTTCAAGATTATCATAAGAAATTTACAATGCCAAACGCTAAGGATTTGATTGGAATGAAGTTGGCTGAAAAATTTATTATTTCTGGTAATCCCCAACTTGCGTCTAACTTGTTGGATGATATCATCGATCGGGAACAAAAAAGTATTTATTTTGATCGGGCAATGGCATTGAAGGAAAGATTAACCACCAATTTTAATTTAAAAATCGGTGTGATGTTGCCGCTTTTTAAAAAATATTCTGAGTTAAATCCGGTAAAGACCATGTCGGATGAAATGTTAGGAGGCATAATATTTGCTTTGAAAGAGTTCAAAAATAAAGTCAAACTATCCGGCTCAGTTTCGTTAGAAGTTAGAGATACTGAAAAAGATTCAAGCACGGCGGTAAAAGCGATGCAGGAATTGTCATCCTTGGATGACGTCATCGCAATCATCGGTCCGCTTCACAACAATCTTGCTAAACAGTGCGCACCTGTTACTGAACGTTATGGGGTGCCTATGGTTATACCAACAACATCAGCAAATGGGATTGCAGCTTTGGGTTCACACACCTTTCAGGCATCTCCCGATTATGCTAATCGTGGAAGAGCGATGGCACATTATGCTGTTAAGGAATTAGGATATTCGAAAGTTGCAGTTCTCTCATCGGCAGAACCTGCGGCTCGAGCCATGTCTGAAAGTTTCGCTAAAGAGATAACGCTGCTTGGTGCAAAAGTCGTCGCGATTGAATTTTATAGTAAAGGTACAAGCGACTTGAGTGATAAGTTTTACAGTCTCCGCAAAGCAGGATTATCTATTACTGGCAAAAAAGAATCCGGAGAAAATCTTGAAGTACCGGTTACTTCGATTCAAGGACTTTTCATTCCAGTTAACGATCCGGAAGAAATTAGTGTTATTGCATCTCAGCTGCGATATTTTAATCTGGAGACACAAATTCTTGGAAGCAACGAATGGTACGATCTAACCCAGCTCGAATCAAACAGACGATATGTGGATGGGATTATTTTTATTTCTAATATTTATATCGATTGGAATAATCCGACATATACTGAACATGAGAAAACATTCTACAATCAAACGAAGAAACATTCAACAAAATACAGTATTATAGGATATGATATTATGCAAATGCTGCTTGCCCAGATAAATATTGGAGCAATTACACGCGAGAAAATGACATCAGCTTTAAGTGCAGTCAGAGATTATCCCGGATTACACTCAAAAATATCTTTCGTGCAGCGAAGAGTAAATTCAATAATACAGATTCTAAAATATTCCAAAGGCGAGATCAAGAAAATATCAGAGATATCACTCAACTAACATTTGAAGGGAGAAACTATGTCAAAAATAATAAAAAAAGTATCTGAGCCATCAGCTTATCATTTAAAGATTAAAGCGTGGATGCCGGAGGAACGACCGAGAGAAAAATTATTGTCACACGGTGCCCAATTTCTTACTGATGCTGAATTATTAGCGATCCTCATCAGAAGCGGAACCGGAAAGATAACTGCTGTTGATCTGGCAAAGACTATTCTAAAAGATTATGAAAATCTTCACCGTGTTAGTACCCGTTCGGTTGAAGAATTAAGGCAATACAAGGGGCTTGGGAACACAAAGGCGATCACGCTTGTTGCTGCTTTTGAATTGGGAAGGAGGACATCAAAAAAAGGAGCAGTGAAAATTTGTCTCAATTCACCAGAAGATATATTTAAAAATTTTCAATCAGATTTTCGAGATTTAAAACAAGAAGTCTTCAAAGTTATTCTTCTTGATAGTGCAAATCATTTTCTTCGGAACGTGATAATATCCGAGGGTATTTTAAATTCATCACTCGTTCATCCGCGAGAAGTCTTCTATCCAGCAATTACAGAACCGGCGGCGAGTGTTATACTGATGCACAATCATCCGAGTGGAAATCCCGAACCAAGCACTGATGATATTCAAATTACCCGTCAGTTGGCTGAAGCAGGGAAAATTCTCGGGATACCGGTTTACGACCATATTATCGTTTCAGATGATAAATTCACCAGTTTTGCTGAAAAAGGGCTATTGTGAGAGATGACATTTGACAAGTTATTTAATATTTGGCTTGACATTATTACATTTATTTGTTATTTTTGAACGTTGGAAATGATTATTTTAGAAACAAATTAGGAGAGCAACAATGGAAAAAATCTTTAAAGGTTTACTGGTTGCTTTGTTTTTAGCAGGTGGAATGATGTTATCGAGCTGTTCAAGCTCACCCTCTGACGAAGAAATGAAGCAGCTCAATGATTTAAAATCAGAAGTAACTTCGCTTGAAAAGCAGGTTGCCGAAAAGCAACGTGAGAAGGCGATGCTTGAAAAACAGGTTGCCGAGAAGAATGGTAAGCTTCAACAATGCCAATCCGATCAGGAAGCTGTTAAGAAAGGACTGGGTAAGTAATATGAAAAAGAATTATGTTCTTTCAATTATGTTACTTGTTGTAGTTGCGTTGCTGGTCAACATTTCTCCTCTTGCAGCACAAGAGAAGATGACGAAAGACGAGTGGCAGGCGCAGATGACAAGCTACAAAGCGAAGCAAGCAGATCTGCAGGCACAAGTTACAAAACTGAATGCAGATATCGAAGGATTGAAAGCTCAGTCCACAAAGTTGGATGGCGATCTTGTTGCATGTGAGGATGCGATGTATGCAATGCTTGGTGTTACCAGAGCAGATGTAGAGGCATTCGATAAAGAATTGGCTCAGATGGAAAATCGTGTTGCCGAACTTCAACGCATGTCGGATGCTGAGCTTGTTAATTACAAAGATGAGCTTGCAAAGTTAGACAGTAGGATCAAAGAAATGGCTCAGAGTAAAATCTGTTTGATACCTCGTTACGGTGATCGGATGAAGGCACTTCAGGATAAAATCGCCGCTCTAATGAACAGCATCCAAAAAGAGAAAACTTACACGGTCGGTACTTGGAGTAAAGATCGTGATTGCTTGTGGAACATTGCCAAGAAGAAAGACATTTACGCAAATGCCTGGATGTGGCCCAAAATCTGGCAGGGTAACCGCGACATGATCAAAGATCCGGATGTTATCAAACCGAAATGGGTATTGAAAATTCCTGAAGGAAAGGAATTATCGAAGGAAGAGAAATCAGCAGCAAACAGGTACTATCGTAACAAAGCGACAGCACCTGCTGAAGCTCCCAAAGAATAATTTCGTGAGATTAAGCTAAAAGCTTTATAGGTTGTTAAATATCTTTTTATATTTTGAGAAGCCCTTCATCACGCAAGTGATAGGAGGGCTTCTTTATTTTTATTAAGCTATTACCAATTGAAAGGAGCAAACAACTTCATTGGCTGAACGTAAAATAAAAGCTGAAGGTGTTGACATGGTAAGGTTGCTCGGCTTGAACGATGCCAACCTGCATGTATTGGAGGATCATTTTGATGCTGCCATTACAGTACGAGGAGAGAATATTACTTTTCGCGGCGATCAACAACAGGTTGATCAACTTGAAAAGATTTTCAAAGAACTTATTTACATATTGAACAAGAGCGGTAACCTTTCGGCGAATGACATCGAAACAGTCATTGACTTGGTGACAGTTAATGGTGAACCGGTGCTTCCCAAAAGTGTCGTCGCTCAGGTGGGGTCGGAGGAAATTGAATCTGTTGTTCTCTTTACTCGCAACGGAATTATCCGTGCGAAAACTTCCGGACAAAAAGAATACATCCGCCAGATAAAAAAGAACGATATCGTGTTTGCTATTGGACCTGCGGGAACAGGGAAGACATATCTGGCTGTTGCCTCTGCTGTGGCTGCACTCAAAAATCGAGATGTTGTTAAAATTATTCTTGCCCGACCGGCAGTAGAGGCAGGAGAGAGCTTAGGATTTTTGCCGGGCGATCTTAAGGAAAAAGTCGATCCGTATCTTCGTCCCCTTTACGATGCGTTAGATGACATGATCCTTCCGGACAAACTAAAGACATACATCGAGCGGCGAGTAATTGAAGTTGTGCCGCTTGCATACATGCGCGGACGGACATTGAATAACGCGTACGTCATTCTCGATGAAGCACAAAACGCATCCAGCATGCAAATGAAGATGTTTCTCACTCGTCTTGGCGCCAATTCGAAAGCCATCATCACTGGCGACATCACACAGATCGATTTACCAGTAAAGACTATTTCGGGCTTGGTACAGATCCGAGAGATTCTTCAGAACATAGATGGTGTGCAGTTTTGTTATTTCGATAGGAACGATGTTGTGAGGCATAAATTGGTGAAGGATATTATTGACGCATATGATAAGTACCATACGAACGGGAAAGTAGAAGCTAATAGTAAAATCGGAAATGAGGAGATATAATATCAAACAGTATATTCTTATTTCTTCTTCGCTTCATTCCACAGCTTGTCCATTTCTTCCAGCGAGGATGAGTGAATATCTTTCCCCATCTCCTTAAGTCGTTTCTCAATGTACTGAAAACGAGTAATAAATTTTGAGACTGTCTGGCGTAGAGCGTTTTCAGGGTTTACTTTGATGAAGCGGGAATAATTTACAAGCGCAAACAGCAAATCGCCAAACTCTTCTTCAACTTTTTCTTGTTCACCGGATTCAATTGCATGGTGAAGCTCGTGCATCTCTTCGTCAACTTTTTTCCAGGCGTCTTCTTTTTTCTCCCAATCGAAACCAACTTTTGAAGCTTTGTCGGTGAGGCGATGAGCGCGGAGAAGGGCAGGCATTTCTTTAGGCACACCCTCTAAAACAGATTCTCTTCCCTCTGCCATCTTCAATTTCTCCCAATTTTTTATAATGTGATCAACACCATCAATTTTAGTTTCTCCAAAAACATGCGGATGGCGATAAATCAATTTTGCACTTATGCCTTCAATTACATCTTTCAAAGTAAACTCTTTTTTTTCTTCTGCTATATTTGCATGGAAGACTACGTGCAGCAATATGTCGCCTAATTCCTTTTTTAACTCATCCATGTTATTGTTGTCGATTGCTTCAACCACCTCGTAGGTTTCTTCAATCAGACTATGGCGAATAGAAGCATGGGTTTGTTCTTTATCCCAAGGACATTCATTTCTAAGGCGCTTGGTTATTTCAACGAATTTTGTGAATTCTCTGTTCGACAAATCTCTTTTCCTTACATTGTGTGAAAAAAACTTACCAAAAAATGATATGAGATGCAATTCCCTAAATTAATCATTTGGGTTGCCAAGATCCACCTCAAATCCGATATAGAAGATGAATAAGGCCATAATAAGTTCATCGGACAGATAGATATTCCACATTTATCGGATTAGAGTGAGGATATAGCTCAATCAGATTGCAAAAGTAGGTACCATCGGT
>Ga0315292_10001459_pt1 | contig 12650 bp, 10 predicted proteins | sample YL17G13_0_MG_FD_204029 | JGI IMG/M metagenome (GOLD analysis project Ga0315292, IMG submission 204029) | Sediment microbial communities from Yellowstone Lake, YNP, Wyoming, USA - YL17G13_0 | ecosystem: Environmental > Aquatic > Freshwater > Lake > Sediment | place: USA: Wyoming | collected... | reverse complement strand
GCTTACCGGGTTGGCCAAGAAGGGGACGCGGGTTCTCCCAGAATTTAAGGTTTCGGATTAACGGTGCCATTTTAATCGCTTTGATTAAGGCGAAAGAACCAGGTAATCTTTTAACGGCCCCAAAGATCAAAGAATCGGGATAGTACTCATTCCAGATAATACGTTCCTTCTTCATAATCAGACTGTTGCAACCTGCGAGAATGATCCCTTTACACTTCGTCTTTCTTGAAGACTTCATAGCATCCTCTAACAGAGGATTGTCTTGACTGAAAGGAGCAGGGCTAATCGAAGTCGTTCGCAAGAAAAGCCCTAATTTGAAATCGTTCTTACGTTTATTCTCTCCCCTGTTTGGGTGAGCATGGTCTGCGATATCCCAACGTCCATGGTGGTAATTGTGATTGAAGAAACCAGCACGGTCATGCTTGTTGAAGTATTCCTTCCATGATCCATAAAGATTTGGGTCGTCCGCATACATTCCCGCATGGTGCCCTACCAACAGGTACCAATCCGCATTGATCTTTTTCATCTCCTGAAGATACTGATTGCCCTGTTTGGAAACAATACCCCCGTTGAGTAGAAGGCGGCGAGCTCCCAGCGGAGAGATGTCTTTGAAACAGGGCTTCTTCCAGAAACTTTTTAGGGCATCCCAGGCGTGGGGGTTGGTCAGCTCAATCTTAGCAAAGGTGATTTCCGTTTTACAGCATTTATTGGATAAACCTCTACGGACGTCACATTTCATAGATCAACTTTTTCTCTCTTTGAGGTCATGCACTTCAAACAGTTTATTCTGCGTTTCCGAATCGGCTTTGCCGGTAACTTTCAGGCCATGATCAGCCTGAAAAGCCATGATGGATGATTCCGTTAATTCATTCATCATACCGTTCGAATCACCGCAATCATAACCTAAATTATTGAGCCTGGATTGTATGCCGGATAATTCAGTGACTGGATCAAGATGCCCTAAGGCAAGATCAAACTCATCCTGTTGGTCCCCCACCCCTACAGTGATCTTACCTCGACGGGCATTAGGGGAGATATTCTCATCCACAAAACCATCCCCATCCAGAACACCATCGGTAACTTTTCCGTCAACCTCGAGGATATAGGGATCATTTGAACGAGGTTGTCCCTTCTCATTGAGGAATTGAATTTTCAGTTTACAAGGGATACCCTTTTTCCTAAAACGGTGTTTTTGCTCAGTCGAACCCTGGATATCTTTAATCGTTTTTTCAGGAATAAAAATCTTATCCCCTGGCAAGAGCACATTGGTGTCTTTCCGGATCCCCCTCAACGGCTGGTTTTTCGGATGGTTCCAGATCGTCTCCCAGAAGAGGCCTTGTTTAAAAGCAATACTCTCAATACAATCCCCTTGTTTGACTATGTATTCGGGCATTACTTAAATCCTAAGTTCAAGGTTGATGTGGGAACGTGTGCTCAGGTAACAGTCTCCTGGTTGTAATAGGAGAACCGCCTCGGCTTACGCCATGAACCGTTTCGTAAATTCCACGATTGGTTCTATAAACATTGACTCTTTCCAGGTGTGCCTCATGAGTATGAGCCATCACAAAGACTTTTATGTCCCGTTCGTCCCAACGAGTGTAGTATCTACTCGCACCATAGGCAACAAATTTTGCACGTCCCTGGTCGCCAAATGCTCTCGTCCATGGGCCAAGGGTAAAACACATCTGGGTAATGTCATGCCCCCTGATTGCGTTGTTGTCGCGATTGAATTCATCTCCCTGGTGGCCATGTTCCATACGAATGCCGTTTTGGTGAAGAAAATAATCCTGGTGACGACGTGGAGGAGATCCCCAACGGTGTTGCTGGGCGATATGGGCACGTGGGGCACGCTCAAATGGTTCCGTCCGTTGTTGAACCTCAGTAAAGGTGACCTCATTCCCTGGAACACAATGGAGGTAGTTATCATGGTTACCGTAGATCCAGGTTTTTTGTGCAACAGTACAATAATGTATCCGTTCTGCAAGGGATTGATCCCCGACCATTGTGGAATGATAGGCACAGGAAAGCCAATTCTGTATTTCATCATGGTTAGAGCTGGGTACTTCCAATCGGCCCTCTGTGAAAAGAGACTGTAATCCTATCCAGAATTCAAACATATCACCAAGCTGGGGAAAATGAATCGGCGGATGACCATCTCCTCCCCAACTCTCTAAGCACCCAATGAAATCATTGAGATCGCCAGCCGCCTCTCGACCTGTTCCTCTGGGGGAAAAGATATCTCCATTGGTATAGCTGTTTTTCCACTGCTCGAGAGTATGTGGAGCATCAAGGGCATCCCTTCCTCTAATGGTACTTATGGCTCCATGTACAGAAATGGGATGGAAGAAAAGATAATCTTCAAGATCCTCGGCCCATTGGTAGTGCCGATATGGTTGACTGAGATTCATCCATTTTTTTTCCACCCTTTCGACCAAGCCTACAGAAGTACTTTCCTTAATCAACGGTAAATGCAGGTCACCCAATAAGACATATATTTCCCCATGCGTATTCAAAGCTCTATCGCGTGCAACCCTTCCTACAATTTGGGAAGAACAATGACCGAGAAAATTGAGTAGAGTATTAGTGACTTCATTGCGTACTCCCGGATAACCTGGCATTTCCTCAATTAGGAGAGATTGAGAGACGGGCAGGCGTTCACATAAGACCACCCAACCTTCACGACCATCCCCATAGATCACTCCGAAATTTCTCTTTCGTTGAGAAGAAGAATCTCCTATCCAGGCGCCCACATCCAGGTATACGAACCTATGGGGAGTATCAACGAAAATTTCTACATCAGGGCAGACGGCACGTATGGATTGTGGGTCGCTTCGTGTTACCTGAACGACAAGATTTCTTTGTCCACCTTCGCTACTTTCCCGCACATAAGCATTGAACATAAATCTCCCCGATCCTAAACGCCCTGGATTTCTTCGATTCTTCTTTTTGTAGTTTCATCAATCTGTCCGGTCTGTTCAAGGCCATGTTTAGCCTGAAATAGGGCAATAGCAGCCTCAGTGTTCGGTCCCATGCGGTTATCTTCGGGTCCGCAATAAAATCCGAGATTATTAAGACGCTCCTGAATGCCTCTGACTTCATCAACAGGGTCCAGGTAACCAATCCGTAGACTCATTTCCTCTTCTTCTTCCTCACCCAACCGTAATATTGCCTGGTGAGCATCAGCTGGAATCCTGACTTCTAACCTGCCCTCACCGTCCAGGTTGCCGCGGAAATCTTGTCCCTCAACAATGAGATGGTACGGTTCATTAGCTCTTGCTTCTCCCTCTTTAAGTATCTTCAATTTAAGCCAGGTGGTCCTCGTAGAACAGCGGAATCGATGGCGTTGTTCAGTCGCTCCATCCTCCTCTTTCAGTTCTTTGTCTGGAATGGTGATCCTGTCCCACGGGAAAAGGATACTTGCACTCCGTTTCCTTTCCCGGAGGGAAGAATTGTCCGGATGGTTCAAAATTTTATCAACAGGGATGCCGTAGCGTTTGCTTAAACTGATGACCGATTCTCCCTGTCTGACAATGTGGATCATTCTACCTCCTCTCCAAGCGCCGTCGCCAGGCCTCGAGGCATCTCCTCTGCAAACTGGTTTGTTCAAAATCAACGGGCCATAAAGGTATGAAGTGAGTGGCATCTTCCGGGCTTGGAAAGTTATTCTGTCCGTAGCCCATATCCTGGAAGGCCCGGCGCAGGACAGAGTAAAAGAGATTATATGCATCACCCATACGTTGGGCTCCCTGGAGACAGTGGTCGAAGAGAGAGGTGGCTGTCCCTCCTCTGAACCTTACCAGATAAGGCCGTTCCATCGTATCTCCCGGGCCGAGATGACCCCAGGTTTCAGCCTGGGATTTAGTTCGTGCAAGAGACTGTTGCAAACGTTGGGCAAAAGGAGGCTGATCCGGTTGATAGGGTTGTTGATCGTCTCCGGCAGTTGAGCAGGCATAAAAAATCCATCGGATATCATCTGCCAGAAATTCCTGAATCCGGTCTACGAACGAGTCAATCTGTCCATTCGTCAGTTCGCCTCCGAGATGAATCCTATTGGTAAACCCATGATGAATGGATGCAATAATATTGATGGGGCCAAATAGGCGACCAACGCTCGTGATGAACTCTGCCACCTGATCCACACTCTCCCCCATCGCCCCGGGATTGAGGAGATTATCCAGGGCGTCGAGCTCCTCCCTGAGTGTTTCGCCCCGATTTTGGAACGTGCTCATATCGGGCATGGTTCCAATCAAGACAGGATGCTCTCCCCGGGTGATGGCAGAGGCGTGGTCTCCTTTGACTGCCTCTAATCTTTCACGCCTTTGAGCATCCGTCCTACCTTCTTCATGCCACCATGCCGCAAGCTCCTGCTGACTGTTATGAAAGAACCGGCTGAGCAGTCGTTGGTAGCACCAAAGACAACCCCCACTTCTACCACCGTTGTCTGTAATATTATCGATTAAGCGGGTGGCATGGTGCTCAGGGTTTTGGTCATAGAGAACCACGACATTACGCAGGTGAAAGGTACTGGTCGCGTCGTGGGTTGCTAAAAAATTTAAGAGGTTGCCCAGTCGATTGCTACTGAACATGCCTGCCTGGTAAAGAGGATCAGGTAACTCACTTCCTGTTGATTCAGGTACTTCATCTACCATTGAGACTTTTCCTTCAACTAAATTTGATTGAGGTCTTTAAGCTTCTCCTGGGTCTCTGTATTTGCTTCGCCAGCAACCTGGAGATTATTTAAACTTTGAAAAGTTCGCAAGGCAGCTTCCATTTGAGGTCCAGGGGTGCTCTCCATTCCTCCCCGGACATATCCGAGGTTATGCAACCGGGCTTGTATCCCTGAGTCTTCATCCTCCGGATCAAGGTGTCCGATCAGGACCTGGATCGGGCGGCCAAAAATCGTTAAGATGGCTCGATCCACATCGGGCGGCACATGCTCCACACGGATGATACCTTCACTCTCAGTCTCTCCTTCGATGGTTTGGTCTCCAATCGATAATGTGTATGGGATGGGCCTCTGCGGTTTCTGGGTATTGGCATGGATTGGAAGCGTGGAGGGAATGATTTGGAGCACAAGGGTCTGTGAGGGAGTCTTCAGTTTAAACCTGTGTCGGGTTTCCGTGCCCCCTGACTCTTCCCGCAATTGCTTATTTGGAATAAAGACCCAATCACCAGGGAGAAGGATGTTTTGATTTTTCCTGCGGCTCTTTAACTCTTCATTGGCAGAGTGATCCCATATCGTCTCGGGAACGTGACCATTCTTTTTGGCGAGGCTCCCGATGGTTTCTCCCTGACGGATGCGGTGCCACTTCCCATCGGCCGCCGAACCTTTTGGAACAGGACCTTTGGTTTGAGGGGTCGTCGAAGGACACATCTTTGCCTTATCCTCCAATCAATACCGTTCGGGTTGCCGCCAGTTTTGAATCGCCTAAGAAAACGCCGCAGGCAGAGGTATCCACGATCCAGCGGGCCGCAGGCATAAAGCCGATTAGAACCGTGGCACTGCCTGTGACAATGGGAACGGAAGGAGGCGCTGATGGCGGAGGGCCTGCCTGGGGCGGATGGGCTATGCCCGCCGATAGGGCACCCGTACAGGTCACAAAATCTCCTACTACTGCGGCTGGAAGATATTCGATAAGGACAGTCATGGGTCGTCCCGGTAAGGGCGGGCCAATCACTCCACTTGGCACGAGTTGATCATGCGTGATGGGATCCAAAATTCTTGCCGCAGGAAACATAATGGACCTCCTTGATCATCATTTCTTGTTCCATTCAAGGTGAACTTCTTTTTCGTCAAAATAGAAACTTTCCATTCGGATCAATGTGGAAAGCCAGGTGCCTTTATCTCCAAACTTCTCTTTTTCAGGAATCGAAACATAACCTCTCTTATCATCGTCGCATTTTGGCAAGGGCCCGGGAGGCATTCGCTCCCCGGTTTTTACAGGTTTGCCCCAAAATCGGTTCAATGTATTGCCCGGGTCGCAGACATAGATCTTCCCGTCGCGATAGCCATGCACCAACACAAAGTGCCCGGGCTTAAGCATATTGATCAGGACAGGGCCTAACAGAAGGGACTTCTTGATGATTTCCGCTTTTTTCTTGTCCGCCAGCCCCTTAAGAACTTTGTACTCTCCTTTCATGGGCATACCCGAATCCGTATGAGTGATCTTCTTAGCGCTATTGCAGATTGTATTATGCGAGATGGTTTTACCGCAGGGAACATAGGCCTTATTCCAGATCCACTGGTTGACCTGAATGGGAGTTTCGATTTTGTCCGGTTTTTCCTTATGAGGAAATTTCAATTTTCCCGCTGTCTTTGGGTAATCCTCTGCCCACCAACGAAGGATCATTGCAAGGCCGGTCGGATGACAGCCCGATTTCGTCCAGGTGTAGGCTTCGCTTTCTTCCCCCTTTTTTTGCTTTTTAAGATATTTGGTCCCCCAGCGCGGATCATACTGGCAAAGGAGCCGTACCGGAGGGTCGACCATAGGCTCGAGTTGGATTTTGGGCTTGAGGGTATTTGGATTGGCCGAAGCGCCAAAGGCTGTTTTGGCAATAAGCACCGGTGGCCCTGAAGGGGATCCCGAGGAATCCTTCATCAGGACCTGATCACTTGAATCTCCGGAGTCACATCCTGCCATATCGGCCAATGCTTCACCATCCTGAGGCATTGCATGGCAGATGTCATCGTCGTTCATATTCCCTGCCCCTGATTAACAACCATGTTCTTTCAGAAGTTTATCGCGGGTGGCCTGATCAGCCTCGCCATTTACTTTTAACCCTTGTTCCATCTGGAAGTACTTGATAGCTTCAGTAGTTTCAGGATTCATCTTTCCATTAACGGGGCCCAGATAGAAACCCAGGTTACTCAGCCTTGCCTGAATGCCTGTAATTTCAGTAAGCGGATCGATATTTCCGAGTTGCAAAGAATACTCCTCAGGGCCGCCCTCGATCATCAGCTTCCCTTTTTTTGCATTCGGCGGAATCGAATGCTCCAATTTGCCAGAACCATCAGTCTTATCCGAAAATAATTGACCATCAATCTCGAGGGTATAACTCACATTGGCTCTGGGTTTGTCCTCTTCATCCTTCAGAATGAGAATGAGTTTCGATGGCACCCCCTTCACTTTGAAGCGGTGCTTCTGTTCAGTGGCGCCGGACTCCTGCTTCTCTTCTTTATCGGGGATAAAAAGCATATCTCCGGGGTAGAGCACATTGGGATTCTTCCTCTTCTCCTTCAGATTGGAGTTTTTCGGATGGTTCCAGACCTTCTCCCAGAAAAGCCCATGCCTCTCTGCAATGCTTGAAATACAATCCCCTTGTTTCACTTTGTAATCGGGCATTTCCGAACTCTCTTCTCTTACGCCTTCTCCCAGGCGTCTTTATCGAGGTTAGGGAAAGTTATTTTACAGTTGCCGGGGTCGATGCCGTCCACCCGTGCAAAACCATTCTCATCCAACGTGCCTTCTGCCACGGTCTTTCCGTCGGGCAGCGTCACCTTATATCGTTCTCCAGGAATGGGGTTGTCATCCTCGTCAACCAGTTCGATCTCAATCCAGCTCTTCTTCTCCTCATCTGCTTTATGCTTCTCCTCACCCGGGCTTGCACTGGCTGCCATCGCGGGCTCTACAGGAGGAGCCGGAGGCACAAGGGCACAAGAGGCTGGCGCAACAGGAGGGCCACTTCCGCTATTGATATTGACCAAGGGCGCCTGAATAAAAATCGCAGCAGGGGTGAGAATGATGCTGCTTCCGCCGACCTTAAGCTCCATGCCAGTCATTCCCTCAATCTTTACATTCATTCCTTTTAGATGGTAGGTCGCTGTCACATTTTCGCTGTGATTCGCATTAAAGCTCTCGATCATATTGCCCGTGACCTTGAGAGAAGAGGAGCCGGTCACCTCAACAGCCTTCTTGCCGCCGACTTTCAGGTTGTAGTCGCTCTTGACCTCTCGAAACTCACTCTTTTCAACCATCACATGCTTATCGAATTCGATCTTCTCTTTCAAATCCCGCTTGACGATCAGATGCCGGTCATTTCCGACGAGCTCCCTGCGATCATTTTTCACACGGATATCGAGATCTTTCTCCGCATAGACGAAGAGCTGTTCTTCCCCTTTTTTGTCTTCGAACCGGATCTCATTGAAACCCTCTCCTCCGATGGAGCTGTTCGTCTTAATCGTGCTCTTCGTCTTTTCGTCGGGGAGGGGGTAGGGTGGCATATAATCCGCATTGTAAACCCTGCCTGTGATAAGGGGCTGATCCGGATCACCTTCGAGAAAGTCGACAACGACCTCCTGGCCGATTCGCGGTGTAAAGATGGCGCCATACTGGCCACCGGCAAAGATGCTCGCTACACGTATCCAGCAGGAAGATTTATCATCCTTCTTCCCCTCCCGGTCCCAGTGAAACTGAACTTTGATGCGCCCGTATTTGTCCGTGTAGATCTCCTCATCCTTCGGTCCTACGACCACCGCAGTCTGGATCCCTTTTACGATGGGCTTGGGGGTCTTTCTTTCGGGTCTGAAAACGACGGAGGAAGGGATGGAGATGAATTGATTCGTATAGCTGAACTTTTCTTTGGGATCGGCCAGTTCTTCGAGCGCCTGAGGTTGTTGGCCTTCGTGACGAATCTCCGCAAGAAGGTATTCCTGATTGAAGCTTTTGCGCTCATGGTCGATCAATTTGAATTTGAAGCCAGGGGTCAAACGGGGAGAAGTGCTCTTGCCCTCTGCCTTCTCTTTAAAGGTGATGGACTCCTCCAGGCGGACCTTGGTCAGGCCTTTCCCCCGGTTCTCCTCAACATACCTGCCCGGATAGTCATAGACCTCCAGCTTCTGATAGGATTTGTCCTGCTCTTTGGATGTTAAGTCGAGAGTGGGTTTCTCAAAGTTGAAATCCCTCCGGGTCATCTTTCCGGAGAAGACTTTCTGAGAGAAAGCCAAATGGTAGACAAACTCTTGACCCGGCACCATCCCCATCGCGGGATTGAAAGTGATCTCCTCCTCCCCCTCGATCGTCTGATAGGCGGCCGTGCTGTCGCCAAAGACCAGCACATGTTTATCCTTTGCATGCTCGAAGAGGTAGAAGATGCCCTCCTCCTCACAAAGACGGGAGATGAAGTCGAGATCGGTCTCACGATACTGGACGCAGTACTCCCTTTCCGGATATTTCCCCTGCAACCGGAGATTGAACCGGTCGCCGGTGATGCCGCCATCCTGAAGGACCTGTTTAATGATGTCCTCGACCTTCTTATTCTGGAAGATCCGGCAGTCCTGCTCCAGGGACAGAAGCCAGAGGGTGGGAATCACCTCAGCCTCATAAAAATAGAACCGTCCCTTGCTTCCATTCTGGATAAATTGACGGAGGACCCCATGAAGGTAGCGATCGTTCTCTTCCCCGAGCAGGGTGAGGAGGGCTTCTTTTCCCACCACCTCATCGAAGTTGATCTCATCTTCAGAGACCAGGGAGACATGAAGCGCAAAGGGTGAGGAGATTCCTTCAAAGAGTTTAAATCCTAACACAGCAGTTTGATAGGATACCCCCAACACCTCAAAGAGAAATCTTGATTCATGGGCGGTCTGTCTCGGTGCCATCTTTAACCTCCAAAGCCGATCTTGAAGGAGCCGTCTTCAGCAATATCCAAATGGACTTCCGAAAGCATGGCTCCTTCGCTCAGGCGTCCCAGAATCTCCCGGGACATCTGGGGGAGGATCGTTCCGTTCATCATGTGGTCGATATTTCTCGCTCCGGTTTCAACCTCGGTGCAGCGTTTCGAAATCTGATCGACCACCTCAGGGGAGTAGACCAGTTTGATCTTATGGCTCTCCGCCATTCGCTTCGCCAGTTTATCGAGCTTGAGCGCCACAATCTCTCGGATGAATTTCGGGTCGAGAGTGTAGAAGGGGGCGACGGTCATCCGGGCCAGGAGCGCGGGCTTGAAATGGTGGCTCAGAACCGGACGGGTGGTGTTAACCACCGTCTCCAGGGAAGCTCTCTCCTCACCCGAGCAGAGCTGGGTGATCACATCTGAGGCCAGGTTGCTAGTGAGGAAGAGGACGGTATTCTTGAAGTCGATGATCCGGCCTTCTCCATCGGAGAGCATTCCCTTGTCAAAGACCTGATAGAAGAGGTTCATCACATCGATGTGAGCCTTTTCGCATTCGTCGATCAGGACAACGGAGTATGGCCGTTGACGCACGGCTTCGGTCAACACGCCGCCTTCTCCGAAGCCGACATAGCCTGGCGGAGATCCGATCAAACGGCTCACGGTATGGGACTCCTGAAATTCACTCATATTGATCGTGACCAGGTATTGATCTCCACCGAAGAGGAGGTCGGCTACGACCAGGCCGGTCTCGGTCTTTCCAACGCCACTCGGTCCGACCAGGAGAAAGACTCCAAGGGGCTGCTGGGGATCTTTCAACCCCGCTTTGGCTGATTTGATCACCTGTGTAATGATGGACAGGGCTTCGTCCTGACCTTTGATCCTCTTTTTAAGATTCTCTTCGAGATTGAGGATATTTTTTGCCTCGTCCCGTAGGACCTTTCCGAGGGGAATTCCGGTCCAGTCCGAGACGACTTTGGCCACCACATCAGGATCAACTTCGGTCTTGATGAGGGAAGAATCTTTCTGAAGGACGGATAGTTCGAGGGAGACCTCATCGATTGCCTTCTTAAGTTCGGACTGTTTCTCCTCAGGGGCGGCCTGGTTCTTGAGCTCATAAAACTGCTTTCTCAAGTCGATGAGACGATGGGCAAGCTCCTTCTCCTTGAGCCAGCGCTCCTGAAGCTGAACCACCTCCTCATTTAATGCTTTGATTTTTTCTTCCAGTTCCTGCGGTCGGCCCGGATCGATTTCGAGGCCGTGGAGCTGATCGCGCTCCAGAGCCTTTTTCTCCCGTTCGAGCGCCTGAATCGTTCGCTCCCGGTCTTCGATGAGATCGGGTTTGGCCGTGAGATGGATTTTGACACGAGCCGCACTCGTGTCGAGGAGATCGACGGCCTTGTCCGGCAACTGCCTGCCGGAGATATAACGGCTGGAGAGTTCGGCTGCAGCCAGAATGGCGTCGTCCCGCACGATTACGCCATGGGCCTCCTCATATTTGCTCTTCAGTCCTCTCAGGATGAGAACGGTTGTCTCCACAGAGGGTTCCTCTAACTTCACCAGCTGGAATCTGCGGGCCAGGGCCGCATCCTTCTCAAAATATTTCTTATATTCCGACCAGGTCGTGGCCGCAATCGTCCTGAGTTCTCCGCGGGCCAGGGCCGGTTTTAAAAGATTGGCCGCATCGCTTCCGCCTGTGGGGCCTCCTGCTCCGATCAGCGTATGGGCCTCATCGATGAAGAGGATGATCGGTTTCGGAGAGGCCTTGACCTCATTGATCACAGACTTGAGCCTGTTTTCAAACTCACCCTTTACTCCTGCTCCAGCCTGAAGGAGTCCCATATCGAGTCCTAAGATGGTGACCCCCTTCAGGATATCCGGGACATCTCCTTCCACGACCCTCAGGGCCAATCCCTCCACCACAGCCGTCTTTCCCACTCCGGCCTCGCCCACGGCAATGGGATTGTTCTTCCTTCTCCGGGCGAGGATGTCGATCATCTGGTGGATCTCCCGATCGCGACCGAAGACAGGATCAATCTCTCCGGCTCCCGCCTTCTTCGTAAAATCTGTACAGAAACGGCCAAGCGCTGTTCCTTCTTCCGGAGGTCCTGGCTCCCGGGCCGCCTTTTCAGCAGGAGAGGGATGCTCAATCGAACCTTTCACAATATTTCCGAACTGAGAAAGAAGGGCCTCCCTGCCAATGGGCCGCAGAAGATCCATGTAGCGGCCTGTGGCAAACTGGACGGGTTTAATCAGAAAGGCAAGAAGAAGAGCGCCTGATCGGATTCGATTCTCTTCGAGATCAACAGACGAGATCAACCAGGCTTCTTGAAACCATTCTAAAAGGAGTGGAGAGAAGACGGGCTTTGCGGCATTGCCTGTTCGAAACTCTTCTATGGTCTGATCGAGAGCCTTCTTGACTCTGCCTGTGTCCAGGTCGAATTGGCGGAAGATGAGGGGAAGATCTGATTGGGATTCTTCAAGAAGCTTGGCGAGGAGGTGTTCCACCGTCACTTCGTAGTGGGTTCGTGAGACACAGAAGCCAGCGGCTCCTTCGAGGGATCGAGTGCAATATTGGTTTAATCGGGTTAAGAGTGTTTTGATGTCGACGGTGATCATAACTGTTTTCTCCTATGATGGAATGTTGGAATCATGGAACATTGGAATATTGGGTAATAAAACAAAAATCTTTCACTTTATCTCTTTAAATTCAATGCTGTTCATTTAAGCCGTTCGTCCTGCCCGTCCCGGGCCGGGGAGGCTCTCGAAGGATAAACGGCTTACTCAGCCTCCAGCTCAGAGAGCCTCTGGCTCGGAGAGGACAGGCTTGTCGAAACATGAACGGCTTAGGGACGCACCCTTCGACAAGCTCAGGGTGAACGGTAACAGCCTAACTGAATAGTATTATCTTTAAACCCATTTTTGATGGTCTCGTAAAAAGTCAGCATCACCCTTCGACAGGCTCAGGGTGAACGGTGTAACCTATTGATATTCCGTTCGTGCTGAGCTTGTCGAAGCATGAACGACATACGGAATATGACTTT
>Ga0315292_10001457_pt1 | contig 12651 bp, 32 predicted proteins | sample YL17G13_0_MG_FD_204029 | JGI IMG/M metagenome (GOLD analysis project Ga0315292, IMG submission 204029) | Sediment microbial communities from Yellowstone Lake, YNP, Wyoming, USA - YL17G13_0 | ecosystem: Environmental > Aquatic > Freshwater > Lake > Sediment | place: USA: Wyoming | collected... | reverse complement strand
TCCTTAGGCGCCTCAACAATCTCCTGGCCGACATGCTCCTCTGCATCGGCAAAGAAAACACCAAACTCGATGCTTTGAAGCGCCACATTCACAAACAGCTCTTGACAGCCAACGGTACGGCTGATAGAAAGGACCCATGAACAACCTCCGACTCGAAGAGATGGATACCCCGATGCTCCGCAACGAATACCGCCGACTCCGCGACCTCACCGTCCGGGCCATCGGCTACTACACCACCGGCGACTTCGACCGCGATGTGGCGGAAGAACTCAAGGTCAGAAGCCTTGATGCCACCCCCAGGGGCTACGTGACCGCCGCCCACCACTGGTACCGTCACGCGATGGCCGAGGTGGCCTCCTACGAGGACTTCCTCTTGGAGCGCCGGGATGACCGCAACGACCACATGGGCTACGACACCCTCGCTGAAGCTGTCATGGACAGGATGGAAGCATGAATCGCAAGGACGCCTTGAAAATCCGCGCAGGCCGAGCACTTGACATCATCAAACGCAGGGCCGATGATGATGACTGGGAAAAGGTTGTCGACCAGCTGGAGGAATTCGCCCTGGTCCTGGCCAAGCGCACCGGAGACACCACTTGGCCAGCACTGAGAACCTACAACACCACCATGTATGGCCCGGAGGACAAGTGAAAATCACCAAGGATACCGGCTACCTTGCTGGAGCGGGTGGGCGATGCTACTATGTGAGCAATCGGGTGGTGGACTTCGATGACGACACCACCCCCGAGGAGATTTTGGCCTTCATTGACGTTGAAAGGAAGGCGTGGTACGGTCAGGAGTTCGACGTCAGCATCAAGGGACGGCAGGTTCACATTCGAAGAGGAGTTGACAGTGGCGACTAAAAAGAAGCAGAGGACCGATACAACATTGGAGTTGACGGGCAAGGTTTTCCTTGTCGACCGCCAGCTTGGCAAGAAGGCCGTCAGGACGGAAATCGATGGGAGGCTGGTGCTGAAGCTCGTGCTCCGTGCCATCACCGAGGGCCTGGCTCTGGTGGACCAGAAAAGGACGGCCAACAGTGGACGGTAAGTACACAGTGACGGCCACCATGGGCATGGTCCTGGGCAAGAGCCTGCACTTCACCTCCTACGAAGAGGCAACCGACCTCGCCCATCTCATGACCCAGGGGCAGCCGGTTGGCACCCTGGAAGTGAAGGGGCCCGATGGCAAGGTCATCTGGAGCTACACGAAAAAGCCATGAGCAAGCCAAACAAGATTCCCAAGCAGACCTCCACCTGCCAGGAGTGCTTCAATGACTTCACCCATGGTGACTTCAACGATGGGTTCTGCAGCGAGACCTGCCTGGCAAGGTACGAGCGAGAGCTGATGGGCGAAGACGAAGAAGACGACACCGAGGAGGAAGAATGAGTCACGACAGCTTGGGCGACCGCATGAAAGCCTACGAGGACATCTCGCGGGTACATCTGACCACAAAGTTGCCTGTTATCCTACGTCTGGACGGGAAGGCGTTCCACACCTACACGAAGGGTCTCAAGCGCCCCTTCAGTGAGGAGCTGATGGACGTCATGGACACGGTGACGAAGTACCTCTGTCACAACGTGCAGAATTGTGTCATGGCCTACACCCAGAGCGATGAAATCAGCCTGCTCCTGGTGGACTACCAGGACATCAAGACCAGCTCCTGGTTCGACAACAACCTGCAGAAGATGGTCAGTGTGGCCGCTGGCATGGCCTCGGCGATGCTCACTGCCCACAGCGACCGCCTGTTCCCGGAAGTCCGAGTGGCCACCTTCGACGCACGTGCATTTGTCATGCCAGTCCAGGACGTGACAAATTATTTCGTGTGGCGTCAACAGGACTGGAACCGAAACAGTCTCTCGATGCTCAGCCAGTCCCTCTACTCGCACAAGGAGCTGCAGGGCAAGGGTCGAGCTGAGCAGCACGAGCTGTGCTTCCAGAAGGGCCACAACTGGGCAGACCTCCACTCCCACCTGAAGGACGGTCGCGTGGTGGTGAAGCGCCAGGTCGAGAAGGAGTTCTTCAACGAGTTTGTCAAGTTCCAGCCGGCCGGCACCAGGGAGATTGGCACCGTGCTCCGAAGCGAGTGGTTCATCCCCGAGGAGACCCCGGTGTTCACTGCTGACCGCGAGTTCGTCGACAAGTTCGTGAGGATGCCATGACCACCAGAGACGACCTGACGACTCGCGTCATGGCTATGTATGACCAGCTGAAGCCCGATCTTCGTGGGCACTACGGTCTCAATGAGATCAAGGATATGGCCATTCAGCGGGTTCGCGCAGAGCTGGAGACGGAGGTAGAGGGCCTCATCGCTCGGTGGCCCGAAACTGGCGGCGCCTACCTGCCACTGGCTGCTGCCCGACTGGCCCTCTTCAACTCGATGTACCGGTGTGCTTGACAGCCAGAAAGCGTTCCTGTAGAACACTCCCATGTCCAACGAAACCGCCACCGAGACCGAAGTCATCCAGACCTTCCGCATCCCGGACGGCAACCTGGAGGCCCTGAAGGAGCGGCTGGCCAAGCTCTCCAAGAAGGCTGTGAAGCTGGTGGGCCAGCCCATCGAGCTGAAGGTCATCGCCACCGAGGACGTGGAGCGCAAGTCCAAGACCCCGTACGGCGAGACCCGCCTGGACATCAACGGCAAGGAGATCGGCCTGGGCGTGTTCGACCGTTTCCACACCGTGACCGTCTCTGGCCCCCGCCCCAAGCTGGCCGGCTGGACCTTCGCTGCAGCCTTGGACGTGGTGGACGTGGACGGTGAGAAGGCCGTCATGGTTCGCAACGCCCCCGGTGAGACCATCCCCGCCCACCTCCGCGAGCACGCCACCGGCTGCGACCACTGCAACACTGAGCGCCGTCGCAAGACGCTGTACGTGCTGAGGAAGACCCCGTGACCGACAAGCCCGAGAAACGAACCGTCTACCTGGTGGCCTTCGAGGCTGACTACGAGGGCTACAGCGCCCCCGAGGCAGCCTTCTTCTCCAAGGAAAGGGCCTATGGCCTGGCCTCCAAGATGAATCGGCTGAGCAAGAGCAAGACGAGCCGCTACGAAGTCCTTGAAGTGGAGGTCGAAGATGGGCTGTGACATTCATCCGTACGTGGAAATTCGCATGACTGACGGCACCTGGGTCGACATGCCGGCTCCAGACTACCTCGAAGACCGCACCTACGGCCGCTTCGCCTTCCTGACAGGCGGGGCCGTGCGGAACTACTCTGACGTGCCCAAGGTGCTCCCAGAGCCTCGTGGCTATCCCCAGGACGGCTCCCCTGCCACCCAGCACCGCATCAAGGAGTACAAGGATGGCACCGACTGGGGCGTCCACAGCGCTTCCTACCTGACCCTGACAGAGCTGTTGGCGGTCGACTACAACCAGACCTTCGTCGATGTCCGCCCACCGTACACTGGGGCTCCTGGCTTCGAGCCTGGCCCGCCGGTCACCCTCCTGGAGTTCCTGGGTGAGGGCTGGGCCGACATCCTGAAGGAGTTGGTCGACCTCGCAATGCCCGGGAATCCCGAAAACTTGCGAATTGTGTTCGATTTCGACAGCTGAGGGCTTGACGGCCCAGAAAGACTCCTGTAGAACACAACTCATGAACGCAACCACCAACCCCGAGTTCAAGGTCGTCGGCAGCAACTGCCTCGCTGACTTCCTGGGCCACGCGAACCCCGAGAATGTCGCCAAGCTCTTCGAGTACCTGGCCGACGCCGTCTCGGCTGGCGAGGAGTTCGAGGGTGGCATGGGTGGCGAGCGGATGACCCACTTCAGCCTCGTCACCTTCCTGGGCCACGTGGCCGCCGTCATCCGGGTCGATGGCTGGATGAGCCGCACCCAGGCCCGCAACATGAACAACGGTGGTGGGGCTACCATCCACGCCTCGGCTGACACCGCCTGGGGCGTGATGATGGCGGTCGCCTCGGGCAAGACCCGCGACATCAACCCCAAGTACATCCCCACCGCCGAAGACTTCAAGCGTGGCCAGGACTGCAAGGAGTACCTCCAGGTCTTCATCGACAGCGAGCTGGAGAAGGGTGAGCTGAACGACTACCTCCACAACCTGAACATCGTCTGCCGCATGGGCGTCATCGACTTCAAGGGCTCGGGCATCGCGGCCAGCATCATCGCCACCGCCACCCGCGAGCAGGGCAAGGAGATCGAGCGCCGCAAGTTCTCGAACCTCAAGGAGACCAGCCAGTTCTTCGCTCAGCCCGGCGACAAGGTCATCGTCAAGGCCACCCTCATGGGCCAGAAGGAGCTGGAAGGCAACTTCGGCTGCACCACGATGCTCAAGTTCGTCTCCGAGGCCGGCAACGCGCTCACCTGGTTCGCCTCGGGCAGCTTCGAGGCCGGTGTCTGGACCATCGGCGAGAGCTACATCCTGGCCGGCACGGTCAAGAAGAACGAGGACTACAAGGGCCTGAAGCAGACCACCCTGACCCGCGTGAACGCCATCACCGAAGAGGTCCGCGCCAACCTGGAAGAGGCTGCAGCGAAGAAGGCCGCCCGTGCAGCGAAGAAGGCCGCGAAGCTGGCGGCTGTTGACACCAAGACTGTCCCGTAGTACAACTGTAGTGCTTCACCCACCCAAACAAGGAACGTATGGCAACCTCAAATACCCTGAAGTCCCGCATCCTCGACCTTCTTCCCACCGTCACCGACGGGAAGAATGTCACTGTCAATCAGCTGGTCGCACGCCTGAACAGCTCGCGAAGCTTCACTCCTGTGGCCAACGCCACTGTGCGTGGCCGCCTCAGCGAGCTGGTCGCAACCGGTCTCGCGTACAGCGAGTCCCGCAACAGCGGCACGACCGGCTTCTGCTCCGCGAGCTAACATGAAGACCAAGGTCCTCGTCGAGCTTATGGCTCGCAAAGAAGTTGAAATCGTTGTCGAGCATGAGCCCGACGAGGACCCCACGGACCTCACCAAGGAAGACGAGGGCTTCGCTAAGGACATCGTCGCCTTTGGGTCGACCGATTGGGTCGTGAATCGCGTTGATGAACTGGGGCCCACCGATGAGTAAGCTCCAGGCAGCACTGAGGTCGGGGACTGAAACGTTAGAGTCCCTCACCTCGAAGTTCTACATCAAGGTCAAGCGTCACGGGACGTACCCAAGCCTGGCCATGTGCAAGTACGACCAGATCAACAGCCCCATGGCTGAGCCACTGGTCCAGGAGTGCCGTGGCATCATCTTCGATGAAGCTGACAACTGGCGCATCGTGGCCAGGCCCTTCGACAAATTCTTCAATGTTCAAGAGCCTTTAGCGGCTACCATCGACTGGGCCACCGCTCGGGTCCAGGAGAAGCTTGACGGGTCTCTTGCCATCGTCTTTTTCTACGACCAGAAGTGGAACATGGCCACCAGCGGAACCCCCGACGCCTCCGGCCCGGTGGGCGACCATGGCATGACCTTCAAGGAACTCTTCTGGAAGGTCTGGAAGGAGTGCGAGTACGACCAGAAGTCCTGGTTGGACCCCAAGTGGACCTACATGTTCGAACTCTGCACCCCCTTCAACCGAGTGGTGGTGAGCCACCCCAAGAATCGCTTGGTGCTCCTGGGCATTCGGCACACCGAAAACGGGAACGAAGCAAACATCGACATCGACCACGAGCTACACCTGGACTTCGATGTGGTCAAGAGCTTCGCCCACAAGAGCCTGGAAGAGCTGACCAGCAGCTTCGAGGTCACCGACGGGCTGGAGCAAGAGGGCTACGTGGTGGTCGACGCCCAGTTCCGTCGGGTCAAGGTCAAGCACCCCCGGTATATTCTCTTCCACCAGATGCTTGGTTCCCTCACGCAGAAGAAGCTCCTGGAGGTCATCCGCACTGGTGAGGTACCCGAGGTCCTGGGCGCCTTCCCCGAGTGGAAGAACGAGGCTGAGACGTTGGAGCGCCGCTACAAGGCCCTCATCATGGACGCTGAGGGCTCCTACGAGTCGATCCGCGACATCCCGGTGCAGAAGGACTTCGCTAAGGAAGCCTTGAAGACCAGGTTCAGCTCGGCGATGTTCACGGTGCGTGCAGGCAAGGCGAAGGACTTCAAGGAGTTCTTCAGGACGTTGCGAATCGAGGCGCTGTCTGATATGCTCGGCTTGAAAGAGGAGACAACCAATGAGCAAGTCCAAGTTCAGGGTTGACGGGAAGTTTGACCAGGCAGCTGGGGTCACCATCATCATCGACCGTGGGGCCAACCTCTTCAGCGTCAAGCCCTACCGCCGGCGGCGGGAGTACACCCTCCCCCTTCGAGATGTGGCGGAGATGGTCTTCTTCCGCATCGTGAAGGCGGAGGCCAACGAGAAGCTCGCCAACCGCAAGAGGAGAGGACGATGACCACCGCCTGGCAAATCTTGGCTGAAGTGGAGGATGCGGAAAAGATCCTCAAGCAGACCTCCGAGAGGCTGACGGAATTCGCCAACGAGATTGACGAGTACGAGAATGAGGTCATGACTCACGCCGAACTGAAGAGGGCCCTGAAGAAGGCAGATGAGGACCTCGCCAATGAAAAGGAACGCAATCACCTCCTGGTCATCGACAAGGTGGCGATGCGACGGATGATTGACGAGGCCCTTGACTGGGACTCAGATGTCCGCCACACTCTTGGAAAGAAGTTCAATGTGGACGCCGTTGGAGCCATGGGCGCCCTGAAGCTGTTCCTGAAGCTCTACAAGAAGTCCCTGGAGAAGAAATGACCACCGCAAAGAAGTACTTCGGTATCTGGGAGAAGTACGAGGACGTCGTCGACAGCCTCGCCAACACCGGCTACAGCAACAGCCAGGAGCAAGACCGCAAGAACTGGCGGGAGAACAACCCCAACTTCCCCACCGACAAGGAAATCCTCTGGGCAGCCTACGACTACGAGGACTACAGCGGCTCTGCGACCATCTTCTTCAAGAAGAACGGCAAGCTGATGGAGTACGGCGGCAGCCACTGCAGCTACGACGGCCTCGAAGAGGACGCCTTCAGTGCCACCGAGACCTCCTGGGAGGCCCTGGCAATGCGCAACCCCGACGGCAGCCTCTACGGCTACGGGGCTCACGACAGCGAGGCCATTGAGGCCATCAAGGCCCTGGTCGACAAGAATGCAAAGAAGCCCAAGAAGGGCACCAAGTGAGCCTCGACGAGAGCTGGCAGCGCTTCCCTGAGGCGCGCATCCGCATGCGACCGCAAGACCTGGCCACCCTGGTCAAGTCTCTCAGTGGTGGCATCTTCATCGGTGGCCAGCCTCGTGTCCAGCTCCTGGACGATGGTATTCTCATCACCTTCTGCACCAACGCGGGCACTTGCGGCAAACTGATTGCCCTTCCAATCGACGTCTTCATCCCATGTGAGGTACCACGTGAGCAAGAAAGCAGCACCCAAGAAGAGCAAGAAGTCCCCCAAGAAAACACGGAGGCTGTCAGTGAGTGACATCGTCAAGAACATCGAAGGGCAAATCGAACAGCAGGGAGTGGCCCTCTTCAAGGTCAAGGACGGGGAGGTCCTGGTCCTGACCACCTCCTCTCTGGAGAAGCTCTTGGAGATTTCCAAGACCCATCCCGATGGCCGCGTCATTGTCTTCATCAAGTCGCCGGGGACAGCATGAAAAGTCTCCATACCGAAACGGCCAAGAACCAGCGGGCCGTCACCAAGGTGCTCAAGGCCCTCGACGAGACAGCCAAAATCTTCAACTCTCTCCCGCGTGAGGTGCGCAATGAGATTGGCGACCTCATCACCGACTGGAACGACGGGACCATTGCACCAGCCAAGGCCGTGAGGATGGCCCTCGAAGAGTGGCTTGAGGGAGGCCGAGTGTGAGAGCTATTACTGTCAAGAAGCTTCGCGAAATGCTCGCCGACGTGGACGAGAACGCCCTCCTGGTGGTCGAAGGGCGTGACCACAACTACCGTGTGGCCGATGTCCACGCCACGACGGCCCTCAAGACCAAGTACGGCATTGAGGAGGACTTCAAGACCAATGTCGAGGCCGGGGAAGAGCGCATTCAGGTCCTCCTGGTGACTTGACATGTGGGCCCCAGTCAGATACACATGGGGCACCATGAAATCCCTCGGAGCCCGCTGGACTGTCAGAGATACAAAACAAGGAGTTTCGGTCGTGTACGAGAATTTGGAAAGAGGCATCAAGTTCGACTGTGGCGTCACCCCCAAGGGGACGCTGGCAGACCTCATCTTGGAGTTCATCATGTCGGAAGGTGACCCAGGGGACCTCGTCTACTGGAACAACGCCCAACCCTTCCAAGTCTTGCACCAGGAGGCAGTATGAGCTTGCTCAGAGTGCCAGTCGTCAATGTAGACCAGCTCGGAGCCCTCAGAAGCCTGCTTCGGCTCGACTTCACCAGGGCCCTGAAGAAAATTCTCTACAGCGAGGACTCCGTCCCCCTCCAATGCGTGAGCATCCTGAGGACGACCGAGTACATGAATCAGGCCGAGCAACCACTGGTCGTGGTTGGGGCCCTGATGGGTCTCCACGGTATCCCGACGGCAATGCTCCCGCTGGACAACGAGAGATTCAACTTCTTCACTAAGCTTCTGGAAATCTCTCTCAGCGCCGACGACTTCCCGGGCCTCGAAGAGGAGAAGTTGGAGCCCATCTTGGCTCCGATTCGTGTCCATGTCACTGAATTGAGGAAGATTTTCGAGAGTGCGGAGCTTCTGGATGAGGTTGCTGTCAGAGCGAAGCTCCCTCGTACCTCTTCGCCTACCGGCGGTCTTCTGAACTAACATGGACCACGACTTTGAAACGAAAGACCTGGTGAGTGTCTGTCGGGTCTGTGGGGCACGGGTAACCATCATGGCCGTCATGACAAACCAGGTCCGACCATGCCCCGGTGTGGCTGTCCCAGGCACCAACATGAGGTACTACGGCATGCAGAAGGTCTTTCCGCCGCGCAAGAACGTCATCATTGACGACCTCACCAGCACATGTGAGTGCGGGGCACACAAGCTGGGGCACAAGTTCGGCTCCCCCTTTCACAGCTCGTGGTGCCCCTGGAGCAAGAAGTGACAGCGACGAAGTTCAGCGTCTATGCAGACGGCTCCAGCGGTGGCAACAGTCACGGGGCCATCGGTTGGGGGTGGGTGGTTCTGATGGACGACAGAGTCCTCTGTGCGGGCTCTGGCGGGGCACCAGTGGGCACGAACAACATTGCCGAGCTGATGGGCGCCCGAGAAGGACTTCGTGCTCTATTGGGGCACCCAGAGTTCGAGGCGATGAAGGGCAAGGTGTACAGCATCGAGCTGGTGTCAGACAGCCAGTACGTCCTGGGGCTGGCCAACGGGGCCTTCTCAGCGACCAAAAACGTCGCCCTGGCCAACCATGTGCGACAAATTTGTGCCCAAGCCATCGTCAGCACCAGGTGGGTCCGAGGTCACGACGGCCACCCCATCAATGAAATGTGCGATAAATTGGCCAAGGCTGGAAAGTACCAGTACGGCGGGGTCCAGAAGAAGACCAATCGAGGTGCCAGAAGAAAAGCTCGAAGGGCTATTGACACCAAGCTGAAGGGGGCGTAGTGTGCCTCACATGAACGCAAATACCAGCTGGGAAGTCGAAATCGCCTCTGACGTCTACGACGCCGGCGTCTCGGAGGATGGCGAGATGATGGAAGGACTCAGCTTCTACCTGGTGGCCACCGCCTCCAACGGCCGACGGTTCGTTCACTTCATGCGCTTCAACTCCCCCTCCCGGGGCTGGCTGGAGAGGACCAGGACGGCTGTCGGCACCCTCTTCGCCAAGGTCCTGATTGCCCAGGAGGCCGGCACCTGGTTTGGCCCCGTCGGCCGGGCGGCATGGGAAGAGGTCGACCCGGCCTACGGCTCCGAGGCCTACTGCGCCAATTGGCGGGCCATCGAGGCCGACCGGAAGGAACTGGAGAACCGATGAACACCGACGACTACCACCGCGCACCCAGCGGGCTTGGGCCCCTGGCAGCTGAATGGAAGGACAAGCCCCACCGGCTGGTCTACGACCTGGTAGGTGAGGTGGAGCGACTCCAGAGGCTGCTCTGGCTCCGTCACGACCCCAACCACTTCTCCATCTTGTACGGGGACGACGGCGAGATGCAGTGTGGCGCGTGTCTGGTTGACTTCAGGCACATGGACGCTGCAGAGATTGAGGCTCATTGGCAGGCTATGAGCCTCATAAAATTGGCCAAGAAAAAGGCCGCCAACGACCGCATCTTGGAGGAGATCAACAACTCGCCAAGAAGCGTCAAGCTCGTCTGCCAGGACTGTGGTGGCACTGATGATAGCGTGAGCGAAGGCTTCTGCCCGTTCGCATCCGAGATTCACAACCGAGACGTTCCTGTGGTACTGTGCAAAGGCTGCTACCACGAGAGGGCGATGGACATATGAATCCCAACCGAAATTACGATGTTCCATTCCAAGCTGAGTCTGGCAAGGCCCTGGTGAAGTCCTGGACCCGAGGCGTCCTCTTCGAGGAGCAAGCGCGTCAGCAGGTCCTGAACATCGCCAGCATGCCCTTCATTCACGAGCACGTGGCCATCATGCCCGACGTCCACGCCGGCATTGGCGCCACCGTCGGCTCTGTGATTCCCACCCGTGGGGCCATCATCCCCGCTGCCGTGGGAGTTGACATCGGCTGTGGCATGATGGCAATTCGCACTCCCCTCCGTGCCTCTGACCTGCCCGACAACCTGGCCAAGCTTCGCAACGCCATTGAGCGTGCGGTGCCGCACGGTCGTACCTCCAATGGTGGGCCCGGCGACCGTGGAGCGTGGGGAACCATCCCGCTGGACGTGAAGGCCACGCTGGAGTACGCCCCCTTCATGCAGGAATCCATGGTGGAGCGCTACAAGCGCATCACCGACAAGTATCCGAAAATCAAGCACAAGTCGGTGGATCGCCACCTTGGTACCCTTGGCACTGGCAACCACTTCGTGGAGGTCTGCCTGGACGAAGAGCAACATGTCTGGGTGATGCTGCACAGCGGCTCGCGTGGGCCCGGCAACGCCATCGGCTCCTTCTTCATCAGCAAGGCTCGTGAGGAGATGCAGAAGTTCTACATCAACCTCCCCGACAAGGACCTCGCCTACTTCCCCGAGAACACCGAGCTTTTCAACGACTACATGGAAGCAGTCGGCTGGGCGCAGGAGTATGCCTCCAAGAATCGCGACCTCATGGCTCTTGCCGTCATGGGGCAGATGCACCACTACTTCCCTGAAATCATCCAACCTGCCATGAACGTGCTGGACCTGGCAGCCGGCTACGAGTTCGCCGTCAACTGCCACCACAACTACGTTGCCAAGGAGCATCACTTCGGAGCCAACGTCTACGTGACCCGCAAGGGGGCTGTACGTGCGCGCAAGGGCGACCTGGGCATCATACCCGGCTCGATGGGGACCCGCTCCTACATCGTCCGTGGCCTCGGCAACCCAGACAGCTTCGACTCGTGCAGCCACGGGGCTGGTCGTGCCATGTCTCGTACCCAGGCGCGCAAGCAATTCACGGTCGAGGACCACATCAAGGCCACCGAGGGTGTCGAGTGCCGCAAGGACGCCGAGGTGGTCGATGAGACCCCTGCAGCCTACAAGGACATTGACGCGGTGATGGAAGCTCAGCGAGACCTCGTTGAGGTCGTCCACACCTTGAAGCAAGTCCTCTGCGTGAAAGGGTAGTCATGAACGACAAGAAGTTCAGGGAGGCGTTCGAAGCCATGAAACCGAAGAAGACCGAGGTGTGGCTGGTGGGCACCGACGACGGGTGGTCGGGTATCTACATCAACGGCAAAAGGGTGCATGAGAACCACGGCATCTCCATACGCGACTTCATGGACCACCTGCAGTCCGCTGGGTTGGCGAAGGACGTGGACTTCAAGGACGGCTGGCTCCAGGGGGAGGAAGCGAACATCATCATGGAAGACCTCGGCGGCCTTCCCGACGACTTCAAGAACATCGAGGACAACGTCTCATGAAAGACAAAGCGGGCAAAGAGCTGAGCCCCTTCGACATCATCGTCTACGGGCACAACAAGGGCCGCTGTGCCGGCCTGCGCTTCGGGGTGGTGCTCGGGGCCAAGCAGAGCGACTCCTGGCGAGGCCCACGAGAGTACCTCTCCATCGTGGGCATTGACGATGACTACGGCCATTGCAAGGCCACCAAGAAGACCGCCCTGAAGTTCGGGGAGAGAACCTTGCTGGTGGGCCGTGACCAGCTTCCCGCCAACGTCCTGGCAGTCGCTGACCAGGTTCGCAAAGAGAACGGATTCGTTCCGGCGTGCACCTGTGAAGCGTGGTACTGTGGTCATGCCAGGGAATGCCCCCAATACAAGGAGAACCCATGAACATCGATGACGCGATGCGCTACGACGAGTACTACCGCCTCAAGGAGCTGAGCGACGACCTGGACGTTGGCACGAAGCTCCAGACCCTCCTTGAGTCTGAGCAGGTCCTCGATGCGGTCAAGAGACTCATCATGAAGGTCGACAGGGAAGAGGGTCTCAGGGCTGCCAAGGAGTACCTGCTTCGCGTGTACAGGAGCCGGGAATGACCCAGGAAGAAATCATCGAGACGAAGGCCCTCATCAGCCGCGAGATGAGCCTGCGCATGGAGAAGGCCTTCGTCGGGCAGTCAATGAGCGACGTCTCAGCCGCCGTCGTCAGGGGCTTCCTCGACGGCATCATGAAGGACCTACAGCAGCAGG
>Ga0315292_10001454_pt1 | contig 12669 bp, 10 predicted proteins | sample YL17G13_0_MG_FD_204029 | JGI IMG/M metagenome (GOLD analysis project Ga0315292, IMG submission 204029) | Sediment microbial communities from Yellowstone Lake, YNP, Wyoming, USA - YL17G13_0 | ecosystem: Environmental > Aquatic > Freshwater > Lake > Sediment | place: USA: Wyoming | collected... | reverse complement strand
GCGACTGTTATGATTAGCGACGTGGATGAAATTCCAGACATGACCAAGGTGATTCAGCTCGATCCATCCAAGACGCACAGCATCCACATGTGGATGTTTGAGTTTTCGTTCGATTACATGTTTACTGGCGAACCCTGGTTCGGAACCGTCGTGACCAACGCCAAGGCGTTCCGTCACCTAGGACCCAACTTCTTCCGGGATAACCGATGGAAGTTTCCACCCTTGACGTACTCTGGGTGGCACTGTAGCTCGTTCGGGGACGCCGATCACGTATGGAATAAGCTTCAGAACTACGCACATGCTGCCGACGACAAGCACAAGGGTCAGACGATTGAACAGATTCGAGAGTACGTCACCAAAGGAGTACACGCAGACGGGACGATGAAACTCGTTCCGAGGCCTAAAGATGTTCCGTTGCCCCGCGTCATTTGATGTCATTTTGAATATATTCAAATAGGAGGAATGTCACAAGTCACTCTTCTCGATCACATGGGTGACGACCAGGCTATCGTCGACGCGGCGCGCATCTCAGTCACGGGCGCGTCGAAAAAGTCAGAGACCAGGGCTCTCATTCGGTACCTGATGCGCCACAAACATACGAGTCCGTTTGAAATGGTTGAGTTTAAATTTCATGTCCGGGTTCCCATCTTTGTCGCACGTCAGTGGCTTCGTCACCGTACGGCATCCGTCAATGAAATTTCAGGTCGGTATTCGGTTTTACCGAGTGAATTTTATGTACCGGAAGAGTATCATGCTCAGTCGTCAACGAACCATCAGGGTTCCGGTGATGCTCTTGGCGTTGGTGGCGCTGAACAGGAGGCGTCGTGCAATCAGGCGTTCGACACATACAAACGTCTGATTGAACAGGGTGTTGCTCGCGAGGAGGCACGTGTCCATCTCCCGCTCGGCACGATGACCGAGTTTATATGGAAGCAGAACCTGCACAATCTACTGCATTTTTTGCGTCTACGTATGGACTCTCACGCACAGCCTGAGATTCAAGAGCCTGCGCGTCAGATTTGGAAGTTGATCGAGCCCATCGTACCTTTGGCGTGCGAAGCATTCAAGGATTTCGTTCTCGATGCAGTGACACTCTCAGGACCCGAGTTGCTCGGCGAAGTGACTGGCAAGGGGGAAGTTCGTGAGTACGAGGAAAAGCTCGAGCTTCTGGGTCGACATGGGATCAATCGCGTTTCCACCATTCAAAAAGGCACCTGAGATACTTTTGTGTCAAATTATTTTAGAACATCAGACCCAGTGAAGGGTCCTGTGTGTAGTTTGACACCGTCGCACTCAGAGCCGCAAATAACTGCGGTGTACGGTTCGTGTCGTAGCCGAGCGACGTCCTGATGCCGAGTTCAGACGCAGTGAGTACTGCGTCCTGGTTCGCCCCGAGGTAGACAAACTTCCACGGCTTGAGGTTGACCAGATCCTTGACGTGGGCTGACGTGTACGTCCGCGACGAATTCTCCTCCCCATCCGTCAGAATGATAACCATCGTGTCATCGGACAGGTCCATCTTGAGCACCTGCCCCATGGCGTCGTGTAGTGCCGTCCCACCTCGTGGGACGAACGTGTCCTCTGTCAGTACAGGAACATCCTCGATCGGCATCTTGTCGTACACCGTCTCGAACTCATTGTCAAAAAGACACAGGGTCATCGTACCACCAAACTGCTTCTGAGACTCGATGAAGGTATTGAACCCCTCAATAGTATCCTGACGGCAAGACTCCATAGAACCGGAGCGGTCAAGAAGAAACACACGATCCATCTTGGTTACTCGTCGTACTGTTTTTTTATGTCTGTTTATAGTATGGCTTTTACCAATCGCGTCAGACGTGTATTTCGTCGTAAGGTTGGAAAGACTGTAAACGGAAAGAATGTGTACCAGGGTCTCCGTGGGGGGCTATTCACGCATAACAACAATGGGAAGAACAGCACCGTGTACAGGATCGGGAGTGCATTTTCAACAAATCCAAACTACGTACCGATTATGAACTACACAGTCTAAAATAAAAATGTCACTTTTCTCCAGGAGCGCTCGAGCTTCTTGATGACCACACACTACGTGATTGATTTGAACATAGCCCGAGCAGCGTATAAAACCTGGAACACATTGTTCCCCAAGGTTACGCCGTACTATGCCGTCAAGTGCAATCCCGACCCTCTCATCATTCGAACGTTGGCGGCGCTTGGATGCGGATTCGACTGCGCGAGCCCGCGAGAGGTTGATGCCGTGCTCGAAGTGGACCCAACCCGACATGAGAAAATCATCTACGCAAACCCATGCAAACGACCCGACGACATACGGTACGTTGCACGAAAGGAGATTACGAGGACAACGTTCGACTCGGTTTGTGAAGTGGAAAAAATGGCTCAAAACGCTCCGGATATGGAACTGGTTCTCAGGATCCGCGCCGACGACCCAACCGCAGTATGTACCCTTGGAAATAAATACGGAGCTGGAGAATCCGATTGGTACACTCTCCTTGATCGTGCCCGCGAATTGGGACTCGGAATCGTTGGTGTGAGTTTCCATGTCGGTTCAGGCGCGCGTTCGGCTCGGGCGTACGCAGACGCCATTTACACAGCCGCGCGCGCTGTGGATGTGCTCAAGGAGTACGGTTTCAAACCGACTTTGGTGGATATCGGCGGCGGTTTTTCAACATCGATGGACATTGAAGAGGCGGCTGAATACATCAACGACGCACTGAAAGAAACCAGACTGGATCAGTACGAGGTTATCGCTGAGCCAGGTCGGTTTTTTGCAGAGCATGTAGCGACGCTGTACACACCGGTGATCGGTGTGAAAGATGGTGCAGTGACAATCGACGAATCGCTATACGGTGCGTTCAATTGTATTCTGATGGACCACGCCGAGCCTGAACCTGATGTGGATGATTCAGCCGAACTCGAGAATGTAACACTCTTTGGAAGCACGTGCGACGGCGCGGACATTATCGCACGAAGTATCGCTCTACCGTGTGGTCTCAAGGTGGGGGACATGCTGACATGGAAACGCATGGGGGCGTATACCATGGCGGCGACGACAAACTTCAACGGGATTCCATTCAATCAACGTGAAATGATTTACGTAAATCCCTAGCTCATCCGTGGAAATCCGCGCGAAAGTTGGTAACGAATCAGCTCCTGACGCGTGCGCTCGAGCATCTTCTTTTCACGCATAAGGTTCTGGGCGTGGCGTTCCATCATTCTGAGCTGAACCATGTTTTGTTGATAAAAGTTATTACCAACCATTTCGCCTAGATTTCTGTGTGCGTTTCTGAGATTTCTCGCATTCTTTCTCAGCTGGACCAAACGAGCATTTATCCTATTGATGGTGGGTTGGACGTTACGCGCGGGAGACAATACACGTGGTGGAGAATGTTTCGTTGCGTTGCCCATTTATATTTTACACACGATTAAATTCTGATATACATGGCCCGTAAAAGAACAGGGTCTACGTCGGGAATTAGATCCGGACAATCACCTACAAGGTTGACTGTCGATGCATCCTGGATCGCAGCGATTTTACGTTCAAAAGAGAGGAGATTATCTCCTGTCGCTCGAGCAAATTGATCTGTGGTTGCAAGATCCTTGAGCGCCATGAGATACCCCATAGCGTAATTGGCGTGCAACGTTTTGATAACTGCGGAATCATCCTGGAGGCTTGCAACTGCGTAGCGCGCCGTCTGGCGATAAAGAATACGAATATGTTTGTCGAAGGGGACACTACCCCCAGTCGGACGAAACACTAAAAAGACGAAGACGATGAGTAAAATAATCAGTACCGCTTCCTTCATTACACTTTACCCAGAAGAAACTTCCGGCTCGCCGTCATCTTCAAAGTCGATGATGTACGCATTCACAGAATCCGACCCCCGCCCTACTGGAACGTTCGTCTCCCACCCCACAAAACCCACCATCAGTGGATTCCCTTGCCCATCCGACCACCCATTCTCCTCCTCGACCAAGTCCCACAGAATAGACCGCTCTGGATCATGCCTCGCCTGAATCGTTCCGTCTTGGCACACAATGTACGACTCGTTTCGCATTGGAAACTCCTCGTACTTTGCACCGTAATGGGAAGAACTCACGTGAGCCATGGGCTCCGCCTTGAAGATGAGACCAGGACGCTTAAGATCCATTCTTTGTTTTGAGGAGGTGATTTTTCTTGTCTTCTGGCTGCTTGAGGTGTGCAGCACACAAATTTTAGTCCAACAGCGTGCTGTTGTCTTTTCCACTGCAAGTGGAAAGGCTGCCGTTTGACTTCTGAACGGGTTGGAGACGCTCCTTGGCCCGCACAGCCTTCTGTGAGTAGACTGAAAACTCGCTCTTCTTGCGAGCCGAATCACGCTTGCGATCACGAGCAGAAGTTTCCATTATACCAATCTGATTTCAGAGAGTCCTTGAGAAGAACAAGACACGAATTTAGCCAGTCCTTTCCACCGCAGGTGGAAACTCCGCCATGGGGCTGACATCAAGTCGCTGCGCGACTTGGGCTTTTAAGCAGAGACGAGTCCGTGTTTGAGGTCAGGGTACTTGGAATCACCTTGGAGACCGAGGTAGTATCCTGGCTGCTGAACGCCGAAAAAGCGGTACATAAGCATACCGATGAGAATCCAAGCGAGGAGGAAGATCCCCCACGATTGAGTTCCTTTGAGTTTGAGGGCGTACCCCACGAGTCCTGACCCTGTAAAGGCGAGAAGCCAATCCCACAGTGTCAAGTCGAGTACTTTCATTAATGTTTAACAACCTTTTTTACATGGTCTTTTCGTATCTGGACACACCCTGCAGACGAGCCAGGATCATGAGCACGATGACGGACAACAGGGTCGTGAAGATGGCGCTCATCAGGTAATAGCTGCCGCCGTTCTTGCTGACGTTCACCAGCTGGGAGATGGTCCAGCGGATCACGTCCATCCACGCGATGGCGGTCGCGAAGAAGAAACCTGCTGAGACGGAGGGGGCAAAGGTGCCTGCTGCTGCTGATACAATGCCGGACATTTTACTTTATGTGGAGAAAAAAGATTACAGGTGGGGGAGCTCTGCTCCCCCTTCGCCGCGCAGCGGTCTGAGATCGAAGGGCTTCGCCCTTCGGGCGTCTGTCACTCCTGGTCAAAAAAATAGTACCCTGGACCGATGTCGACGTACGGCAGGGGATCTTCTTCGTCATCATCATCCTCATAATCCTCCTTCTGGAGAATCACCGAGTACTTGACTCGGGGGGCCAGTTCATCATCTTCTGAATCTTCCTCCTCAAAGAGTTCATACATACTGTTCCATTGCTTTATTGACTGCATTCTTCAACGCAACCTCTGCTGGGGTTTCGGGTTCCCATGCTTCCCACGTGTCTGCACACTCGTTCATCTTGACGGCGTGTTCGTTGTCCGTCCCGTCGTACCGGACCCATTGTTCCTCGTCGTCCTCCTCCTCCTCTTCCTCCTCCTCGTCGTCCTCCTCTTCTTCGTAAATTTCAGGAAACAGAGACCCAACCTGTTTGCCCGTGACTGTGCGGGCAGCATACATGAGACCGTAGCACATGTCCTGGGACGTGACACAATCGCGACCGGTCGCCTTGGCGTAGTGTGCTGCGAGTACGACGGACGACTCGAGTACAGGCAAAAAGATGTCGATTGCTGATTGCTCCATTACTTCTAGGTCGTTAGAAGGTTTTAGATACGGTTGTCGTCATCGTCGTCGCACCTGACGTCGGTATAGCCAAAAACATATCACCCCCAAAAGCCACTGAACCCCAGTTGTTTAACTGAGACCCTGGGTCGGTCGTCGACCAGTTGATTCCGTCTTGTGAATACATGACGGGGTATGTTCCATCGTCGGAAACGGCAATAAAGAAACCATCTCCGTAGGACACTGAAGTCCAAGTGTCTATGGGGGCATTTCCAGACAACCAATTGATTCCGTCCGTCGAGTAAATTGAACCACCCGGGTTTGTGACGGCAACAAAGAGCCCGTTTCCGTATGTCACTGATGACAACCCTCTTTTTTTATAAAGATTTAAGTCGTATATTTTTGTCTTCGGCCCGGTAAGGTCAATATAAGAAACACTGAAGATATTACCATTTGAGCTCAAAGCGACTGAAATTCCTAGCTGCTCTGGAGCTGTACCCGAAAATAGAGCTGTTAAAATTTGGTTTGTATATACTTTTACGTACCCTGCATAACTACTTGCATTGGGTGCGCCGACAGCAAGTATAGTTCCGTTGGCGCTCAAAGCGAGTGAACTGCCAAACAGGTCCCCAGGATTCCCGACGAGAGTATATGATAAAACTCCGTTTGTATATACTTTTACATAATTACCAGTAGTTGCACCAGCGGCGAGTATGGTTCCGTCGGCGCTCAGGGCAACTGCTTGACCAAAGTAATCATCATTTCCCGTGAGTGTGTACGACAAAACCCCGTTTGTATATACTTTTACATAATTACCAGCAGTTGCACCGACAGCAACTATGGTTCCGTCGGCGCTCAAAGCAACTGCATACCCAAATTGGTCATTATTATTATTTCCCGTGAGTGTATATGACAAAACCCCATTTGTGTATACTTTTACAAATCCGGGTTGTGTTGCGAAGGTTTGTGGTGCACTGACAGCAAGTATGGTTCCGTCGGCGCTCAAAGCAACTGCATACCCAAATTCGTCATTATTATTATTTCCTGTGAGTGTATATGACAAAACCCCATTTGTGTACACTCTTGTATTCCCTCTCCCATTAGGGACTGCAAGCGATGAGCCAATTGCGAGTATGGTTCCGGTGGCGTTCAGAGCAACCCTATGTAAATATGTTCCGTCACCTGAAATATTAGCAATTGTATATGCCAAAACCCCGTTTGTGTATACAGTCGCTGCTATCGAACCTTCAGATGCAACTGCGAGTATTGTTCCTCCAGAACTCAAAGCACTTGGTGCACCTATCACTGTATACCGAAAAGACGTATTTAATGTCCATGTTATTCCGTCATTCGAATACATGGTTTCAAAACTACTGAAGGAATTTGAAACAGCTAGAAATTTTCCATTTCCGTATGTAATAGATGACCATTGTGCAGCAAGTTGTGACTGTGCCAAGCTCCAATTTAGACCATCACGTGAATAAAACACGTTTGAATCTCCGTACAGGGTCGCCACAAACTTTCCATTCCCGTATGTCAACGAGGTTGGGGCGCTAGGTACACTAGGAGGGAGTGTTTGACTCAAAGTCCAATTTGAACTGTCAGTAGATGTATACAACCCATCTCCAAAAAAACCCGGCAGAGCTAGGAATTTTCCAAGGTTTGATGAATATGCGACCGATGTGAATGTGTTGCTTACTGCAAAAGACGACCACGTGTTCCCGTAATCAAGAGACGTCTGGATCAGACCCTGTCCTACTGCGACGAAAGACCCGTTTCCGTATGCCAAACCAGACCAGTTGACAGAGTTGAGTTTTACTGAGTTGTTCACTTGAGTAGTATTGACCCAGAACGTCGGAGCGAAACCTAAGAGTAAACCAGTTGACGAGACTGCTATGAAGCCATTGGTACCGTATGTTATACCAGCATAGACCCCTGGTGTGTAGGTAAGTGATAGTTCTTGCCACGATTGACCGTTTGTCGAAATTGAAACTGCAGAAACACTGGAATTGCTGGACGGACATACAAAGTACCCATCACCGAATGCGATACAATTGGAAGAAACACCCGGTGACCCTCCGTCAACCCAATCGATGCCGTTAAGAGAATACATCGACGTCGCGTTCGAAGATATGGCTAAGAACCTATCGTTTCCGTATGACACCGAATTCCATGAATTACTCGTCGTACCGGTTGTCACATTTGACCATATATTTCCATCCAAAGAATACATGACATTGCTTGTCGTTCCATAATTCGAAACCGCTACAAACTGTCCGTTACCGTATGTTACCGAAGACCATGTATCGAACAGAGCGTTTGTACTCGACCAATTTATAGAATCCGTAGAATAAATTGTAGAAGATACATTTGAAATCGCGACAAATGTTCCGTTACCATATGTCACTGAAGATAATGGGGAAACAGAATTAAAAAACGTATCAAATACTTTTACGTATAAAGTCTCATAATTAAAAGTAAGACCATTACTCCCAGCGAATATATTTCCATCAGAACTCAATACGACGGCGGTTCCAAATTCAGTTGAGGTTTTATCTTCGATTGTATTGAGTAAATCCCCATTCTTATAGACTGCCACAATTCCATTCACAGGATACGCACCAGGTATACCAACAGCAAGAATAGTTCCGTCAGAATTTAAAGAAACAGTAGCATATGGACCATATGGATTACTTGTAGATACTACAAAGTTGTATATTATATTCCCGTTGTTATATATGTGTACAATCGAATTATAGTTATCATAATAGTTGTTTGTGCATACTGCGAGAATAGTTCCATCTGAATTCAAGTCTAAATACTTTCCATTTCCATACCCAGCATCAAATTCATTTGTTTGATATGATAAACTCCCGTTTATGTACACGTTTACGTAATTCGCACCGGGTGCACCAACAGCAAGGATGGTTCCGTCGGCGCTCAAAGCGACTGCTCTACCAAAGTAATCATCATTTCCAGTGAGAGTATATGTCAAATTTCCATTTGTATATACCTTTACATAACTCGCGTTGGGTGTACCGACAGCAAGTATGGTTCCGTCGGCGCTCAGGGCAACTGCTTGACCAAAGTAATCATCATTTCCCGTGAGTGTGTATGCCAAAACCCCGTTTGTATATACTTTTACGGAACTCACACCGGACACACCGACAGCAACTATGGTTCCGTCGGCGCTCAAAGCAACTGCTCCACCAAATGCATCTCCTGGATTTCCCGTGAGTGTATATGACAAAACCCCATTCTCGTATATCTGTACCAGTCTCGGAAGATTAAAGTTAGATGGGCCTAGATTTACGGCGAGAATAGTTCCATCTGAACTCATGTCCATTGAAGTACCGAAAAAATCAAATCCAGCCCCCGGAACAATATTATATAGTACTGATTGAATTACTACCCAATGTATTCCATCATATGAATATGCTATAGAACCAGTAGTACTAACAGCAGAAAACAGTCCATTCCCGAAAGTCACCGATATCCATGAGTCTGTTTTAGAACCAGAAGTATTCGTCGACCATTCAACTCCGTTTCTAGAATACATGACGGGATACGTGCCGTTGTTCGACATCGAGACGTAGATACCGTTCCCGTACGCCACTGCCGACCACGTCGTCACTGGTGCAAACACCGTCGGTTGAATCGCCCATGGATTGATTGTCACTCCCTGTTTAACAGGTACAGGGTCTACGATACTCACCATGACGTACCCTGCCGTGTTTCCCGAAGCCCCGAGGTCCGTGAAATTTGCAACCGACTCGTCCGCGTAACAGGTTGCACCGGAAACGCTGTCACCCGCGCTTCCCGTGTATCCCCCGCCGCCCGAAATGCCCGTCGTCGTCCCTGACACGTACCCGGTCGTTTCCGTCGGTCCGCCGAACGCCTCGAATGTGAATGTGTTTGAACTGACTGCCGTAATGAGCCACGTTCCGTTGAATGAATTGGTTCCGGTAATTTGCACCTCGTAATCATACGGATATCCGTGTTCGATCGAGGTGGCTGCCGTACACGTCGTCGTCGGATCGTACATGTCGAGGAACACAATCGCCTTGTTGCCAGTTTGCACTGAATCACACGCCGCGATTATATTCGACCCGAAAGACAGCAAAAAGTTGTTTGGGTTTATGTTTACTGTAACATCAAGTGAAATAAGCGGCGAATAAACCTTATTACCGTTTGTGTAAGCGTACCAGTCTGCGTTTGTTCTCGAAAAGACGGCTGATTGTGCGACATTTACGGATATTGGTGACAGTGTATTATTCGAATATTCGTACGCATTATAAAGAACATAAATAACAATTCTACTTCCATCTCTATTCATATTTACTGTGTTCGTGGCTGATGAATTGATAGCCGATGTAAATATAATTTTTTCAGACCAACTTCCACCGGTGTACTCGTAAAGTGTTACAGAAACTAAATCCGACGAGTTTCTCATCACAACAAGCGAATAACCGTCATTTGATAATGCACACGTATAAGAAATACCGCTCATGCCCATTCCATGAGGAAAAGACCCTAAAACAGACCACGATGCACCCGAGTAAACGTACACGTTACAACTCATGTCACCACACACCGCGCATATATATCCGTCACCGGATACAGTTGATGTTCTTATCTGTTGTGGGTAATAATTACCAGGCCCGTATTGTATTTCTCCGGGTAATGTTGTTTCAAAAGAACCGTTTCGCCATACATTGCTCCCTATAAGCCACACAGATCCATCGACTGACATCGAAACAGCCGGTTTCCAAGTAGAGTTATCAACATACAATTGCGATGATACCCATGAGGAATCAACATACGAATAAACATTTACTCCTTCCCCTCCTTCCCCTACATAGCCATACGGAATATACGAAACAAGGAACGTATTACCATCTTCGCTCAGAGCCATTGAACAGACAGTTTGTCCGGAAAGAAGGGGTATACTCGGTCGAACTTGTTTATATCCTATGATACTCGTCAACCCAGTCAATAAATCAAGAGGCGATTGTCCACCACCGAATCCTCCTTCTTTAGATATTCCTGGTTGACCGTATTCGTACGAGTTTCCGAAACCGCCATTGACGTATGCCTTTGGTTTCAAGAATCCGAAAAATGGGTCAGTCTCTTGACCATCCCCGTAAAATCCAGATCCGGAAACACCATTTCCGGCACCCGAAGGAATAAATGAACCCGGTACAGACCCCGTGCCTTTATAATAGGCCGTCGTTGTCGGTGCACTCAGTGAAACACCTGCATTTATTATAACAGACGCATCTGAATTCATAGATGCCGATGCAATGTCAATTGAGCTAACATCTGACGATATAGTTGTGTACGTGGTACCGTCAGTATAAAGGCGCACGTAAGAATTATCACCTAAAAGAAGTTGCGTTCCGTCGTACGACAACTGAATGTATTTGCTGGAATAATCAGCAAATTCGAACGTAATCTGGTATGACAGTACAAGGTTTACAAAAACTCGAACAAACCCAGTCGGTGGTACAACGTGTAAAGGTGTAGTATGTGCCGCTATAACAGACCCATCATACGAAGTTGTAATGGTCGTCGGACATTCATTTGTCTGATACGATGGTAAATACCCAGACAAAACTCCAGAACCGTCATAAATAGCTGGTGGAATTGAACCAGAAGAACACATACAAAGAGTGTTTCCATCCCCGCTTATCGCCACACCAGCTTCATTACTCCACACACCAGAACTGAATAAAACAGGTGCACTCCATGTCTGCCCAGTTCGGTAGAATACATACGCAGATGCTTGTGCTTGTGGTCCTAAAGTGTCTATGGAAACCAATTTTGAACCGTCATAACTTAAATCAACATACCCTACACTATTTGGAACTTGAAGAATTGTTTCCAAGTCCCATTGGGTTATGTATCTGTATACGTATATTGATGAGCTAAACGTGACGTTCACCATCGTTTTTCCGTCGCCGCTTATTTTTACATTGAATCCGTTAAACGAAAAAGAAGTTTCGGGAATCCATTGACTCGATACGTATTTATAAATAGATACTTGGGCGAAATTTGTTATGATGTCGAAATCTATACTCACAAATCTAGTTGCATCTCCGGACATTGATACATAAGGCTGAACAATGTTAGGAACTGATATATCTCTACTTATGTACCCGGTTGAGTACGACCCGCCGTCGCCGCCACTCGCAACGATCAAAGGTTTCCCGTCCGAGACGACGAACGTCCCACCGCCCCCACCGACCGTCACATTATCTGCAACGTTTGCAACCAAAGGCGTCGGTTGTTGACCCACGAGCATCGTGAGAGTTTGTCCCTCGGACAGATCAATGTCCCCTGAGACGACCCGACCCGGCGCTGCGCCGTACGCGCCTGCAGCTTCTATGCGGTACGTGCCCGTCGCAGGGACCGTCCACTGTTGTTGACCGTCGACGATCGAAAACTGGTCCGGGTTCCATGGCGCGTTGGCGTACCCCTTGGTCGGATCGGGCCCTCTGTGACCTGAAGTTCCCAGCGTCGTGAATGTGAACGTGTCAAAGTAGTACAGACCGGGGTACTCCGGCTTGTACACCTTGGCCGCCATCTACCATTAAGACAGAATTTCGGTACCACCTTCCTGGACCGTATCGAAAAGGGACGTTGCGGCGCCATCGGCGATTCGTACGACGTTGTGTGTCACGGCGTATACACGAATGTTTCGCGAGAATGGACACGGTGAAAGTTCGAGCGTGTGAAGCTGACGTGTCAAAGATGACATGTTTACGGATCCCGTTGGTTGCGTCGGGTGTTCGGGATCGAGTGCGAACGTGTACGCGTAGAACGAACGGTCCGGGACGCGCGTATGGTTCTCGAGCCCCTGGATCGTCCGAAGGAACAAAGGTGTTCCAACCTCAGGTAAAATGATGTCGATGCCGTTAAATTGAAGACGGAGCGAAACGAGTTGCTCGACACCCGAGTTTAGATAATCGTACCCGGCCGTCCCGTCGTTCTGGATGACCCAGTACAACTCCTTGACGGGTCGCGTAAATTCAGACA
>Ga0315292_10001453_pt1 | contig 12673 bp, 10 predicted proteins | sample YL17G13_0_MG_FD_204029 | JGI IMG/M metagenome (GOLD analysis project Ga0315292, IMG submission 204029) | Sediment microbial communities from Yellowstone Lake, YNP, Wyoming, USA - YL17G13_0 | ecosystem: Environmental > Aquatic > Freshwater > Lake > Sediment | place: USA: Wyoming | collected... | reverse complement strand
TTATTGAAATTGAAGTAAAAAGTGGAGATACCTTTGATGAGAAATTACACGAGGCGATTGAGGCGATTCCGGGAAGCAAAGAACAGGAAGGGAAAGTTGAAGAGGTGGTATTATCCGGATGGAAATTTATTGACGGATCGGTTATAAGACACACAAAGGTTAAAGTTTATAAACTGGAAATTTAAATTAATATTGTAATAGTTGGATATAATTTATATATAATATAGATAAATAAAAAATATATGGGAAAAATAATTGGAATTGATTTAGGAACAACAAATTCTGTTGTTGCTGTAATGGAGGGGGGAAGACCAAAAGTTATTCCCGCTTCCGACACAGGAAGAAACATTACTCCTTCCGTGGTTGAACCGGTCAAAAATCTGGTTGGTGATGTTGCCAAAAGGCAGGTGGTATTAAATTCTGATAATACGATTTATTCAATAAAACGTTTGATGGGGCGAAGAATTGATGATAAGGAAGTTGAGAGAACTAAAAAAATGGTTCCTTACAAGATAGTTGCCGGAAAAGATAAGATTGCCGCAGTAGAAGTTGAAGGCAAAACTTATACTCCGCAGGAAATTTCTGCGAGGATTTTGATGAAGTTAAAGAAAGATGCGGAGGATTATTTGGGAGAAAAGGTTGAGAAAGCGGTAATTACAGTTCCTGCTTATTTTGATGACGCACAAAGGCAGGCAACGAAACAGGCGGGAGAAATAGCGGGTTTGAAGGTAGAAAGAATTATAAATGAACCGACAGCAGCTTCTTTGGCATACGGATTGGAGAAGAAAAATGCCCATAAAATTGCTGTATACGATTTAGGCGGAGGAACTTTTGATATTTCAATACTTGAACTTGGGGAAGGAGTTTTTGAAGTTAAGGCAACAAACGGTGATACCCATCTTGGGGGCGATGATTTTGATGAAGAAATTGTTAGGTGGATTGTTTCTGAGTTTAAAAAAGATTATGCCACTGATTTATCGGCGGATAAGCAGGCTTTGCAAAGGGTTAGGGATGCTGCAGAAAAAGCAAAGATAGAGTTATCTGCATCAACAGAAGTTGAAATTAATCAGCCCTATATTACTCAAAAAGACGGACAGCCGCTTCATCTAACCTTGAAATTAACAAGGGCAAAGCTTGAAAGTTTGGTTGATGATTTAATCCAAAAAACAATGAAGCCGGTTGAAGCTTGTCTTAAGGATGCGAAAATTGATCCGCATGATGTAGATGAGGTCATTTTGGTTGGGGGTATGACTCGGATGCCCAAAGTTGTCGAAGTAATAAAAGGCTATTTTGGAAAAGATGCAAATAAATCGGTCAATCCTGATGAGGTGGTTGCTATAGGTGCTGCAATTCAGGGAGGAGTATTGGGCGGAGAGATTAAAGATATAGTTTTACTTGATGTGACTCCTCTTACTTTGGCTATTGAAACATTGGGAGGAGTAGCAACAGCAATGATTTCCAGAAACTCAACAATTCCAACTTCGAAGACTGAAATATTTTCAACAGCGGGAGACAATCAAACTCAAGTTGAAATAAATATTACCCAAGGCGAGAGGCCAATGAGTGCTGATAATAAATCATTAGGAAGGTTTATTTTAGATGGTATTCCTCCTGCTCCACGCGGGGTGCCTCAAATTGAAGTGACTTTCGACATAGATTCTTCTGGAATATTAAAAGTAACTGCGAAGGATAAAGCGACGGGAAAAAGCCAGAACATAACAATTAGCGGAGCAGTCGGACTTTCCGATGATGAAGTTAAAAGGATGCAAGAGGAAGCGGAACACCACAAGGAAGAAGACCAAAAGAAAGCTGAACTTGTCGAAGCCAAAAACAGAGCTGATGCAATGGTTGCAACTGCCGAAAAAGCTCTTAAAGACGCAGGAGATAAAGCACCTAAAGACATAAAGGAAAAAGTTGAAGAGAAAATTAAAGCCGTTAAGGATATATTGGCTAAAGAGGATGCAAATAAGGAGGATTTGGAAAAAGCTACAAAGGATTTGTCAGATACCCTTTCTCAGGTTGGCCAGGCAATGTATTCCTCCTCTGCTAAAGCTACGGAGGACAAGGGTTCGACAGGCTCACCACAAGCTGGTTCGGAAGGTGAACAAACTGAAAAAAGTAAGGATGAAACTGATGGAGAGGATAAAGATAAAGATAAAAATAAGAATGAAAAAGTTGAAGAAGGAGAAGTGGTTGGGTAATAAATGACAAATGACCAATTATAAATGATAAATGTTGATATTAAATGCAAAAAAAGAGGGATATATACGGTAGAATTTATAAATTTGTTTTAAAGGTATTACTTCTTATTAAAACCGTTCCGAAGGAGTTAATCAATTTGGAAATATGTAAACAACTTATTCGTTCGGTTACATCTGTTGGGGCAAATGCAAGAGAAGCTCAAGCGGCACAAAGTAAGAGAGAATTTATTCACTGTCTATCCATTAGTAAAAAAGAAAGTAAAGAAAGCTGGTATTGGCTAACCCTCCTGTCTAAATTAAATTTAAACATAACATTGAAACTAGAAGAATTTATAAAAGAATGTGACGAATTAACTGCAATAATAAGTTCTATTATCAAGAAGGCGAGAGAGAACTCTTAGAAAAATTGATAATTGAGAATTTATAATTGATAATTGTTAATCTATGGCTGCAAAATCTGATTATTACGATATATTAGGAGTGACAAAGTCTGCTTCGGCTGATGAAATAAAGAAAGCCTATAGGAAGCAGGCTTTGGAGTGGCATCCGGATAAGCATAGCGGTGCCGATAAGGAAGCGGCAGAGAAACGCTTCAAGGAGATAAATGAGGCGTATCAGGTATTGTCGGATCAGCAAAAAAGATCCGCTTATGATCAATTTGGTCATTCTGCCTTTTCTCCAGGGAGTGCTCCCGGTGCGGGAGGATTTGGCGGCTTTGGAGGACAATCTCCCTTTGGCGGAAGCTGGAAAGTATATACCAGTGGGGGAGGAGATGGCTCCTCCTTTTCCGGCTTTGACTTTGGAGACCCCTTTGAGATTTTTGAGAGTTTTTTTGGCGGGGGATCTCCATTTGGCCGGACGGCCCGAAGAGTTCCCAGATACAGCATAACTTTGGATTTTATGGAAGCAGTGGAAGGAGTTGAGAAAGAAGTTGATATTGAAGGCAAAAGAAGAAAGATAAAAATTCCCGCCGGAGTTGATGAAGGATCAAGAATCCAGTTTGATGATTTTATTTTATCTATTAATGTAAAACCGCACAGCATTTTTGAAAGAGATGGGGCAGACATTTATGTTTCGTTTGAGATTCCGTTTTCTTTAGCTTGCTTGGGAGGAGATATTGAGGTTCCCACCATTGAGGGGGATATAAAAATAAGAATTAGGCCGGGAACTCAATCGCAAACTATGCTTCGTCTTCGCGGGAAAGGTGCCCCGGTTCCTCGCGGAAGAGGTAAAGGAGATGAATATGTAAAAATTGTTGTCTCAATTCCCGAAAGGCTGACAAGAGAACAGAGAAAAATTATTGAGGAAATGAAGGAGCAGAATTTGTAATTGTATATTGAATAAATTGCACTTCTTTAGTAAACTATACCCAGGATAATTTAAGTTTGGAATTGGTGGGAGAAAAACCCGCCATTTTTTTTAATAGAATATGCAATCATCGAGAACAGAATTTGCACAAGCGCTTCGCGCAATTGCTACAGAACGTGGCTTAAACTCTGACGTGATATTAGATACGATAAAGCAGGCAATCATTGCGGCTTATAAAAAGGATGCAAAGGAAATGGGTGAGGATGTTGAAGCGTTTGAATATGAAGTTAATATAAATCCTTCAACCGGCGAGGCACAAGTTTTTTCATTTCCACCCGAAAAGCCTGAAGAAAAAAAAGATATTACACCACCCGGTTTTGGAAGGATCGCTGCTCAGACGGCAAAACAAGTGATCCATCAAAAAATTCGCGAGGCGGAAAAAGGTGCGATTATGGATGAGTATGTCGGAAGAATCGGATCTTTAATTTCAGGTCTGATACTAAGATTTGAAGGTCCGGACGTTCGTGTTGATTTAGGAAGAACCGAAGGGATATTGCCTTCTCTGGAAAGGGTTCCAGGAGAAAGGTTAAATCTAAGTCAAAGATTGACGTTTCTTCTTAAAGAAATTATTGATACCCAAAGAGGGAAGCAAATTATTCTCTCGCGGGCGGATGCAGATTTTGTTAAAAAGCTTTTTGAGAGAGAGGTTCCTGAGGTCTCTTCGAATTCAGTTGAAATAAAAGCAATTGCGCGGGAAGCCGGAGTTAGAACAAAAATGGCCGTATTTTCCAATCAATCGGGAGTTGATCCTGTCGGATCATGCGTTGGTCAGAAGGGAGTTAGGGTTCAAGCCGTAACTAATGAGTTGGGGGGAGAAAGGGTTGATATTATTCCCTGGAGTGAAAATAGTTCTGATTTAATTAAAGCATCTCTTTCTCCTGCTGAGAATTTGGTGGTGGTTTTAGACGAGGCAAAAAAAACTGCGATTGTGAAAGCGCCTGAAGACCAGCTTTCTTCAGCAATTGGGCGCGACGGACAGAACGCAAGGCTTGCGGCAAAACTTACAAATTATAAGATTGAGATTAAAGAAATTAAGGGCGAGAAGATTAAGGGTGATAAAGGAAAGGAAAAAGAGGAACCTCAGACTAAAGACGAGAAAAATGCTACGACCGTTGTTGATGTTATATCTAAGGATGCGGTTAGCCCGGAGACTACTGCTGTCGACAGTCCAGCTAACAATCAAAAAACAAACGATTCATCGTCTTCAATAACCCCTGTTGTTCAAACAGATATTGCAGATTCCAAGATAGTAGAAAAACCTGATGAACAACCCCAAAAAGAAGAATTTGTTGAAACTCCGAATCAAGAACCTCCTGCTGATGCTCAGCCTCTAAATGAAGTTGTAAATAGCGAAAATAACACTGTTGAAGATCAGAAAGACACGGAAGGTGTTAAATGATTCCATGTTAATTTCATTAAGAAAGGTAAATAGTTATGGAAAAAGTAATCTCAAAAACAAGACCTCCAATTGTATGCGTTTTGGGGCATGTTGATCACGGAAAGACTACTCTTCTTGATAAAATAAGAAACACCGGTATTGCCCAAAAAGAAGTAGGTGGCATAACTCAATCAATCGGTGCTTCGGTTTTTTTAAGTAAGGAAGGCAAGGAAATAACTTTTATTGACACACCAGGCCACGCTGCCTTTTCCAGTATGAGAGCCCGGGGAACCAAAATTGCGGATATTGCTGTATTGGTTGTTGCGGCTGATGATGGAATATATCCTCAGACAAAAGAAGCGCTTAAATATATATTGGATTCAAATATATCTTTTATTGTAGCGATTACCAAAATTGATTTACCATCCGCTGACATTGAAGCAGTAAAAACCCAATTAGGGAAAGAAGGGATTTTATTGGAAGGCAGCGGCGGAAACGTACCTTATGTTTGTGTTTCAGGAAAAACCGGTGAGAAAGTGGAAGAACTTATTGAAGTAATTTTTCTGGTTGCGGAAATGATGAATATCTTAGGGGACCCCGAAAAACCGTTGGAAGCCTATGTTTTTGAAACCGGTAAAGATCGCCGGGGTTCTTTTGCTTCAGTTGTAGTTAAAAACGGTTCTTTATCAGTTGGAGATGAAATTATGACTGAAAGTACAAAATCAAAAGTGAGGGGGGTTTTTGATTATAAAGGATTTCCATTAAAAAAAGTCATGCCGGGTTATCCCTGTCAAATTATTGGATTTACAGAAGTTCCGAGCATAGGATCTCCTGTTTGGAGAGTAGGAGAAAAGGAATCAGGATTAGTTATTGAGCGAAAAAGACCGGTTGTTGAGAAGATAGCTGAGGATGAAATACCAATAGTTATTAAAGCTAATAATGCCGGTTCTCTTGAAGCTGTTATTGCAAATCTACCGGAGAAAGTAGTTGTAATAGATTCCGGAGTTGGCGACCTTACAGAATCGGATGTTTTTATGGCAAAATCTGCAAACGCTCAAATTTATATATTTGAATCAAAGGCATCATCAAGTGTAAAAAAACTGGCAGATATGGAGGGGGTTAATATTTTATATTTTGATATTATATACAAGCTTTTTGAAAATCTTGAGGAGCAATTAGAAAAAGATAAGAAAAAAATTCTTGGAAAGGCGGAAATTATTCAAATTTTTCCCTTTAACAACAGAAAGGTTGCGGGCTGTAAAGTGATCGAAGGGGAAATAAAAAAAACCAATCCTTTATTTTTATATAAGGGAGAAAATTTGATCGGAAAGATTAAAGTAATTTCTTTAAAGAAAGAAAAACATGATATTGAATTGGCCAAACAAGGAGAAGAATTCGGAATTATATTTGTACCCCAGCTTGAATTTGCTATAGGAGATATGATAATATCGCTTCAGTAATTGAGAGTGCCTGACAACGCAACTGTTATAGGTTGTATATTATGGAAAATAATTTTTCTTCAATAGTTGAAAAGTCAAATTCGATATTGATATTGTTGCCTACAAAGCCCTATTTTGACCAGGTGGCAGCAGGATTATCACTTTATTTATCTCTTAAGGAGAAGAAGTCTGTACAGATTTTTTCACCCACCCCCATGACTGTTGAGTTTAATAGGTTGGTTGGGGTAGATAAGATTGGTTATGAACTGGGAAACAGGAATATGATAATCAGATTTTCAAACTATAATGCAAGTGATATTGAAAGAGTAAGTTATGACATTGAAGACGGCAAATTTAAATTAACCGTAATTCCCAAAACGGATATAAATCCTCCCACGAAAGATCAGGTAGAAATAAATTATGCAGGGGTATCGGTTGATACGGTAATAATAATAGGAGGGGCGGATGAGAGTCACTTTCCCTCAATTCAATCTCAAGAATTAGTAGAAGCAAACATTATTCATATTGGCATACGGGAAATTAGTTTATCTGCCGATAAAAAATATTTATCGTTCTCGAGACCGGCTTCTTCAATTTGTGAAATTATGTATGCCCTACTAGCCGACAGCAAGATGTTTATTAACCCGGATATCGCAACAAACCTTATTATGGGTATAGAAGAAACAAGCAAGAATTTTAGCGGTGAAGGAATTACAGCCGAAACATTTTATACAATTGCTGATTTGATTCAGTACGGTGGAATAAGAGGGGCAAACCAGCCAAGCGTCCAAGGAGATTTTCCTCAGGGATCAATCCCGGGACAAAGTATGATAATGCAAAAGCAACATGTTGCGGGAGTTCAACAACAATCTAAAGTTTCTGAACAACAGGATCCGGAAAGTCAGTTACCCCAAGATGACCAACAAATAAAAAATCCGCCAAGAGATTGGTTTGAGCCAAAAATTTTAAGAGGTGACACTCCAATAAGTTAAATTACTATAATTTCAAGAATGCCGCGTTATATTATAACGCGGATGAATTGAATTTAGAGCCAAAGTTTTCCTTAAGGCTAAAAAGCCCCAGCCTTTCAGGCTGGGGAAATTTTACTTTAAAAAGATGATAATTGACCTTTTCAAAACATTGTTGCTAGTTAGGAAATGTTGTGTTATTATACGTCCTGGTGTATTACAAGGTTTAGGGATTTTCCTTTTACTTTGTTCTACATGACATATGACGCTTTCGATTGAAGAGAAGAAAAATATAATCCTAAAGTATGCAAGAGAAAAAGGCGATACAGGGTCTCCTGAAGTACAAATTGCCCTTTTATCTTCGCAGATTTCAAAGCTTGCGAATCATCTGAAAGAGCATAAAAAAGATGTCCACTCGAGAAAAGGACTTTTATCGATGGTTGCGAAAAGAAGAAGACTGCTTAATTACTTAAAAAGTCATGACGAGGAAAGGTATAATAAACTTGTTAAGGAATTGGAAGTAGAAAAGGAAGAGCAATAAATTTTAATTTTTGTGTTAATGTAAGAGGGATTTGTAGCAAGAAGTACTACTTGAATTCTTCTTTTAAGAACAAATCTACAAAGAATAATGAAAAAGACGGAAAAATCAATTGAATTAGGGGGAAGAAAGCTTACGTTGTCTACTGGTTATCTTGCCAAACAGGCAAGTGGAGCTGTATTGGCAACATACGGAGAGACTGTCGTTTTGGCAACTGTTGTTGCGGCTCCTTTGACAAAAGATTGGGGTTATTTTCCACTGACTATTGACTATATGGAGAAATTGTATGCCGGAGGGAAAATAAAAGGAAGCCGTTGGATCAAAAGAGAAGGTAGGCCTTCGGATGAAGAAATTTTAACTTCACGCCTTATCGATAGGTCAATAAGACCCCTTTTTGATAAGTATTATAAAAAAGAACTGCAGGTAATGATTACTGTTTTATCGGTTGATTTGGAAAATGCACCCGATGTTTTAGCCGGCATTGCAACATCAGCTGCTATTTCGGTATCGGAAATTCCCTGGGAAGGCCCGGTTGCGGTTGTGAGAGTCGGACTAAAAAATGATGAATTTGTACTAAATCCTATACAGAATGGTGAGCAAAATCCTACTTTAGATTTGATTGTTTCATCAACTTCGGATTCTGTTGTAATGATTGAGGCGGGTGCCAATCAGGTTCCGGAAAAGAAGATTATAGGAGGGATAGAATTTGCTCAAAAAGAGTCAAATAAAATCATAAAGCTTATAAACGAACTTCAAAAAGAAGCCGGTCAAAAAAAGGAAGAAACAAAGAAGCATAAATCCGACTTAACCATTGAAAAAAAAGTGGAGGAATTATCAAAAGATAAAATAGAAAGTTTGATTAAGAATTCAGCTTCAAAAGAAGGAAGTGTTTTTGAGTTTAACGAAGTTAAGAATGCCGTTTGCGAATCTTTTGATGGCGGAGAAAAAGAAGAAGCTGCTATTTCATTTGAAGAATTGTATAAAAAGAAAGTTCGAAGCATGATCCTGTCGGGAAAGCGTCCTGATGGAAGAAAACATGATGAAATTAGAGAATTGTCCTGTCAGGTTTCGGTTTTACCAAGAACTCATGGATCGGCAATATTTAATAGAGGCCAAACGCAGGCACTAACAATAACAACACTCGGTGCTCCTTCACTTGTGCAGCTTATTGAAAGTGCTGAAGGAGAGGAAACTAAAAGGTATATTCATCATTATGCTATGCCGCCTTTTTCGATGGGAGAAGTCGGAAAAGTTGGATCACCCAACAGGCGTGAAATTGGGCATGGGGCACTCGCAGAAAGAGCTCTTCTTCCGGTTATTCCAACAGAGGAAGAATTTCCATATACAATAAGGGTGGTTACCGAAATACTAAGTTCAAACGGATCAACAAGTATGGCTTCAACCTGCGGATCAACACTTTCATTAATGGATGCCGGAGTTCCGATTAAAGCACCTGTTGCGGGTATTGCAATGGGTTTGATTTTTGCAGATGATGTTTCTTCAAAAAAGACTTCTGCTTCGGTTTTAACGGATATTGTCGGAGTCGAGGATGGGTATGGAGATATGGATTTCAAAGTAGCCGGAACCCAAGAAGGAATAACTGCGCTTCAACTTGATGTAAAGACGCTTAAATTAACTATTGGGGTTTTGGAGAAAGCACTTGATGATGCAAAAAAAGCAAGATTAACAATACTTGATTTAATTAAAAAGACACTTTCCGAACCAAGAGACAAGGTGTCTGTTTATGCTCCAAAAATTAAGGTTGTAAAAATTCCGGTTGATAAAATTGGCGAACTCATTGGACCGGGAGGAAGAATAATCAAAGGAATTATTGCAGAAACAGGTGCAGTTGTTGATGTTGAAGATGACGGGACTGTAAGTATTTCAGGGATTTCGGATGAAAACGTACAAAGCGCTTTCGATAAAGTTAATTTGATAGTAAAGGAACCAAAACCGGGTGAAGTATATGAAGGCATTGTCAGAAGAATTCAGCCTTTTGGTGCATTTGTAGAAATATTACCGGGGAAAGACGGCCTTGTTCATGTATCTGATATGAGTACGGGTTTTGTTAAAGATCCGAGGGATATTGTAAACGAGGGAGATAAAGTTAGCGTTAGAGTGAAGGAAGTAGATGATTTAGGACGACTTAATTTATCAATGGTCCTTGATCCGGGGTACGATAAAGAAAAGGAAGAAAGAAGACAAACAAGAAGAAATGATAGGAGTGAAGGAGACAGATTTGGAAGACATCAGGGTAATTATCAAAGGCATGACCGAGATAGTGATCGGGACAGAAATAAAGGCCCCCATTTTCCGACAAGCAGGCTTCTTGATGAGGTTAAAAAGGATTAGTTGAATACAAATTGCGCTTTTGGATTCTTTTGGTAAACGTGGTAAATTAGTATTGTATGGCAACCTTAGAAGAACAATTAGCAGTATACATAGATCTTGTTACAAAATCTGAGGTTCCGGAAGAATTAAAACAGCGTTTGCTTCAAAGACTTGACCAACTTACGGTATTGAAGGAATCCTCAACTTTTCTCCCTGAATATGACAGAATGGCCCGTTATGTTGATTGGGTAGTTAATTTGCCCTGGCAGAAAAGAACAAAGGAAGTTATTGACTTGAATTTTGCGAGAAAGATTTTAGATGAGACACATTACGGGCTTCAGGAAATAAAAGATAAGATACTTGAATATTTGTCCGTAATGAAGTTAAAGCAGGAAAAAGGTGAGGGGGAAGACGTATTAAGGGCGCCGATATTGTGTTTTGTGGGACTAGTTGGAACGGGGAAAACTACAATTGCCCCAACGATAGCCAAAGCGATGGGTAGAAATTTCGCCAGAATACCTTTTGGAGGCATGGGAGATCCCTTGGATTTGAGGGGACAGTCAAAAATGCATCCCGAAGCGGAACCGGGGAAAATAATAAAAGCTTTAAGACAAACCCAAAGCCGAAACTGTGTGATACTTCTCGATGAAATTGACAGAGTAACTGCGGAGGGAAGGTCATCGATTATGGGCGTTTTGGTTGAGCTTTTGGATCCAAGGCAGAATTATCAATTTACTGATTACTATGTTGATTACCCTTTTGATCTATCCGAGGTTTTATTTATTGCAACGGCAAATAATACAACCAGTCTGGCAACGGCGGTTGTTGACAGGTTGGAACCGATTCAGATGCCTGCATATTCGGATGAAGAAAAAATAACTATCGGTAAAAAATATATGCTGCCTAAAATTCTAGGAGAGTCGGGGGTTGCTGAAGCGTCTTTAATAATTGAAGATGCGGTTTGGGCGTCTATTGTCAGGCCCTTAGGATTTGATGCGGGTATGAGGACCTTGGAAAGAACCGTTCAGGGTGTTGTAAAAAAGGTTGCGCGGATGATAGTTGAGGGCAAAGGAAAAGAATTTAAAATTACTCCGGAAAATGTTAAACAATTTGTTCCAAGATAATTTCTTTTGGAATAAAATACTTGGAAATGGACACCGATAAAAAAAGCAAGCTTCAGGAGTTGAAAAAAAAGATGCACGAAGACAAAAATCTCCCTTTAAGAGAAAGTGCAAACAACCTGGTTTTTGGAGATGGAGACTCAAATGCAGAGATTTTATTTATCGGCGAGGGACCGGGATATTGGGAGGATTTGAAAGGAATCCCTTTTGTAGGAAATGCCGGAGCTTTTTTAAATTTTTTGCTTTCTTCTATTAGTTTAAAAAGAGAAGACGTATATATAACCAATGTCATTCACTATAGGGCACCTGATAATCGGGATCCTGAACCTCAGGAATTGGAGGCATTCAAGCCTTATTTGGATAAAATTATTGAGATAATTGGTCCAAAGGTGGTTATTACGCTGGGAAGGTTTTCGATGGCTAAGTTTTTGCCGGGAGTTTCAATTTCTAAAGTTCACGGCAAAGCAAAAAAGGTTGTGTGGAATACTAAGGAAATGTTGGTAATTCCGATGTATCATCCTGCGGCAGGACTGCGAAGTACATCTATAAAAATCCAGACAACGGAGGATTTTAAAAAAATTCCCGATATAATAAAAGATGCTCAAAGTATAAAAACTGAAAGATTAGAAGAAAATAGAAGTAATGTCGAACAAATGAAATTGGTTTAATTATGTTAGAATTTAGGAGTATTTTGTTTTTTAAGAAATTAATATGTTAAGGTTTATCGCATTATCGGGAACAACATCGGTTACGGAGAATCTTTATGTTTATGAGGCTGATGGCAAAATGTTAATTATTGATTGTGGGGTGGGGTTTCCTGATTTGGAAATGCCCGGGGTAGAATTGGTAATTCCTGATTTTAATTATATAGTTAAAAACAAAGAGAAAGTGGTTGGAATTGTTGTTTCTCAGGGGCATGAAGATCATATTGGGGCACTCCCATTTTTGCTTCGGGAAATTGATACTCCGGTTTGGGCTACTCCTTTAGTTTCCGAATTTTTAAAAGATAAGTTTCAGGAATATGACTTACGGAAATTTATAATAAACACTTTTGATGCCGAGAAAGGAGATTTTAATGTAGGACCTTTTAAGATCCATCCTTTTAGGGTTACTCATTCCGTTCCGGATACAGTCGGTTTTGCAATAGATACACCCGAAGGAAGAATATTTCATGTTCCCGAGCATAAAATGGATCAAAATCCTATTGATGGGATGGCGTTTGATACAAATAGAGCCAAATGGCTGGCGAATGAAAAGCGGGTTTTGTTTTTAGCTTCTGATTGTTTGGGAGCCAATAAGCCGGGTTTTACAAAAAGCGAAACGGAAATT
>Ga0315292_10001452_pt1 | contig 12682 bp, 13 predicted proteins | sample YL17G13_0_MG_FD_204029 | JGI IMG/M metagenome (GOLD analysis project Ga0315292, IMG submission 204029) | Sediment microbial communities from Yellowstone Lake, YNP, Wyoming, USA - YL17G13_0 | ecosystem: Environmental > Aquatic > Freshwater > Lake > Sediment | place: USA: Wyoming | collected... | reverse complement strand
CTGGGCGCACCGGCAGGTCGGATCCTGCAGACGGCGCCCACGACCCCATGAGGGATGGCAGGAAGCGATCAGTCGCGCTCGAGCTCCAGGCGCTGCGACAGGCTGAACCGCCAGGGCCACTGCCAGGGCTCCGCGCTGACCATCCGCAGGCCACCGGCGCGCAGCGTCTCGGCCGGATCCCGTAGATCGGTGTGGAAGAGTTGGGAACCGGGCCCCAGGTCCCAGATGAGTGCCCGACCAGCGGGGCGCAGCACACGGGCCATCTCGCCGATGCCTGCTCCCGGATCGGACCAATGGTGGACCGAGAAGGTGCTCACGACGAGGTCGAAGGAGGCGTCCTCGAAGGGTAGGGCGGCGACATCGCCCGTGACGAACGCCGGCTGGCGTCCATCGGTCATGGTCATGCTCGTAGCGTTCGCCCGGGCCCGCTCGATCATCGCCGGATCGAGGTCGAGACCGATCACGTCGACCCCATGATCGCGGGCGAGGCGGATCGACAGATGCCCCGGACCGCAGCCGATCTCCAGCACCTTCGCCGCCGGCGGCGCCGAGGCGGCGATGTCCGCGGCGATGGACCGAAAGAGGGACCCGAGCAGGATCCCCGTCAGCCGGTCGTAGGCGCCGGTGTTCGCGATGAGGATGCCGCCCGGCACCTGCTTGCCCAGGGCGTGGCCTCGCGAGAGCCGCGAGACCATGAGCGCCGCACCCGTCGAGACGCCGACGAGCACGATGAACCCCGAGAGTCGGACCATCACGATGCCTCAGGTTTCCGAGCGTCGGGTGACGCTTCCACGCTGTCCTGAGGATACGACCTCCACGCTTCCGAGCAGGAACGCCGCCTGCGCCGCGTTGACACACCCGGTCCGCCGGTACAGCCCCGAGAGGTGCTGCCTGCCGTCGCATCGGTGATGGCCAGCTCGAAGGCAGCCGCCGCGATCGAGCCCGCGACCTACGGACCACTTGACCGTGGTGTCATTCTTCCTCGACCAACCCCCCCCTAGGAGTCGTGATGAAAGACCTGACGGTCATCCTGGTGAACAAACCCGGCACGCTCGCTGATGCCTTCGAGGCGCTGGGCCGGGCAGGCATCAACGTGGTCGGCAGCTGTGGGTTCCCATCTTCGGGCGAGGGCATCCTACACGTCCTCGTGGAGGATGCCGCTGCCGCGCGTCAGGCCCTCGTGGGGACCGGACTGACGGTCCGCGACGAGCGCGACGTGGTCATCGTCGGTCCGCTTCCAGCCCAGCCTGGGACCGCTGGGGCGCTGCTTCGTCGCATCGCGGACCAGGGGGTGAACGTCGACCTCGTGTACATGACCGAGGATGGCCGGGCCGTGCTCAGCGGCGACGATGTGCCCGCGCTGGCGATCGCGGCAGGCTAGCCCGTCTGGAGCGGGACCTCGCTGGCCCATCTCGTAGCGAGGCCCGCGACCGTTCATCCAGACCTGCCTCAATGTTCGCAGCGGCCTCGAAACGGGACTACTCGCTCCCTGCCCCGGGCGCGACTCCCCCTACCTGTCGCTGTCATTTCCTGACGGTCCTGAGGGACGGGCCTAGTGGCAGTGGCCACCCAGCAGCTTGTGCAGAATGGATACAACGGCGTCAAGGCCATGTTCGGCCCGAAGTTCGGCTCCGCCACCCAGGCCGTCCACGACGCCGCGAACGGCTCGGTCACCGAGAACACGATCGTGCCGAAGTAGGCCCCATCCCCCTCGACGACGAAACGAGAGGATCGAGCCAGCAGGCAGCTTCAGCTCGGCCCGGAAGGCCCGTCCTGCCAAGGGCCGGCCTTCCGGCGTTCCGCACGCCGAAAGAAATCGGGACGGCGGCGATTTGCACGATGGCCTGATCGTGACCGTCACCAGTGCCGCGACGGCATCCATCGGGGCCGCTCTCGGCATCGGGATCGGCTCAGGTCTTGTGGCCGATGCCGATGATGACCTCCAGCGGGAGCTGGTCGAAGCGGTCGTCGTAGCGCTCAGCGACGGCCTTCAGCAGCGCCTTGCGCGCTCTCGACCGGCGGTCCTCCGCCAGCGCCTCCACAACCATCGCGTTCCCGGAGCGCCCGTGGCCATCCACTCCCAGGGCCAGTCCCCGATGCCAGCGGCAGCATCTGCTGACGGACACAGAGCGTGACGTGGCCCGAAGCCGGCGCCCTCAATCGCGAGCTTCAGGCGCAGCGGCTCGGTGACGAGGATCGGGTCGGACGGCAGCACAACATCGAGCCCGAGCACCACAGCACCCACCGCAACGGCTTCCGCGAACGCCGCTGGGAAACAGCGTGGGCAGCCTCCCGCTGTCCATCCCTCGGGTCCGTGACGGCAGCTTGAGCATGATCACCCGAACCGGCCCACTTTCGGGCGAGTGATCAGCCGACTTCTTCATGGCCTGGCTGACGACAGACTCCGCGCCGGGGACTTGACCATGCCTACAATCCAGGGGGCCCTTCGGGCTGGCCACACACCAGACCTGATTCGCGTGGGACGGAGGCGAGAGGACCATAAACCCTGGCGGCGAGGGCCTCGGCAGCCCTCGGCCCGTGCTCAGCGTGCGGGCTTTCTCCAAGCGCTTCGGCGGCGTGCTGGCGAATGATTCGATCAGCCTCGATGTCCTGCCGGGGGAGGTCCACGCCTTGCTCGGTGAGAACGGAGCCGGCAAGTCCACGCTGGTCAAGTGCATCTACGGGTTCTACCGGCGAGATGCAGGAGAGCTCATGGTGGATGGCCACCCGCAAGAGATCAGCTCCCCCCACGATGCTCGCGCCATGGGCATCGGCATGGTCTTCCAGAACCTGACGCTCATCCCCGCCCTCAGCGTCGCCGAGAACGTGGCCCTCTTCCTCCCCGATCTTCCCCGCATCCCCGATCTGAAGTCGATCGCGGAGGCACTGCGGTCGCTCGGTGAGCGGTACAGCCTGAAGGTCGATCCCTGGGCGCTTGTCCGTGACCTCTCGATCGGCCAGCAGCAGAAGGCCGAACTCCTGAAGCTGCTCATGGCGAGATCCCGCATCCTCATCTTCGACGAGCCCACGCGGGTGCTGGCTCCGCACGAGGTCCAGGGCTTCTTCCATGTGGTCCGGCGTCTGGTCGAGGACGACCTGGCGGTGATCCTGATCACGCACAAGCTCGATGAGGTCCTGGCGATCGCCGACCGGATCACCGTCCTGCGGCAAGGCCGCGTGGCTGGCCAGGTCACTCGCACTGAGGCCACCGAGGCGGGCCTGATCCGGCTCATGTTCGACAAGGATGTGACTCGATCTCCGATCGCGCGGCCGGAAGCGCAAGCCGCAGGTGGACCACCGGTGCTCGAGCTGATCAAGGCGAGTTCCCGCGGTGATGGCGCGGAGGTGAGCCTGCACCAGGTCGACCTGGTACTGAACGCGGGGGAGATCGTCGGTGTGGCCGGCGTCTCCGGGAACGGCCAGAAGGAGCTGGGCGAGCTCATCCTGGGCAGCATCGCCTGCGCCGAGGGGACCAAACGACTGTTCGGCGCTCCTTCGACGAACCAGCCCATCTGGGACATCCGACGCTCAGGCGTCAGCTACATCCCCGAGAACCCGTTGGCGATGGCCGCCATTCCCTACATGACGGTGCTGGAGAACATGGCCGTGACGCACACGTCGTCCTACGCTCGGCGAGGTGGCCTGAGCATGGACTGGCAGGCGGTGGAGGCAGATGCTGATCGCGCCTGGCGGCGCCTGGGTTTCAGTGTCTCGTCCTACCTGCCGGCCCGGTCGCTCTCGGGCGGCAATCTTCAGCGCATGGTGATCGCACGGGAGCTGCTCCATGACCCGCGCCTGATCATCGCCTCGTACCTGACGCGCGGCCTGGACGTGCAGAGTGCGCAGGCGGCGCGGTCGGCACTGCTCCAGGCGCGCGATCGGGGCGCCAGCGTGCTGCTCATCTCGGAGGACCTGGAGGAGCTCTTCGAATACAGCGACAGGCTCCTTGTCATGTTTGAGGGGCGCTTCGTGGGTGAGTTCATGCCCGCGGACACGGACATCTACGAGATCGGGCGCCTGATGACGGGATCCGAGGCAACCTATGTCGCCTCCTGAGCAGCGAGGCGCCATGACCTCTGTTCGGCCCTCCGTTGCGCCCGTCCTGCTGCGCTACGGCGCCACGGCCCTGGTCGCGTTCGCCCTGTTCGGGCTGATCCTGGCGATCTCGGGCAAGGATCCGATCGCCTCGTACCGGGACATCCTGGCCTCGACGCTGGGCAGCACGTACGGGCTGTCGGAAGTGATCGTCACGATGACCCCACTGCTGCTGACCGCGCTCGCCGTGGCGATCCCGTCACGTGTCGGCCTGATCAACGTCGGTGGCGAGGGCCAACTGATCATGGGAGCCTGCCTGTCCACCTGGGCGGCACTCACGTTCGCCGGGCTCCCGGCCTGGTTGCTGCTGCCGATCATGGCGTTGCTCGGCATGATCGGCGGAGCCGCCTGGGCATGGATCCCCGGTCAGCTGCGGGCGCGCGGCCTGGTCAACGAGACGATCTCGACGCTGCTCCTGAACCCCGTCGCCGCCCTGATCGCCTCATTCCTCATCTTCGGCTACTGGCACTCGCCCATGGACACGAACAAGACCGCGGTCTTCTCGGAGTCGGCCCGTTTGCCCAGGCTGCTCGACACGCGCATCGACCTTGGCTTGATCATGGGGTTGGCGCTCCTGGCCCTCTTCTGGTACATCATGCGCTCCACCCGCTGGGGTCTCGAGATGCGCGCCCTGGGCGGGAACCCCGTGGCCGCCAGGCTCAACGGGCTCCCGGCCCGCAGGTACACGATCGTGGCGCTGTGCCTGGGCGGGGCGGTCGCCGGGCTTGCAGGGATGGCCATGGTCTCTGGCTACTACGGAGCCCTGCTGGCGAACTTCTCGCGCGGCGTCGGCTTCCTGGGCTTCCTCGTTTGTTGGCTGGCGGGTGGCTCGGCGCTCGGCATCGTGGTGACGTCGTTCGTCGTATCCATCATCCTCGCCGGCGGCAACCTGCTCCAGCTGACCCGTGACGTTCCCTATTCGACCATCAACATCCTGTTGGCGATCACGCTCTTCGCCGTCCTGGCTCGACCGGACTTCACCCGCTTGAGGAGTGCACGGTGAGCGATCTGGCCCTCCTCGGGATCCTGTCGACCGCCCTGTTCTCGGGCACCTCGCTGCTCTACGCCGCGCTGGGCGAGCTCGTGGGCCAGCGTGCGGGGATCGTGAATCTGGGCCTGGAGGGGGTCCTGCTCGTGAGCGCCGCGACCGGATTCTCCGTGACCGCCCTGTCCGGGAACCCGTACCTTGGCATCCTGGCGGCGGCGATCGCTGGTGCGCTGATGAACACGGTCCATGGCTACCTGGTCATCAGCCGCAAGGCCAACCAGTTGGCGAGTGGCCTGGCGCTGATGTTCTTCGGGTTCGGCTTGAGCGCCTGGATCGGCGCGGACTACGTGGGCGCCAGGATCGTCGGGCTGCCACGTCTGGACCTGCCGGGGCTCGCCGGACTGCCGGAGGTCTACGCATCGCTCGTGCGCTTCGACATCCTCATCTGGCTCGTCGTGCCTGTCGCCATCCTGGTTTGGTGGCTGCTCTATCGCACGCGCTGGGGATTGGGGGTGCGGGCCGTGGGTGAGAGTCCGGACACGGTCTACGCATCGGGCCGCAGCGCGCAGTCGATCCGATACCAGGCGCTGTGGCTGGGTGGCCTGCTGGCCGGCGTGGGCGGCGCCCATCTTGCGATCGCCTATGCCATGAACTGGTCCGAGAACATGACGGCGGGGCGCGGGTTCATCGCCATCGCCCTGGTCATCTTCGCCAAGTGGGATCCCCTGCGGGCGATCGCTGGCGCATTGCTCTTCAGCGCTGCCGTGGCCTTCCAGCTGCTGCTGCAGTCGAGCGGGTTCCAGGTGTCGCCCTTCCTGCTCAGCACCATGCCGTACCTGCTCACGCTCCTGGTGCTGGCCATCTGGGGAGGGCGCCGTCGGGCCGCTGCTCCAGCGAGCTTGGGGCGCGTTTACCAGGGGACCGAGTGATGCAGCGTGAGATACTCGCGTCCAAGCAGACCGTGACACTGTGCGCGACCGGCCATCCTCCCGACCCTCGCCTGCCACGGCACGCAGCAGAGAGGAAACCATGAGCAAGGGAACCCGTCGCACCCGGATCGGACAGCTCCTGGTGGCCGCACTCCTGGCGGTGGCGATCGCCCCCGCAGCCAGCGTGTCGGCTGCCGACGAGTCCGCCGCTCCCGAGTCCGCCGCCGCCGAAGGACCGTGCCTCATCATCGGTGCCCTGCACGGTGGCTCGGTGAGTGATGCCGGCTACAACCAGGCGATGCATGACTCCGTGATGGCCATCAAGGAGAACATCCCCTGCGTGGAGATCATCGAGGCTGAGAACGTGCCCGAGGAAGCCGGGGCCACCTCGACCATGGAGAACATGATCGCGCAGGGCGCCAAGATGATCATCGCCACGGCCTTCAACCACCAGTACCCGGCGCTCGAGCTCTCCAAGAAGTACCCCGACGTCATCTTCGAGCATGCCGGCGGCTGGGAGATGGGGCCAAATTTCGCGAACTTCTACGGGAACCCGCCGGACGCCTGGTACATGATGGGCGTGGCGGCCGGGGAGAGCACCGACTCGAACAAGCTCGGCTTCGTGGCCGCCTTCCCGCTCGGCTGGACGCTCACCTTCGTCAACGCCTTCGAGCTGGGGGCGCAGTCGGTGAATCCTGATGCCGAGACGATCGTGGCCTACACCTTCGGCTGGGGCGATGCCGCGAAGGAGGCGGACGCCACCAACTCCCTGATCAACCAGGGCGCCGACGTCATCACCATGCACGTCGATTCACCGGCCACGGTCCTCTCGACGGCCGAGTCACGCGGCGTGGACAGCATCGGCTTCCAGTCGCTGGCGGCCCAGCAGTTCGCCCCCGAGCACTGGATCACCGGGACCGGCTTCACGCTGGGCGACACGCTCACCTGGCTGGCCTCGACGGTGATCGACAGCACGTGGGAGCCCATCTTCCTGCGCTGCGGCATGGAAGAGGGATGCATGACCATGGCGCCGTACGGGCCCACGGTCACGCAGGAGACCAAGGACGCCGTCGAGCAGGCGCGAGCCGATATCGCGGCCGGGACCAAGGTCGTCTTCGCTGGCCCGATCGTCGACCAGGACGGGACCGTGCGGGTCGCCGAAGGCGAGGTCCTCTCGCCGGACGTGATGGGCTCGGTCGACTGGCTCGTCCAGGGTGTGGTCGGCAGCCCCAAGTAGCGCATCGCCGGAAGCGGTTCGGTCATCGGCGGGCAGGTGCCCTCCGGTGACCCCGCCCGGCGGGTCCATGTCGCGCGATGCGGCGTGGTGCCATGTCGCCGAGCAGATCGGCGGATTCGCGCGCCATACCTTGGAAGCCAGCCCGGGCGGGACGATCCTGGCAAGTCGCTCGAGTGCCATCTACCTGCTCGGTGCCGGCGACGAGCTGCTGTGGCTGGCGCCTGAAGGTGTCCCCATGCACCGGCGAGGGATCCGGGTGGCCGGGCCACTGCCGCATGTCAGCGCAGGGTCGACGTACGTGGACACCGATGGCAGGCTCGTGCTCGGATCCGCCGCGGTGGTCGACGTGAGCCGGGCGATACTCTGGGAACCGGAGTACGACACGGGGCCGCATCGACCCTTGGAGGCCACCCCGGAACGACGTCCGGTTCAGGCCTTGTCTTCACTCGTCGACGGCCTGCCCTCCCCGGCAGGCTTCGGGGAGTTCCTGCCCGCGCTCACCGAGTATGCCCACGGAGGAGCGCTCCCCAGTCGGGCGTGGCGGCGATCCCCCGTCCTGGCGGCTGCCTCGCATTCCGTGTTCGGCGTCGCGCGAGCATGCCGGGCTCGTGACGGTGCAGCGATCCTGGGACACGCGGCGGGATTGGTGGGTCTGGGTGAGGGCCTGACCCCGTCGGGGGACGACTTCCTGGGAGGCGTCTTCTTCGGCCTGGCGGAGCTGCGACGGGATGGCCTGCGATTCCCAGGATGCGGTCCGACCGCGCTGTCATCGTTCCTGGGATCTGCGAGGCGGCGCACCAATCGGATCAGCTTCGCGTTGTTGGACGACCATGCGGCCGGTCACAGCTGCGAGCCAGCGCATCGCCTGGCCTGGGCGCTCCTGGGGGACGGATCGCCTCGGGCGATCCGTCAAGCGTCATCCGAGCTCGTTCGTGTCGGGCACTCCACTGGCTGGGATCTGCTGACCGGGATGTGGACGGCATGGGCACTCGTCCCCGGGGTGGGGATGCCGTCCGATCGCTCCGGCGTGCACACGATCGTGGCCGCCACACCTTGAGGAGGGGAAACGTGACCTTGAAGGAACGCATCGCAGAAGCCAACGACGAGGTCGTGCGCAGGCTGACCCTCGGACGACCGGTGCTCGTCGATGTGGCACCGGCTGCTGAGGTCATCCCGGGGATGGGCGAACGGATGATCACCCATTCGGGTCCGCCCATCGAGTGGGGTCGCATGTGCGGTGCGCAGAAGGGTGCCCTGATCGGCACGGTGCTCTACGAGGGCTGGGCCGACACGCCGGAGGAGGCACGAGGCCTGTTGGAGCGGGGTGACATCGATCTGGCACCCAATCATGCCCACAGTGCCGTTGGCCCGATGGCGGGCACGATCTCTCCTTCGAGCCCAGTCTGGGTGGTGGAGAACCGCACCTTCGGCAATCACGCCTATTGTCGCCAGGTGGAAGGCCGCCTGCAGTTCGGCGACTACCGTCCGGAGGCGCTGGACGGCCTGCGCCGCTGGCGGGACGTGTGGGCACCAACGATCCGTGAGGCGCTGCAGCAGATCGGAGGGCTGGAACTCGACCCCATCATCGTCCAGGCGCTGCAGATGGGCGATGAGCTGCACAACCGCCATCACGCCGCATCAAGCCTGTTCGCCAACCAGATGGCGCTCGCCATCGCGAAGGCCGGCGTCCCGCGCGAGCAGGCCCTGCCGACGCTGGGCTACCTCACCGGGCACAACCTGCTGTTCCTGGGCCTGGCCATGGCCAGCGGCAAGGCCATCGCCGATCCGGCGCGCGACGTGGAGTACAGCAGCCTCGTGGTCGCGATGTGCCGGAACGGCACCGAGTTCGGGATCAAGGTCGCAGGCCTGGGTGAGCAGTGGTTCGTGGCACCATCGCCCGTGGTCGACGGGCTGTTCCTGCCCGGGTACTCGGCGGCGGATGCCGGACTCGACATGGGCGACTCGGCCATCACGGAGACCGTTGGCTGGGGAGCCTTCACGCTCGTGGGCGCACCGGGGATCCTGGCGCTGGTCGGCGGGACGAACGACGACGCCCTCGCGTACACGCAGCAGATGAGGCGCATCACGACCGCGACACACCCGACGTATCGCATGCCCGCCCTCGGGAACGAGGGCGTCTCGGTCGGGATCGACATCCGCAAGGTCGTGCAGACCGGGATCAGCCCCATCATCGACACGGGCATCGCCCACCGGGAGGCGGGTCACCCCCTCATCGGCGCCGGGCTGGTGCGGGCGCCGATGGACTGCTTCAAGCGTGCCCTGACGGCCCTCGGTGAGCGGTACGCGTCATGAGCGAGGAGCGACGGACGACCGCGGGGACCCCGGCCCGGTCGACTGGCTACGTGATCCGGCCAGACCAGTACTACGACTCGGTCTTCCTCATGGGCGTCAACAGCCGGCTTTCGAAGGCTGCCGGAGTGCGTCAGTCGGCGGTGCTCATGGGCAGCCAGGCGAACAAGGCGCTCCTGGCCGACATCGGCATCCGCGCCCGGGCGATCGACGAGGCCAGCGCCAACGACCTCGTCATCGCCGTGGTCGCCGACGATGCGCAGGCCGTCGACGTAGCGCTCAAGGGCGTGGATGCCGCGCTGCTCGCCGTGGAGACTGGCACGACCCGCTCGGAGGTGCACACGTTGGAGGACGGCCTGCGCCGGCAGCCGGGCGCGAACCTGGCGGTCCTGACCATCCCTGGCGAGTATGTCTACCCGGAGGCGCGCCAGGCACTCGAGGCCGGGCTGCACCTCTTCATCTTCAGCAGCAACGTGCCACTCGACCAGGAGCGCGAGCTCAAACGACTGGCTGCCGACCGAGGGCTGCTGGTGATGGGGCCGGACTGCGGGACGAGCATCGTGGGCGGCGTGGGTATCGGGTTCGCCAACGCCGTGCGTCGCGGCGCGATCGGGGTCATCGGCCCAGCGGGCACCGGCCTGCAGGAGTTCACCTGCCAGGTCCACCACGCGGGTGGCGGGATCTCGCACGCCATCGGGACGGGCAGCCACGACCTGTCGGATGACATCGGCGGGGCCACGACCCTGGCGGCCCTCGAGGCGCTCGAGCGCGACCCTTCGACGAAGGTCATCGCGATCGTCGCCAAGCCGGGCGGCGAGCGGACACGCGAGGTCCTCATCTCCCGCCTGGAGGCCTGCGGCAAGCCGGTGGTGGCGTGCTTGCTGGGCGTGACCGACCGAGAGCCAGGTCCCGGTCTCGAATGGTCGGCGACGATCGACGAAGCCGCGCTGACCGCGGTCGAGCGATGCGCGATGGCGGTCCCGCGGCCGGCGTCCGCCTTGACGATGACGGATCCCGGCCTCGGCCTCCAGGATGACCGTCGGCGCGCGGCGAGACAGAGGTACGTGCGCGGGCTCTTCGCCGGCGGCACGTTCTGTTACCAGTCGCAGCAGATCCTGAGCCGGGCTGGCCTGAAGGTCCTCTCCAATGCTCCCTTGAACGAGGACCGTCGGCTGCAGGATCCCACGCAGAGCGTCGGCCACAGCTTGATCGACATGGGCGACGACGCGCACACGCGGGGCAGGCTGCACCCCATGATCGACGCGACACTTCGTGCGCAGCGGATCGTCGCCGAGAGCCTCGATCCCGAGGTGGCCATCCTGCTGCTCGACGTCATCCTGGGCACCAACGCGGCCCCGGATCCCGTCGGTGACATCGTCGCAGCGATCGTGGAGGGGAGGGGTCTGCGGCCGCAGGAGGCGGGGGAGGTGACCGTCGTGGCCTCGATCTGCGGGACCGAAGGAGACCCGCAGGACCTGGCGCGAGTGGCGCAGGCGCTGATCGATGCCGGCGTCCATGTCTTCTGGAGCAACGCCCGGGCCACGGAGTACTGCCTCGCTCGACTGGAGGGGGCGAACTGATGGACATGACCGAGCCGACAGACGCGCTGCTGAACGAGCCGCTCATCGTCGTCAACCTGGGCCTTGCGGGGTTCGCCAATAGCATCGAGGAACAGGATGTCGTCGTCGTGCAGGTGGACTGGCTGCCACCTGCCGGTGGCGACCAGGAGATGATCGACCTCCTCGACAAGCTCCTGTAGGCAGGCGAACCGCCCAGGCGAGCCCGGTCAGTAACCAGGTGAGGCGAGTCACGGGTGAACGGTACGGGGTCTGTCAACGCGGGCATCAAGATCCACCGGGTCGGGACCCGTCACGAGCGCTCCGCATCCTCGTCCTCGTCCTCAAGTAGGTCACGGACCGTGTCCGGAGCGAAGACCCCGGCGCGGATGACGACGCCGGCCACGATGAGCATGACCGGCCCGGGGATCGCAAGGTCTTCTTCGGTGAGGCCGAGGTAAGCGAGCAGCGATGGCGAGCATGACGGCCGCCAGGAAGCTCGCGGTGAAAGCGGGCTCCTGCTCGGTCGTGTAGCACTGGAAACGGTCCATCAGAGCGCGGCGGATGCCGCACTGGTGAAGTCCCGTCGCCTGGCGATCGTGAAGGATGGGATCGCGGTGCTACCCTAGCGCCGGGGGAGCAGGCTACCCACGGAGCTGAGACCGATGGACCGTCGACTCGCGGGGCGCACGTCATCACCCTTCTCCCTCACCGGTCCGACCATGGCCCTGGTGCTCGCCGTGACGATGATGGTGGTCACCGGTCCTGGCGCCTCGGCATCGCGCGCGCCGACAGCGTCGCCGACTCGGCTGGCGCCTGCGGCGGCGGACATGGATCCTGTTGCCGCGCTTGCATGGGACCTCGAGTACGACGTCGACAGGATCTTCCGGTACGTGGCTGACGAGATCCGGTACGAGCCATATCCGGGCATCCTGCGTGGCGCGACGGGCACGCTGGAGGCTCGCGCCGGCAACTCTGCCGACAAAGCACTGCTCCTCGCGGCGCTGCTGGACGCGAGCCTGGTCCCCTATCGCTTCGCGCGCGGGCCGCTGGATCAGGCCACGACGGCCGAGCTCCTCGACTCGCTGGCGACCGACCTCGACGGTGCTCGGCAGATCGCCAGGGACCCGCTCGTCCGAGGCCTGGACGAGATCGTTGGTAGCGACACGCCGGCAGCGGCGGCGGATGGCCCACTTGCCGCTCTCTACGAACGACAGGCAAGCTCGGTTGTGGCCGATGGCAAGAAGCGACTCGAACTCGCGAGGTCGCGTCTCGGCGATACCGTCACCATGCTGTCGGACGCCCTCGACGCGGCCGGTATCGGTCTGCCCGATGATGGCGCGTCCTTGCCCCCAGCCGAGGTGATGAACCACACGTGGGTGCAGGCGGCTTATGGGTCGACCTGGCGGGACCTCGATCCGACGCTGCCGGCCGCGGAGCCAGGTGCCCTCCTGACCCCTGCTTCCGCGACACTCCACGAGCTGCCCGATGACCTGCGGTACCAGGTGGAGTTCGACGTGCTCGTGGAGCGTGCCTCGGGAGGACAGCTCGTCACGGACAACGCCCT
>Ga0315292_10001448_pt1 | contig 12701 bp, 10 predicted proteins | sample YL17G13_0_MG_FD_204029 | JGI IMG/M metagenome (GOLD analysis project Ga0315292, IMG submission 204029) | Sediment microbial communities from Yellowstone Lake, YNP, Wyoming, USA - YL17G13_0 | ecosystem: Environmental > Aquatic > Freshwater > Lake > Sediment | place: USA: Wyoming | collected... | reverse complement strand
TCTGCTCTCCGCTCTCCGATTTCTGACTTCCGACTATCCCCTAACCCCTTTCCGACCATCCCCTAACCCCTCATGAAAGTGCTGATCATCGGTTCCGGCGGCCGCGAGCACGCACTGGCGTGGAAAGTGGCGCAGTCGCCGCGCGTGTCACAGATCTTCGTCGCGCCGGGCAACGCTGGCACGCGGCTCGAGCCGAACACGTCCAACGTCGACATCGCCGCGGACGACGTCCCTGCCCTGCTCGCCTTCGCGCGGCAGGAGAAAATCGACCTCACGATCGTCGGACCCGAAGCGCCGCTCGTCATCGGCCTCTGCGACACGTTCGCGGCCGCGGGGTTGCGTTGCTTCGGGCCGGGCAAACTCGCCGCACGACTCGAAGGCTCGAAAGCCTTCACCAAGGATTTCCTCAAGCGCCACGCGATTCCCACGGCGGCGTACGCCAAGTTCACGCGCGACAACTTCGACGTGGCGTGGATTCGCGCGCAGAAGGCGCCGCTGGTCGTGAAGGCGGACGGGCTCGCCGCCGGCAAGGGCGTAGTGATCTGCGCGACGACCGACGAAGCGGTGGCGACCGCGCAGGACATGTTTGCGGGCCGCTTCGGCAAGGCTGGCGACCTCGTGGTCGTCGAGGAATTCCTCGAGGGCGAGGAAGCGAGCTTCATCGCAATGGTCGACCGCAAGACCGTGCTGCCGCTCGCCACGTCGCAGGACCACAAGCGGCTGCGCGACGCCGACGAAGGCCCCAACACCGGCGGCATGGGCGCCTATTCGCCGGCACCCGTCGTCACGCCCGAGATGCACGAGCGCATCATGCGTGAAGTGATGCTGCCCACCGTGGCCGCACTCGCACGCGAAGGCACGCCGTACCTGGGCTTCCTCTATGCCGGCGTGATGATTCACCCGGACGGCACGCCCAACGTGCTCGAGTTCAACTGCCGTTTCGGGGACCCCGAGACGCAACCGATCCTGATGCGCATGCGCTCGGACCTCACCTCGCTGTGCGAGGCCGCGCTCGACGGCCGGCTCGAAGGCATCGAAGTCGACTGGGATCCGCGCGCCGCCGTGGGCGTCGTCATGGCCGCCGGTGGTTATCCGGACGACGTGCGCAAGGGCGACGAAATCCACGGCCTCGACGCGGCAGCGAAGCTGCCAGGCAAGGTGTTCCACGCCGGCACGACGTTGAATGACGCAGGCAAGGTGGTGACGAACGGCGGGCGCGTGCTGTGCGCCGTCGGCCTGGGCAAGACCGTGCGCGCCGCGCAGAAGCAGGCTTACGAACTGGCCGGCACGATCTGCTGGGAAGGCCTGCAGTACCGCAAGGACGTCGGGTACCGCGCGATCGCGCGGGAGTCGTAGCGCAGGCGAGTTGCGCGGGGCTCGCCCGGATAGGGCGCGGGTGTCGTAGCAGGCATTTGATCCGGGGTCTTTCCCCGAGCTTGGAAAGGCAGACACGCGCTCGGGGAAAGACCCCGGATCAAACGCTTGCGGTATGGCGCCTGAGTAACCGTCTTCGCCGTCAAGCGTTTCTGTAGTTTTCCTGGAAAGGCGTCTGTGTTCGTACTATCGCGTTGAGGATGGTCAAGAGCTTGCGCATGCAGGCGACCAGCGCGACTTTTTTCAGCTTGCCGCCATCCACCAACCGACGGTAGTGCGCACGGATTACCGGGTTGTGGGTGATCGCAGCCAACGTTGCCATGTAGAGCGTTCGGCGCAGTTCGAAGCGTCCGCCGCGGATGCGACGACGCCCACGCATCGAGCCTGAGTCGCAGGCGAACGGCGCCACACCGACCAAGGCGCTGACTTGCCGACGCGTGAGATGACCCAGCTCGGGCAGATCGGCGATCAGCGTCGCGCTGGCGACCGGGCCGATGCCGCTGGTCGAGCGCAGCAACCCGGCGAGCTCGGCAAAGTGCCGGGTCACGTGCTCGGCCATGGTCCCGTCGACGTCGTCGAGTTGTTTGCGGATCGCCCGGATCAACGCCTGGATGCTGCGCCTCACGGCCGGGCGAGCGGCGGCGAGGCGCTGCTCCTCCATGCCGAGCATCGTCAACAGCTGTCGACGACGATTCACTAGCGCCACGAGATCCTGCTGTGCAGCCGTCGTCAGGGGCTTGAGGTAGCGCTCGAGGTCAGCACGGCCCAGCAGCGCCAGGGCGAACTCAGCCAGCCCGTGGGCGTCGATGCGATCGGTCTTGGCGAGTTGCCCGAACGAGCGGGCAAAGTCGCGCGCCTGACGCGGGTTCACCACTGCCACGGCGAGCCCCGCCGCCTGCAACGCACAGGCGAGCGGCGCTTCGTAGCCGCCCGTGGCCTCCATCACCACCAAGGCCGGTGCCACGGGCGCCAACGCTTCGATCAGGGACTGGTGCCCTGGCTCGTCGTTACTGAAGCGCGCCGCTGACGCCGGCGCACCCAACACGGCCACGTCCACGTGCAGCTTCGCCACATCGATCCCGACCACCACTGGTTGCTCGGACATGGTCTTCGCCTCCCATGCTTGTCACTGCGCGCTCAAGGCGCGATTAACCGTTCGGGCTTCGCGAAGACCAGCGCGGGGATCGTGCGCAATAAACTCAGGCACGGGCTCGTTAGGCCCCAGCGAATCCCAGGCTGCACGATCCTGTCCGAGGGCCTTCTCGGCCCCCAAACTCTACCCCGCGCCGGCCAGGATTGAACATACAAGCGAATTCCCGTCAAAGCCCGGGAACTCGCACGGGGCATGCAACGTCGATGCGGGCACATCGCATGACTGTCTGCCGATGAGTCGCAACCGGAACTTTCCATGGCTCGGCCACCAAGTTGTGTTGGTGGAGCTCTTTCTGATGCGTGCCTTACGCCGAAAGCCGACGGTCAACCGGGAGTAACGACCCAGAGCGGACGATCGTCCGCTGCGGGGCTAGGCGGCCGAAATGCTTTGTGGCAGAACATCCTCGCCGTAACGGCCAGATCCGCGCGCGTCTGGAAGGATGTGCCGGAACAGATAGACGATCTTGAGCCAACCAGACGTCTCCACAACGAGCAGGACACCCCACAGGTTACTGTGCGGCCCCTGATATCGGGCCTTCCAATGCCATATGCAGAGTGCCACGGTGTAGACGAGCACCGGGACAATCAAAACACCACCGATAAAGGCCAAGCCCGCATACATGCCTTTCAGCTCTGGGGCGCCGAGAACCGCCACTACGACAGCCAAGAGGCCAGCAAGCGCAGCAATGCCGAGGCGCTTCAACAAACGAACCTTGACGACGAGTTCTGTTCTGGTCATGAGTCCCTCAACGGTCAGTTCCGGGATCGATTGTCCTGACCGATTCTACGCAACAGCAACCGGCGGGACTCGACCCGTTGCAGCCCGTCGGGACTACGGGAAGCAGACGGCAATTCGATGCCGGAAGCGTGGCGCTCATTTACTCCGCTGCGGACCCGCCGACCGCGTTCCGTGCCAACCCCCACGGCACATTCGGTATTCCCCGCCCGACTTGCTACCCTGAGCTCGGATACCGCACATAGGGCCACTCACCGTTGTCCCTGCTCGAAGAGATCAAGCGCCGTAACGTCCTGCGCATCGCCGGGCTGTACCTGGTCGGCGCCTGGCTCATCGTGCAGGTGGCAGGCACGGTGCTGCCGATGTTCGATGCGCCGGCGTGGCTGCCGCGCACCATCGTCGTGGTGCTGGCGATCGGCTTTATCCCCGCGCTGGTCTTCGCCTGGGCCTTCGAACTCACCCCCGAGGGACTGAAGCGCGACAAGGACGTCGACCCCTCCGAGTCCATCACCCCGCACACCGGCAAGGCGCTCGATCGCATCATCATGGTGGTGCTGGCGTTGGCGCTAGGCGTCTTCGCATTCGACAGGTTTGTGTTGTCACCGCAACGTGCGGCTGCAGCCCGGCTACAGAGTTCCAAGGAGGTCGCCGCCGCCCGCAAGGAAGGCCACAGCGAGGCGTTGGTCGAGTCCTACGGGGAGAAATCCATCGCCGTGCTGCCGTTCGTGGACATGAGTGCCGGCAAGGACCAGGAATACTTCGCCGACGGCATTTCGGAAGAGTTGTTGAACCTGCTCGCACAGCTCCCGCAACTGCGGGTGATTGCCCGCACGTCCTCGTTCTCGTTCAAGGGCAAGGAGGTGGACGTCGCCACGATCGCAAAGACGCTCAATGTGGCGCACGTGCTTGAGGGCAGCGTTCGCAAGTCCGGCGACAAGCTGCGCATCACGGCTCAGTTGATCCGCACCTCCGACAGCTCGCATCTCTGGTCGCAGACCTACGACCGGAAGATGATCGACGTGTTCCAGGTGCAGGACGAGATCGCCGCCGCCGTAGTCTTGCAGCTGAAGATCAAGCTGCTCGGCGCGGCGCCCGAGGCAAAGACAACCGACCCGGAAGCCTACGCGCTGTTCTTGCAGGCCCGCGACCGCTACCGTCAGTACAATGCCGTGGCCTTCGAACAGGCGATCGCTCTCTACAAGCAGGCACTGGCGATCGACCCAACCTATGCACCCGCGTGGAACGGCCTGGCCGTCGTCTACTTCGGGCAGATTGACCTCGACCTGCTGGCGGCTGACCACGGGCTTGCGCTCGCCCGTGAGGCGATCAGGACCGCGCTCGAGCACGACCCGTCCTTCGCGCCGGCATACGGGACTCTGGCCCGGTTCGAAGGATTCATCGAACGGGATTACGCCGCAGCGGCCCGGCACCTGGAGCAGGCCATGGCGCTCGATCCAACAGGTCTTGAAATCATCAATGACGCCTCCCAGGTTGCACGGCGCCTGGGTCGGCTGGAGTTGGCCATCCAACTCGGCGAGTACCAGGTCGCGCGGGATCCGTTGAGCACGAGTGGCTACGATGCGCTGGGCGCCGCCTACCGCTGGCGCGGCCAGCTCCCCGAGTCCATTGCCGCATACCGCAAAGAGGTGAGTCTGTCGCCGGACGCCGCGTGGGCGCATTTTGTACTGGGCAGCGTGCTGCTCCAGACGGGCGATGCAGAGGCGGCGCTGGCGGAATTCCGGAAGGAGCCCTCCGAAAGTTTCCGCCTGACCGGTCTTGCGATGGCGTACCAGACCCTCGGTCGGAAGGCCGCGTCGGATGCCGCGCTCGCGGAGCTGATGAAGAAATACATGGAAACGAAGCCGTACTTCATAGCCGCTGCAATGGCGTATCGCGGCGACATCGACAGGGCTTTCGAGATGCTGGACAAGGCCGAGCGGAATCACGATCTCGAGCTGGGTTCGCTCGCCGTCTACCCGGCGTTTGCCACGATGCACGAGGATCCGCGCTGGTTGCCGTTGCTGCGCAGGCTGGGGCTGGCGCCGGAGCAGCTAGCCGGCATCAAGTTCGACGTGAAGCTGCCGCAGTAGCGGCGCGGCGGATGCGGCGTCTGCTGCAGGTCAAGCACGCGGTCGAACGACTGCTTGCGACGAAATTGATGAGCGGCTGGTTGTGGCCGATTTTGCGCCTACGCGAACGTCTGCTTTGCCGACGGCGTTGCCCGCAGCTTGCCATAGGGCTTGCGTCACGAAGCAATACCCCGGGGCGGTCGCCTTTACGTGCGCCGTGCGAGTTTTCGCGCCCTGGCGAAAGCTCGCTCAGGCGCCGAGCCGCAAGCGGGTGGTTCCGTAGCCTTTCCGGCGAGCGTGTCTGCCTTTCCGCTCGCCGGAAAGGCTACGGAACCACCCGCCATTGCTCTCCCGACTCCCGCGACCAGCAACGTCCGCGCTCAACGCGGCAGCGCGTACGTGCCAACGGCATGCGCAACGGGCTCGTCGCTCCCGGCCGAGTAGAGCCACACTTCACCGACCGCGAGCGAGCGGCCCGTCTTCATCAGCTTGCACACACCGACGATGTCCTGGCCCGACGCGGGTTTGCGCAGGAAGTTGACGGTCAGGCTCGTCGTCACGGCGAGCGGGACGATGCCTAGTCGGCCGAAGATCGCAACGTAAAGCGCGGCGTCCGCAACGGCCATGAGTACGGGCCCGGCGACGGTGCCGCCCGGTCGCAGTTCCTCGATCCCGATCTTGTGCCGCACGGTGGCGGAGACCGCGTCGACGGCTTCGATCGACACCTTGCTCTGCGGAAACGATTCCGCCATGAACTCACTGATCTGCTGCAGCGTCGACACGTTGGATTGCCCGGAAGTGCTGCCCAGGAAAAAGGCCCCGCAGGCTGGTAACCCGCGGGGCCCGGTGACGATCCAGCGGTTCGATCAGCCGGCGGTGGCGGGTGCCGCCGTATCGAGCTTGAGTTTCCACAGCCTGGCGAGGTCGGTCAGTGCCGGCGCCTTGACTGCGTCGAACGCTGCGCGGGCTTCGGTCAGCTTGCCGAGGCGGGAATGGGCGATGCCCGCCAGCATGTTCGCATCGTCGGCATCGGCCACGCCACCCTTCGCGAGGCCCTTCTGGATCGCGTCGACGGCGTTGGCATAGTCGCCCATGCTGAAGTACAGCTTGCCGATCGCGACCATCTGCGTGCCGGTCTTCGCCGCCGCGAGTTGCGCTGCCGCAGTACTCACGTCCTTGGCGTCGGCGGTCGCGCCAGTGCGGGCACGCTCGAGGTCCGCCTGTGCGCGCGCCTTCGAATCGCCCTGGAGCAGGTTCGCCGACATGCCGCGCTCGAGAATCTGCTTGGCTTCATTCGGGAAACCGCCGTTGAGGAGCGTGCTGCCCATCTCGGCGTATTCCTCGCCCTTGTCGAGCGTGCTGGTGTCGTTCATCAGGCGGTACAGCGATCGCAGACCGCGGTCGTCCTTGGTGCGGTAGAGCTGCGCATTGAGCAGGTCTTCCCAGTACTTCGGCGCCGGGTAATAGCGCACGAGGCCTTCGAGCGAACGCATGATGCCGGGTTCGTCCTTGAGCTCGTAGTTCGAGCGCAGGGCGAGCAGCAGGGCCGCTTCGGCCGGCTTCGGGCTCGATGCGATGAGCTGCTCGGAGGCAGCCTTGGCACCCTTGAAGTCGTTCGACAGGTAGCGGGCCTGCGCGAGTGACAGGGCGATCTCCTCATCCTTCGGGTTGAGCTTCAGGTACTCGGTACCGTTCGTGATCGCCTTGTCGTACTGCTTGTTCTGCAGGTTCATCTGCGTGAGCGCGCGCAGCCGCTGCGGCTTGTCGGCATCGGAGACCATGCCCGAGGAGAGCGTGCGCTCGAGGATTTCGGCGGACTTCAGGTAGTCCTTCTTCTGCAGGTAGATGTACCACCCGAGCTCGTCGACCATGAAAGCGTCATACGGCGTCTTGGGCTCGACCGCCTGCGCCGCCTGGATCTGGACCAGGGCTTCGTCCCAGTTCTTCGCAGTCATGGCGTTCTGCGCGGCGACGAGCGGCTTCTGCACTGTCGGGCTCAGCTTCTGCTTCGCAGCGGGCTTTTCCTTCTCGGCCGCGATCGCGACCGAAACGGGCAGCAGCGAGCCGCCGGCCACGCCGACGAGCCCGGCGGCAGCAAGGACGGCCATCAACACGAGGTTCGCTTTCTTCATCATCGGCCTCTCGGGGCTATGGGTCATGGTGCCGCGCATTGTAGCGCCGGCAGGCCGGACAGGTAGCGTCTGGCCGTCGCCAGGCTCACGACCTCGGCGTACTTGGCCTGCAGGTCGAACAGGTTGGCCTCGTGGGGCGCCGGATGCCGGTCGCCGACCGCATCGCGGACTACCCAGGGAATGAAGCCGTGCTGGCAGGCGTCGAGCGCGGTGGCCCGGATGCAGCCGCTGGTGGTGACCCCCGCGATCAGCAGGGTGTCGACGCCCAGGGCCGTGAGCGTGGACGACAGCGTGGTGCCAAAAAAGGCGCTGGCGTACTGCTTGGTGATCACGGTTTCGCCGGCAGCCGGCTCGAGAGCCGGGTCGAACCGGGAAAGCTCCGGGTCGGCGCCGTCGGCGAAGCAGCCGAGCGCTGGGAGCTTGCGGAAAAAGACGCCGCCGTCGCGACCTCCCGCCTGGAACCGCACGTTGGTGTGCAGCACGGGGATGCCGGCAGCGCGCGCCGCTCGCAACAGCTCTGCACAGGCGTCGCGGGTGGTCTCGACGCCTGCATACAACGGCGAACCCGGTTTGAGGTAAGCCATGACGAAGTCGACGACGATCAGCGCAGGCCGCTGGCCCGGCTGCAGCGCGTGGCCGAAGCCGCCGCCAGCGTAGTTTTCGTCGAGGCTCGCCATCGGGCGTCAGATCACCTTGCGGGATTTCAGGTCGGCGTAGCGTTCGGCTGCCAACCCGAGTAGTTGCAGGAACACCTCGTCATTATGCTGCCCGAGGTCGGGACTCGGGGAGCGAACGCTGCCCGGCGTCTCTGACAGCTTTGGCGCGACGTTCTGCATGCGCAGGTCGCCGAAGTCCGGGTGCGGCACGGTGACGATGGCTTCGCGCGCCTTGAAGTGCGGGTCGTCGAGCATTTCGGGGGCGCGGTAGATCAGGCCGGCGGGGACGCCGTGCTCGTCCATGAGGTCGAGGACGCCACGGGTGGTGAGGGTCTTGGTCCAGCGTTCGACGAGTGCGTCGAGTTCCTTCTGGTTCTCGCCGCGCGAGCTGTGTGTGGCGTAGAGGGGGTCGGTTGCGAGGCCGGGCTGTCCCATGGCAGCTGCCAGGCGCGAAAACACCGTGTCCTGGTTGGCGGCGATCAGGACCAGGCCGTCCTGCGTCCTGTAGACGTTGGAGGGCGCGACGTTCGGCAGGATCGCGCCGGTGCGCTCGCGGATGAAGCCGGCCTTGTCGTATTCGGTGACCAGCGATTCCATCATGTTGAGCACGGCTTCGTAGATCGCCGAATCGATGACCTGGCCGCGGCCCGTCATGTGCCGGTGGTGCAGCGCCGTCAGCGCGCCGATGCAGGCGAACGTCGCGGCGAGCGAGTCGCCGATTGAGATACCCATGCGCGAAGGGGGAGTGGTGGGGTCGCCGACCACGTAGCGCAGGCCACCCATCGCCTCGCCAATGGCGCCGAAGCCGGCCTGCCGCGAATACGGTCCAGTCTGGCCGAAGCCGGAGACGCGGATCATGATCAGCTTCGGGTTGATGGCCGCGAGCTCCGGCCAGCCGAGGCCCCATTTTTCCATGGTGCCAGGGCGGAAGTTCTCGAGCAGGAAGTCCGATTCAGACACCAGCGACTTCAGGATTTCCTGGCCTTCGGGCTGGCGCAGGTCGAGCGTGATCGCCTTCTTGTTGCGGGCCACGACGGGCCACCACAGCGACTTGCCGTGCGCCTTCTCGCGACCCCAGACTCGCATCGGGTCGCCCTGGCCCGGCGGTTCGACCTTGATCACTTCGGCGCCGAAGTCGCCGAGCAGCTGACCGCAGAAGGGACCGGCGAGCAGGGTGCCGAGTTCGATCACGCGCAGCCCGGCGAGCGGGCCTGGGGCTGGACCAGTCATGTAGTCACCTTGGGGGTCACCCTGGGGATCGCCTTGTATTCGCTGAGCATGGTTCTTAACCTTGGCCGTGCACGCCCGGGTCAAATGTTATATTAATATACATTAGATAGGTTTTAGCCGCGACCGGAAGCCCGCCATGAGCACGCACGTCGACATCGTCGAAGTCGGTCCCCGCGATGGGTTGCAGAGCGAGCCTGGCGTCTTCCCGACGGCGGCGAAGATCGAGTTCATTCGTCGCGCACTCGCGGCCGGTCTGCGGCGCGTCGAGGTCGCGAGTTTCGTCAATCCGAAGAAGGTGCCGCAGATGGCCGACGCCGAGGCAGTGCTGCAGGCACTCGGCGCACCACCAGCGGGGGTCCACTTCATCGGCCTTGTGCTCAACCGCAGGGGATTCGAGCGGGCGGTAGCGACGGGCTGCAACGAGATCGGCATGGCGGTGGTCGCGAGCGACACGTTCAATCGTCGCAACCAGGGGGTGTCGACGGACGAATCCATCGCCGCCTGGCTCGACATCGCGCGGTCGGCGGAGCAGGCGGGCATCCGTGCCCAGGTGACGGTCTCGGCTGCGTTCGGCTGTCCGTTCGAGGGGGAAATCGCGGTGGCACGGGTCGTCGAAGTCGCCAGGCGCGTGGCTGAGGCACGGCCGTTCGAGATCGCGCTGGCCGACACCATCGGCGTCGGCGTTCCCACGCAGGTTACGGAAATCGTTTCGCGGGTGCGCGAAGCGGTGCCCGGCATTCCGCTGCGCTGCCACTTTCACAACACCCGCAACACCGGCTTTGCCAATGCGTTCGCCGCGTTGCAGGCGGGCGTGCGCACGCTCGATGCCAGCCTCGGCGGCATCGGGGGCTGTCCCTTCGCGCCTGCGGCCACGGGCAACATCGCGACTGAAGACCTGCTTTATCAATTGCATCGCGCCGGTTACCAGACCGGCGTTTCGCTCGATGCCGCGATCGAAACCGGCAAGTGGCTGCAGGAGCAGCTCGGGCGCAATGTGCCCGGCATGCTGGTGAAGACGGGCGGATTTCCGGGGCCGGCGACCGCGGCGGCCTGACGACCACGAACACAACAGGTGACTGCATGACTTACCGACTCGGCGTCGACGTGGGCGGGACCTTCACCGACCTGCTGCTGGTGAACGAAAAAACGGGACAGACGTGGAAGGCCAAGGTGTCCTCCACGCCACACGACCAGTCGGAGGGCGTGTTGCGCGGCATCGAGCGCGTCTGCGGACTCGCGGCGATCTCCGCCGAAGAAATCGACCACGTCATGCACGGCACCACCATCGCGACCAACACGGTACTCACCGGCACTGGCGCGCGCGTGGGTCTCGTCACCACCAAGGGCTATCGCCAGGTGCTGCAGATCGCACGCAGCTACGTGCCGGGTGGCCTCGGCGGCTGGGTCATCTACAACAAGTCGCTGCCGATGGCGCCGCTCGCGCTGACGATCGAGGCAGACGAGCGCGTCGGCTCCAAGGGCGACGTCGTCACTGCGCTGGACGAGGCGAAGCTGCGCGACGAACTGCGCGCCCTCGGCGCGAAGAACATCGAAGCGCTCACCGTCTCGCTGATCAACGCGTTCGCCAACGACAAGCACGAACGTCGCATCAAGGAGATCGCGCAGGAAGTCCTGCCTGGCATCCCGGTGTCGCTGTCGTCGGAAGTCGTGCCCGAGATGCAGGAGTACGAGCGGACGGTCACGACCGTCGCCAATTCCTACGTGCGTCCGCGCGTGCAGAAATACGTCAAGAACCTGCAGTCGAAGCTCGATGCCAAGGCGAAGCGCGTCAAGCTGCACATCCTGCGTTCCGATGGCGGCCTGGCCTCGGCCAGGAGCGCCGAGGATTTCCCGGTCAACCTGTTGATGTCCGGCCCGGCAGGCGGCGTCACGGGCGCGCTCTGGGTGGCGGTGCAGGCGGGGTTCCCGAACCTGCTCACGGTGGACGTAGGCGGCACCTCGACGGACGTCGCATTGATCATGAACGGCCAGCCGCGGCTGCGGCGTGAAACCACGGTGGGCGACGTCACCGTGCGCGCCTCGTCGGTGGACATCCGCACGGTCGGAGCGGGCGGCGGTTCGATTGCCCACGTTCCCGAACTCACCGGCGCGCTGCGCGTCGGCCCGCAATCGGCTGGTGCCGATCCCGGTCCTGCCGCGTACGGCAAGGGCGGCACGGAACCCACGGTCACCGACGCGAACGTCGTGCTGGGTTACCTGCCGGAACAGCAGCGCCTCGGCGGCGACATGCTGCTCGACCGCGGACTGGCACAGAAGTCGGTCGAAAAAATTGCCAAGTCGCTCGGCAAGACGCCCAAGGATGCGGCGCTCGGCATCTACGACATCGTCAACGAGAACATGGTCGGTGCGCTGCGCCTGGTGTCGGTCGAGCAGGGTCACGATCCGCGCGATTACGCGCTGATCGCGTTCGGCGGCGCCGGTCCGCTGCATGCCAACGCACTGTCGCGACTGCTCGGTTCGTGGCCGACGATCATTCCGCCGGGCCCCGGCGTGCTGTGCGCGCTCGGTGACGCCACGACGGCCGTGCGCGACGAATCCTCGCGCACCTACATCCGCAAGTTCTCCGAAACGAGTGCGACGGATATCGCGAAGCAGCTCAAGGCGCTGGCGGTCGATGCGGGCAAGGCCCTTGCGGCCGAGAAGGTGGCCGCCTCCGACATGGAGTTCGGCTACCAGGTCGACGTGCGCTATCACGGGCAGGGCCTGCGGCTGACGATCGACGTCGACGTCAAGCGTCTCGAAAAGGAAGGCCTGACCGCGATCGCCGGTCCGTTCGACGCCGAGCACACGCGGCTCTTCACGTTCGCGTTGCCGCTCGAGCACGAATTCGTCGCATTGCGCGCGGTGGTGCAGGGCAAGGGCATCACCATCAAGCGGCAGGTCATTGCGAAGGGCGGCGCGAGTGCGGCTGCAGCCGCGGTCGGCAGGCAGAAGTCGTACATGGACGGCAAGGACTGCCTCGCGATCGTCTACGACCGTGCCCTGCTCAAAGCGGGCAACCGCATCGCAGGACCTGCGATCGTGATGGAAATGGACTCGACGTCCGTCATCCTGCCCCGGCACCACGGCAAGGTGGATGCGTACGGCAACATCCTGATCTATCCCGACAGTTACAAGGCGCCCAGGAGCAAGGCGGGTGCAGCGAAGCCGAAGGCGGCTCTCACGAAGGTCAAGCGAACGGTGAGGAAAGCCGTCCGCAAGGCCAAGTAACAGCCCGTCCGTCGCAACTCTTCCGGAGATACGCACATGCCCGCCAAGATCATCCAGCGCAACAAGAAGCCGATGAAGAAGGTGAAGGTCGATTCCGTCACCATCGACATCATCGAAAGCG
>Ga0315292_10001445_pt1 | contig 12708 bp, 8 predicted proteins | sample YL17G13_0_MG_FD_204029 | JGI IMG/M metagenome (GOLD analysis project Ga0315292, IMG submission 204029) | Sediment microbial communities from Yellowstone Lake, YNP, Wyoming, USA - YL17G13_0 | ecosystem: Environmental > Aquatic > Freshwater > Lake > Sediment | place: USA: Wyoming | collected... | reverse complement strand
CGGCCTGGCGCACGTCCAGCAGCGTCGCCTGACCGACCTGTTGCCGGGCCCGGGCCAGCTCGAGGAACTCGCTGTTCCGCCTGACCTGCTGCCGGGCGACCTCCGACTGCGCCGTCGCCTGCAGCGCCGTCAGGTACTGCGCCGTCACGTCGAAGGTCAGGCCGACCGTGGCGTTGTTGATGTCCTCCTCGGTGGCGCGCCGGTTGGCCTTCTGCAGCCCCGGGCCGGTCAGGCTCGCGCCGCTCACGTTGAGGCTGGCCTGCACCCCATAGCCCGATGTGATCGCCGCCGAGCTCTGGTTGAAGGTCGAACCGCCGAAGGTGTTGGAGCCCGAGCCGACATACCCGAGACTGCCCCCGACGTCCAGGCTGGGAATGAACTGGCCGTAGGCGTTGCGCACGGCCTCGTGCGCCGGCCCGGCGTCGTTCAGGACCTGGCGGTAGGTGGGACTCTTGGCCCGCGCCTGGGCGAGCGCGTCGCCGAGCCTGAGGGCGACCGTCGTGACGGGCCGGTCGGTGGATATGCGGGGCTGTTGTTCCTGGGCGCTCACCATGCCGGCGAAGCAGGGGATGAGCAACAATGAGGCGAGGCGTCGATTCATCACTCAGCGTCCGGGACAAGGGTTAAGATTCGGAAGCACAAGGTGTTATACGCGCCAGGTACAGTCAAAGTTTCAGCCTGTGACGTATTGTGTAAATAACTTGGGGATCATGACTTAGCTATGCCATGGCTGAACCGAAACAGGTCTCGGTGATCCGGGCCAGGATGAAATCGTGCAATCGGCGGCCCTGGTCCGCCGTGGCGTGCACGCGGGCGATGGCTGCGGCGTCTTCCATGAGTTCCGGGTGGAGGAAGAGCATCAGCGAGGTATCCAGCTCTCCGCCATGGAGCCGATCGTCGGGGTGTTCGAGGAGGCCGCTGAAGTCGAAGCCGAAGATGTCCACCACCCGGACTTCCCCCACCGCCCGGATGGTGCTGAGGGCCTCCTGGTGGGCGTCGGCAGCATGGGCGGTCAGGATGATGACTTCCCGGACCCCTGCGCCCTCCTCCCAGGCGGCGATAAGTTCGTTCATGACTCGGTGCAGTGTCTTCCGACTCAGGGCTGCCGCTCCCGGGCCGCTTTCGTCGCCGCCGGCGTGGACGCCGAACTCGATGGCCGGGGCTCGGGGTACGCCGGTCCGGGCGGAGAGATCGTCGGCGAGCCGTTCGAGAATCAGCGTGTCGCAGCCCAGCGGCAGGTGGGCGCCACGGAGTTCGAGGGTACCGGCCGGCAGGATCAGCCGTCCGGTCTGTCGCAGCCGGTCACGGGCGTCGGCCGGCGTCATCTCTTTCAAGCGCCAGGGGCGGGTCATCTGACTCCTCGTCGAGCAGTGTGGCTAGCGGCCGTCGTCGCGCTGGTGCTCGCGGCCGGTGAATGGCTTCGGGCCCCGGGGCCCTGGCCGGTGGTGTTCGCCTCGGGCGGGGCCATCGCGATCGCGGGGATGGTGATCCTCGGACGCGACCCCGACGGGGCTCGCTGGTCAGCACTCCTGACCGCATGGCTCGCCGCGGCGCTCGCGCTGGCGCTGGGCGCGACCGAAGTACACCGCGCCAGCCTGCGGCGGGACTGGTCGGTCGAGGAGTCGCGGTTGGCGACCCGGGCAGAGCAGCAGACGCTCCATGGGCTGGATGCGCTGGGCGATCGGCTGACTCAGCTGGTCGGCGAGGCCGTGCGGCTTGGCCCCATGCCGCCTGAGCGCGGCTTCGATGCGATGGCGGCCCTGATACCCCGGAACGGCCCCGACATTGCCCTGGCGCTCCTCGACGCCCGCGGCCGCCCGGAGGTCTGGGCCGGCAGGCACCGTCTCCCGCTGGTCCAGTCGTCCGACTCCGTCGTGCTGCGCCGCTCCGCATTCTACGCAATCCTGGAGGTTCGACGCCATCGTCCCGGTGGAGGGACCGCCCTCGGCGCTGTCCTGCTCGGCGCCGACGCGGCCGTCCCCGCTGCCCCGGCGAGCCTGGCGGGCAGCATCGCCGAGGGCCTGGGAGTGGGCGTCGGCTTCGAGCCGGCTGGCGGCTCGGGCGCCGGTGGCGCGCTGTGGCCAGCGGTTCACCCGGTGCTGCGAGTGACGCTGGACCCGCGGGCGCCGGGCGACGCGGTGTCGGCCCTGCTCGATCGGGCCGGGTTGGTGCTCGGCCTGCTGCTGCTTGCCTTCGTCATCGCGGCCGCGGCCGCGGCCTCCCAGATCCCGGCGCGGTATCTGGTCCTGGCGCTGCTCTCCTGGCTGGTGGTGCGAGCGCCGCTGGATCAGGCCCTGCGGCTGGAGCAGCCCTTCTCGTCGGCCTCGTTCTACAGCCCTTTGCTGGGATTCCTCTCCTCCTCCGCCGGCTCGCTGGCGATCGCCGGGACCCTCGGTCTGGTGGTGTTCGTGGGCGCCTGGCGCGCGCGTTTTCGTCGTGGGCGGCTGTCGCTGGCCGTGGCCGTGCTGGTGCTGCTGGCGACACCCTACGTCGTGCGTGAACTCGGGCGGGGCATCAGGCCGCCCGCGGCTGACGTGCCGCTGTCGCTGTGGCTCACCTGGCATCTGGCACTGCTGGCCACCGCCGCGGCGCTACTCACGGCCGCGGCGGCGCTGCAGCGCACCGAGCCGGTGGCGCGGCGGGCGAAGCTGTTTGCCGGCCTCGGGGCCGCCTGGGGTCTCGGGGCGGCGGTGGTTGGCGTGCTCGCCTACACCGGGAGCCCCGCCTGGCCAACCTGGTACACGGCGCTCTGGCTCCCGGCCGGACTGCTGGCCACGCGGCCCGCACCGAGGCTCTGGACGATCCTCGTCATTGGTGTCGTGGCCGGAGCGGGCGCGTCGCTGATGACCTGGGGGGCCGCCATCACCGGCCGAACCGCCGTCGCCTTGCGGGATGTCGCCGCGCTGGGCAGCGCGCCGGATTCGGCGGCGGGACCGCTGCTCGCGGACTTCAGTCAACAGGTTGCGCGGCAGCCGCCCGGGGATGCGGCATCGCTCTACCGGTTGTGGCGTGGCTCGTCCCTCCGGCGCGAGGGGTATCCGGCCCGGTTGACGATCTGGAGCGACGGGCGTGTCCTCGACGACGTCGTCCTCGACGGGCTCTCCGTGACGGACTCGGCCCTGGCCGCCCTCGCCGGATCGGCGGACAGCGTCGGCCGGTTTACGGTGGCCCGGCTGGCCGCCTCGCCGGGGGCGCACTACCTCCTCGCGATGAAGCTGGACCCGGCCCGGACGCTCACCGTGGCCATCGGTCCCCGTTCGGTGCTGATTGCACCGGCGCCGCTCGGACGGCTGCTCGAGACCGGCCCTGCCAGGTCCACGCTCTATCGGCTCTCGCTCACGCCGGCCGCCGCGGATCGTATCATCGTCGGGGCCCAATGGCGTCGTGAGGGCTGGGCGCTCCGGTCGGTGCAGCCGGTGACGCTGCCTGAGGGCCCGGTGGATGCGAACGTGCTGATCCCGATCGGTCGCCCCGGCAGCATCTATGTTCGCGGCGCTCTCCTGATCCTGGTAGACGTGGCCATCATCTGGCTGTTCTGGCTGGGGGGGGAGCGCGCCGCCGGGGCGGTCCGCGAGAGGCGGCGCTGGCGCCTGCTGCTGGGTTCGTATCAGGCCCGGCTCGCGGTCGCGCTCGGCGTGTTCTTCCTCACGCCGGCTGCCCTGCTGGCGCTGCTCAGCATACGCCAACTGACGGGAGAGGCGGCCCAGACGAGGGACCTGGTGCTGCAGCAGGTTCTCCGTGACGCCACCCCGCTGGGCGGGTTCGCCGGCAAGCCCGGGGATGCGTCGCTCGGCTCGGGCCTGGCGCTCCAGGCCCACCGGGTCGACGCCGATCTCGGACTCTACCGTGACGGACAGCTCACCGCATCGAGTGATCCGTTACTCGTGGATCTTGCCGTCTTTCCCCGCCTGCTCGATGCCGACGCGTTTCACTCGATTCATCTCGACGGCGATCTCACCGCTGCCCCGCGGAGCGGGGCAGGGCCCGCCCGGGCCGGCTACGCCGCCGCCGGCTTGGCCACCGGGGGCATGCCGGTGGTGGTCGCGACCGTGGCGCCCGCCAGTGATCGAGCCCTCAGAGAGCGCCAAGCCGATGTCGGGTACACCCTGGTGCTGGTCACCCTGCTCGGCGTCCTGGCGTCGCTCGGCGCAGCGCGGGCGGCGGCTCGCGCCCTCAGCCAGCCGGTCGCCGACCTGCGGGATTCCGCCATCGCGTTCGGCCGCGGTGACCCGGTGCCGCCGGCGCGGCGGGCCCCGCCCCAGGAGTTCGCGCCGGTCTTCGACGCGTTCGGGCGGATGGCAGCGGACGTGCGGGCCAGCCAGGCTGCGCTGGAGGCGGCCCGCCGCCGCACCGAGCTGGTACTGGCCACGGTATCCACCGGCGTGATCGCGCTGGATGCCAAGGGTCACGTCCTGCTGGCGAACCACCAGGCGGCGGAGGCGCTCGGTGGTCCGCTGATGGCGGGCAGCGGATTCCGCCAGGCGATGTCGGGCGAGTGGGCGCCGCTCGGGACGATGGTGGAACGGATGCTGGCGCAGGGGAGCGAGAACGAGGGCGGCATCGAAGTCGATGTCGGGGACCGGCGCTACGTGGTGAGGGTGGCGTCGCTGGGCGGGGAGCTGGGTGGCCTCGTGCTGGCGGTCACCGACGTCACGGAGGCGACCAGGGCGGCGCGGGTGCTGGCCTGGGCGGACGTGGCCAACCAGATTGCCCACGCGATCAAGAACCCGCTGACGCCCTTGCGGCTGGGCATGCAGCACCTGGCCCGCGTCCGGGAGGAGCGCCCGGAACAGTTCGATGCGACGCTCCGCGAAACCTCGGCACGGATTCTGGCGGAGATCGATCGGCTCGACGCGATCGCCCGCGCCTTCGCCCGTTTCGCCGCGCCGTCGGCGGAGACCCTCCCGCTCGAGGCCGTGGAGGTGGCCGCCACGCTGCAGGAGGTGGCGGCGCTCTATCACCTCGCCCCCGGGGTCACCGTGCTGACCGACGCCCCCCCGGGAGCCACCGTGCTGGCACGGCGAGAAGAGCTCACCGAAGTGCTCCTCAATCTCTGCGACAATGCCGCGAATGCCGGGGCCACCGCGATTGCCATGCGGGTCCTGGACGGTCTGCTGACCGTCCAGGACGATGGCCGCGGGATTGCCCCGGAGCATGTCGCGCGGATCTTCGAGCCCCGGTTCTCGACCACCTCGAGCGGGTCAGGGCTGGGGCTGGCCATCGTGCGCCGGGTGGTCGAGGGTTGGGGTGGCACCGTGACGGCGGACAGCCGGCCGAGGCACGGCACCACCTTCTACATCCGGTTCCAGCCGGTGACCAACGTCCCGGCGGGCCGAGGCGAATAACGCATCAGGACACCAGCGCCCGGCTCACGATCCGGCCCGCGTCCTGCATGACTGGGATTCCGAACCGATTCCCAGGACCGGCGACTGTGGACCCGACCAGCGCGAATGTGCTTGCGGTACATGACCTGTTGACGGAAACCCTTGCGGCAGCGAACGCTGCGGGCGGGGAGTTCGGTCACGGCATCGCCCTCTTTTCCCGCCCGGGCCGATTTGAGGCGCTGGTGTTTGGAGTCGTCACCCGTGGCGGCGAGTCCACAACTTTGACCTATCGGCTGCTCCAGTCGCTGATGGAGCAGACGGTCTGGATTTCGGGACGGGTGGCGGCCTCGATCCGCGACGCCAAGTCGTTCGGGCCGCCCCGGGCCACGCCGACCGGCCTCCTCGACCAGCCGGTGCTCCACCTGATGCTGACCTGCTGGATGGGGCCACTGCCGGAGGACACCGACCGCACCATGCCGCTCGAGTCCACCATTTTCGCGGGGGAGATGCGGGCGCCCATCGTGCTGTTGACGAGATACCGGCCAGCCGGGTGGCCGATGTAAGGGACGACGGACGGGTGACGGATGATGGTTGTCGGGTAGTCTGCTTGGGGCTCACACTCCGAGGCCCTGGGGCTCATACTCCGCGCGCCGGCAACTCCACGGCAATCATCCTTCGTCACCACTCAGTCCTTGGAACTCAGATCCCCGCGACTCCCGCCAGGCTCAACACCAGCAGCAGTGCCCACTGCGGACCTTTCCAACCGTCCACTCCGTCGTCATACCACTCGCCCAGCGAGTGGGCGCCGCCGCCGGTCCCGCCGCCGTCGATCGTGACCGACGGGATGCCCTGGCTCATCGGGTAGCTGGCATCGGTGCTCGATGCCGTGATGGCGGGCAGGAAGCCGAGGGCGCGTGCGGCGGCGAGAGCGGCCCGGAGCACGGCGCTGGAGTCGGGCTGGCCCGCGGCGGGGCGCTTGCCGATCTCGCGCCATTCCACGCTGAGCCGGCCGGCGCTGCCGGGCCAGCGCTGGTGCTCGTTCTCGACTCCCTGGGCCACCGCTCTCCGGGCGCGGGCGTCGAGCGAGTCGAGCGCCGTCTGGTTCTCTGAACGCAAGTCTATTTCCATGGCCGCGGCCATCGCGATCGAGTTCACCGACATGCCACCCTCGATCGAGCCGACGTTGAAGGTCGTCTTCGGGTTCGACGGTACCTGAATGGCACCGATCAGGGCGATGGCGCGCCCCAGCGCATGAACCGGGTTGGGGATGCCGAAGTCGCCGTAGCTGTGGCCGCCAGGGCCCCGGACGGTCACCCGGTAACGATGGCTGCCGACCGCTCGCCCGGCCGCGCTCAGCCCCACCCCATCAACCGAAACGAAATAGTCGATCCGTCCGGCGCTCTGGTGATCGACGAGTTGGCGCACGCCCCGGAGGTTGCCGCTCCCCTCTTCGCCGACGGTGCCGATGAATACCAGAGTCCCGCTGGTCCGGACGCCGGCTTCGTTCAGCGCCCGCGCCACAGTGAGGATCACCGCCAGGCCTCGGCAGTCATCCCCGATACCGGGGCCGCGGAGGCGGCTGCCGTCGCGGCGGACTGACACGTCGGTGGTATCGGGAAAGACCGTGTCCAGGTGGGCGCTCAGGACGACCCGCGGTCCCGGTCGCGTCCCGGGTCGCTCGGCGATGACGTTGCCTTCCGCGTCGATCCGGACATTCCGGAAGCCGAGGCTCTCGAAGCGGCGACGGAGGTCGGCTGCTCGGGCGTCTTCTCCGAAGGGCGGCGCCGCGATTTCACAGAGGCTCTCCTGCTGCGACAGGGTCCACTCGTTGTTGGTGCGGATCAGGTCGAGCGCGGCCGCGACCGGAGTCCGGTGGGCGAGAACCGGGTCCTGGCCGGACAGGCTGGTGGCCAGGGAGAGCGCCGCGAGCAGGAGGCGGCCCGATCGGGGGAGGGGGTGCATCGTGGCGCCAATCTTAGCGGGGCGCTGCCGCGATCGCCTGGATCTCGATCAGGGCGCCATAGTGGAGCGGTGAGACCGGAACCACGGCGCGGGCTGGCCGGTGTGCGCCCATGACCTTCGCATAGGTCGCGTTGACCGCGCCCCACTTGTCACCGTCAGAGATGTAGATCGTCATCTGCAGCACCCGGTCGAGCGAAGCACCGGCCGCGACGAGCACCAGCTCCACGTTGCGGAGCGCCCGCTCCGTCTGGGCCTCGATCCCGCCGGGCACGACCTGGCCGGTCGCGGGATCCATGGGCAGCTGGCCGGAGACGAAGACGAAGCCTCCGGCGATGATCCCGGGGGAGTAGTGGCCCTGCGGTGTCGCCATGCCGGGCGGTTGGACAGAAGTGATCAAGGTCATGGATCAGCCCTTTCGCGAGGCGGGGGTCACCAGCGCGGTCGAGAGCGCCCGGATGAGGCGATCGATGTCCTCGCCGTCGTTGTAGAGGTGTGGGGTAATGCGGAGGGCGCTGCCGCGGACGCTCACGTAAACGTGCTGCGACGCGAGTTGCGCTCCCAGACCCGCCGGCATCCCGGCCGGAAAGCGAAGCCCCAGGTAGTGCGGGGCCCGGAGCGGTGCCGGAACCGCGCCCAGGCCGAGGCCGGCGGCCCGCCCCGCGATCTCACCGGTCATCCCCGCCAGCGTCATCGAGATCCGCGGCACGCCCCAGGCGTGAATCCGCCGGAGCGCGGCGACCGCCATCGGCATGAGGGCAAAGTTCGAGGGCTCCCCCACGTCGTAGCGCCGAGCACCGGGCTGGAACGCCTCCCGGTACGAGGTCAGCCGAGTGAAGTCCTCCGATCCTTCCCGCGCGATCCAGTTGTACTCGACCGGCCGGCCCTGCTGCCAGCGAGGGGCGACATAGGCAAACCCGATGCTGTACGGGCCAAGAAGCCATTTATAGGCAGCCGCTACCAGCACGTCGGGCTGGACTCTGTTGGCGTCAAACGGCAACGCACCAAGTGATTGCGTGGCGTCAATCACCAGCGCCGCTCCCACTTCGCGGAGCCGCATGCCGATTTTCTCGACATTGAGCAGGCCACCATCTGTCCAGTGGCATACCGGGATTGCGGCCACGGCGGTCCGGTCGTCGATGGCAGCCAGGACCGCCCCCGTCCAGTCGTCGTCAGGCGGCCGGGAGATGAGGACGGCCTCGGCACCGACCTCTCGGGCACGCTCCTGCCAGGGGTAGATCACCGAAGGGAATTCCTCCGCCAGCATCAGGACCCGCTGCCCGGCCCGGAGGGGGAGGTTGGCGCAGGCGATCGCCATCCCGTAGCTCACCGATGGGATCAGGGCGATATCGTTTCCTTCGACACCCAGCAGCTCCGCGAACAGGGTCCGCGCGTCGGCGATGTCGGCGAAGAAGTCCGTGGTCGCGATCGTCCAGGGATGGGCCTTCCGCGCCACCGCGCGCTGCCCCGTTTCGACCACCTCGTTAAGCAGCGGGGACATGTAGCCGCAGTTGAGATAGGCGACCTCCCGGGGGATGTCGAACAGCGCCCGCTGGCAGGGAAGGGGCCCTCGAAGATCGGGGGTGTCCGGTGTCACCATGCGGCACCATGCTTTCGTGGATGGAGCCTTCCCCTACTTCGCTTTGCTGATCCGCTCCGTCAGCGCAGGCACCAGCTCCAGCACGTCGGCCACCACCCCGACGTTGGCCACCTGGAAGATGGGCGCCTTGGGGTTCTTGTTCACGGCGACGATGAAGGGGTTGCCCTTGAGGCCGCCCAGGTGCTGGAAGGATCCGCTGATGCCCAGCGCCAGGTAGACCTTGGGCTTCACGGTCTTGCCCGAGGTGCCGACCTGCCGGCCCTTGTCCAGCCACTTGGCGTCCACGACAGGCCGCGAGCAGGACACCACCGCGCCCATGGCCCGGGCCAGGTCTTCGGCGATGGCAAGGTTCTCCTTGTCGCCAAAGCCGCGGCCGACCGAGACCAGCACGTCTGCCTTGGTGATGTCGACGTCGCCCACCTCGGCCGGGACCAGTTCGACAAAACGCCGACGGGCCGAGAGGCCGCTGGCCTCGGCGGACCGGTCCACCACCTGCCCCGACGCGGACCGGGATTCGTCGGGCGCAAAACAGCCCGGTCGGAGGCTGAGGACCGCCCCCTGGCTGATATCGCAGGCCCAATGCGAGCTGGCCTGGCCATTGAACTCCTGCCGCACCGCAGTGATCGTCATGCCGTCCAGCCCGTCGATCGCCACCACGTCCGGCACAAAGGCGGCATCCATCTTGATCGACAGCCCCGGACCCAGGTCCATGCCGAAGGTCGTGTGCGGCAACAGCAGCACGCAGCCCTTGGGCAGCACCTTCAGCAGCAACGGGCGGATGGTCTCGGCATTGGGATATGCCAGGGCGTCATCCGCGAACTTCCAGACTTCCCGGTAGGAAGTGGCGGCCGCGCGGCAGGCGGCCTCCAGCGACGCCCCGGCCCCGGTCACGATCGCGATGGGGGATGCGTCGGGGAAGATCTTCCTGGCGGCGGCGACCAGTTCCAGGGCCGAGTCGTCGACTTTGCCATCCTGGTGGAGCACGAAGGCGAAGAGCGGCGGGGCCATCACTTGAGCCCTCCCTTGGCCTTCAGCAGATCGATGAGCTTGCCGGCGATCTCGTTGGCGCTGCCCTGGAGCATCTCGGCCCCGGCTCCGGCCGGCGGCACGAAGTAGTCCAGGCGTTGCACGCGAGCGCCCGCCCTGCCGACCGTGGCGGCATCCACCCCGAGGGCGGCCGCATTCATGACGGGGATTTCCACCGAGGCCACCTTGCGGATGCCGCGGATGCCGACGTAGCGCGGCTCGTTGATGCCGGTCTGAATCGAGAGGACGCAGGGGAGCGTGATCTCGCTGATCTCCTGGTTGCCGCCTTCGATTTCGCGGCCGACCCGGATCGTCTGGCCATCCTGGGTGTCGATCTGGTTGACGACCGATGCATACGGCCAGTCGAGCAGGGCCGCGAGCATCCCGCCGACCTGCGCCGCGCCATCATCGGCCTGGGCGCCGCAGAGCACCAGGTCGTAGCTGCCCTTCCGGGCCGCCGCCTTCAGGATCGTGGCGAGGCCCCGGCCGTCGGAGCCATCAAAGGCCGGGTCCACCAGCATGAGGCCGTTGTTGGCGCCCATGGCCATTTCGCGGCGCACCACCTCTTCGGAGTCCTCCGTGCCGACGGTCACCACCGTCACCGAGCCGCCGACGCGTTCGACGATCTGGATGGCCTCCTCGACGGCGTAGTTGTCCCACTCGTTCACCGAGTAGACGAGATCGTCGCGCTCGATGTCCGATCCGTCGGCCTTGACCGCGATCTCGTTCTCGGCCGGGTCCGGGACTCGCTTGACGCACACCAGAATCTCCATCATGTCCCTCCGTTGGTCTCCGCGATGGTGCCGGCAGCGGGGCGCTGAAGATGGCGGTCGACCAGTTCGGACAGGTCAATCGCCGTCATCTTGCCCTCGAACCCCGCCACCTTGATGGCGTCCTCAATGTTGACGAGACAGAACGGGCAGGCGGTGACGATGACGTCGGCGCCGGCCTCCTCGGCCATCTTCACCCGGACCACCCCCATCCGGGTTTCTTCCTCGGCTTCGTAGAACAGCATCAGGCCGCCGCCGCCGCAGCAGAAGGAACGGTCGCGACAGTGGCCGGTCATCTCCGCCCGTTTGATCCCCGGGATGGCGTCGATGGCCTGGCGGGGTGCGTCATACACCCCGTTGTGGCGGCCCAGATAGCAGGGGTCGTGGTACACGTAGGTTGGCGAGCCGTCGACCACCGGGTTGAGCTTCAGTCGTCCGTCGCGCACCGCCTCGACAATGACCTCGCTGACGTGCTGAACCGGCGGCAGGCCGCTGTAGTCGTTGGTGAGGGCGTTGTAGGCGTGCGGGTCCGCGGTGACGATGCGCTTGACCTGGGCGGCCTTGATGGCCGCGGTGTTCCGCTCCTTCAGGGTCTGGAAGAGCGTTTCCTCACCGAAGCGCCGCACCTCGTGGCCGCTGTCGGTCTCGTCCTTGCCCAGTACGCCGAAGTCCACCGCGGCCGCACCCAGCACCCGCGCCGTGGCCTGTGCGACCTTCTGCATCCGGTCGTCGTAGGAGGTGATGCTGTCGACAAAGTAGAGGGTCTCGGCCGTCTCCCCCTGTTCGAACAGCTTGACGCGGTACCCATCGCCAACCCCCGCGACCCAGTCGGCGCGCTTCTTCTCCAGCTTGCCCCAGGGGTTGCCGCGCTTCTCCAGCGCGCTCAGTGGTTTCTGCAGTGACTGGGGGACCATGCCGTCCTCAACCATCCCGCGCCGGAGGTCCACCATCTTGTTGATGTACTCGATGCCCACCGGGCACTCCTGCTCGCAGGCCCCGCAGGTGGTGCACGCCCAGATCTCGGCCTCGCTGTAGATCCCGCCGATCAGGGGTGTGGACTGCTGCGGTTCCCGGCCCCAGAGCGGGTAGAGGCCGAACCCCAGGTCGCGGGCCTTGATGGAGATGAAGCGGGGCGAGAGCGGTCGCTTGACGCGGGTGGCAGGGCAGTGGTCCGAGCAACGGCCGCAGTCCACACAGGAATAGAAATCCAGGACGTCCTTCCAGGTGAAGTCCTCGAACGTCCTGACGCCGAAGGTCTGGAGCGCGTCCAGCTGGGCCTCATCCACGCCGTAGCGGACCGGCTTGACGTTGCCATGGTCCAGCCGCATGAAGAAGACGTTGAACAGCGAGGTGATCACGTGGAAGTGCTTGCCCATGGGCAGCAGGCACAGGAAGACGAAGAAGGTCAGGTCGTGGACCGTGAACGCCGCCAGGTGAATGCCCTGCAGGGTACCCGTCGCCGCGCCGCGGAGCAGCTGGTGGAACAACCAGCCGAGGCTGAACGGCGGCAGCCAGTGCGCCGCGGGGCCGGCGCCGCTCCGGGCCGCGGCGAAGCTGGCCTCGAAGAGGCCGTCGGAGACGAGGAGGGTGCCGATGAGCCCCAGAACCAGGATGGCCTCCGGCGTGTGGCCCTTGCCGTAGCGCTCGGGGACATCGTAGCGCGCCGGCCGAAAAGCCAGCCGACGCACGGCCAGAATGACGACGGCGATGAAGACCGCGGCGGCGGCGTAGTCCTTGGCGATGCTGTAGAGGTTTCCGAAGGCGCCGCTGAACCCCGGCAGGGTGAACCCGTCGACGAAACCGAGGATCACGAGTTGGGTGGAACGGGCGGCCAGGATCAGGAAGCCGAAGAAGACGATGATGTGGAGCAGGCCGGCCAGCGGATACCGGGGGTGGCGCCACTGGGCGAGCCAGAGTTTCAGGACCGCCCGGGCCCGCTCAGGATACCGGTTGAAGCGGTCGTCCGGCGCGGCGGTGAGCAGCGGCGCGATCCGCCGCCGCATGATGTAGGCGAACACCCCCAGGCCGA
>Ga0315292_10001442_pt1 | contig 12713 bp, 11 predicted proteins | sample YL17G13_0_MG_FD_204029 | JGI IMG/M metagenome (GOLD analysis project Ga0315292, IMG submission 204029) | Sediment microbial communities from Yellowstone Lake, YNP, Wyoming, USA - YL17G13_0 | ecosystem: Environmental > Aquatic > Freshwater > Lake > Sediment | place: USA: Wyoming | collected... | reverse complement strand
CAGGCAGCGCGGACTCGTCATCATCGCCGCGCATTCCAGCGGCAGCTTTGTGGCCCACGAACTGCTCGCGGAACTCGAGGCGATGGGCCCGCGCGGCACGGCACTCCTGGCACGCGCGGTGTACTTCGACCTGGATGGTGGTGAGGCGGGGCTGACGCCGGACATCGTGGACGACCTCCGCCGGGCCTACTTCGTCTATGCAGACGACAGCACCACAGGTACCCGTTCCGCCAACGCGGCGACGATGATCGCGCTCGGCGCTCAGTACGCCACGGCCGGCGGAGTCCTGGCGGTCAATGCGTCTCGCTCAGGGTGCAAGGTGGGCGCCAAGTGGTGCCTGCATGACGCCCTGGTGACCGAGCGCCCTCACAATCCGGACACCTTCGACCTCGAGCAGGACTACCAGGGCTTCCTGCCTGACCGACCGGCCGCGGTGGCCTACCTGGCTGCGCCGTGGAACCCACCTCCAACGACGGCCGCGCCGCCCCCTCCCTGACAACCCGGGAGGCAGCCCGGCCCCGCGCTATGAGGGCGGGCGACCCATCAATTGCATCAGCAGTCGCTGGATGTCGGCGTTGCCGGGATTCAACTCCAACAGCCTCCGCGCCGCTGCGAGCGCCACGCTGCGTTGTTCCGCCGCCGCGGCAATGGTCGCCACTCCATACAGCAATTCCTGATCATCCGGCGCGGCGGCGAGCGCCTTCTGCAGCTCCGCAACGGCCGGGCCCGCTTGCCCTGCCTCGTACAGTGCCACCCCATACACATATGCGTAGTGAGACGTCCCGGACGCCGCCGCGGCCTTCAGGTAGGGGAGCGCGTCGGCGATCCGCTTCTGCCGGATCAGCGCGAGGCCGAGCTGGTATTGCAGGTCGATCGAGCTGGGCACCCGGTCGAGCCCGACCCGGAGCACGGAGTCGGCTTGCGCGTCGCGCCCGGTGACGCGAAAGAGTTCAGCCAGTTGCAGGTACGCCGGTACGAACTGCGGCTGAAGCTGGAGGGCGTGGCGATACGCGGTTTCCGCGGCGGCCGCCTGTCCGAGCCGGGCGTCGAGGTTGCCAAGGTTGGCCCACGATTCCGGGCGGTCGGCGTTGAACGCCTGGGAGGCGCGGTACTCCACGAGCACCCGAGCGAAAGCAGCCCGCTCCCCGTCGGACCACCCGGAGTCGGGGAGTCCCGCGAGGGCCGGCAACGCCGCGAGGCGCACGGTACGGACGGAGTCGGACAACAGCGGCAGGGCCATGGGGGCGCGCAGGGCCGGATCGAGCGTTTCGAGTTGTTCGGCGGCGGCGCGGCGGATGAGGGGGTCGCGAGCCCCGAGCGCGCTCTGCAGCGCGCTGATGGAGTACTCCGTCGGGTTCTGGGCCATCAGCGCGACCGCAGTGGCCCGCGTGATGCCCGGACGGGTCGTGTCGCGCGAGAGGGCCACCAGCGCCTGGCCCGCGCCCGGTGTCTGTGACCACGCCCCCGCAATGGCCACCGCGGCTGGCATCGGCAAGCTGTCGGGCACGCCGTACCAGGTGGCCGCGGTCGCGGTCGCCCATCCCGCCGGCTTGCCGGCATGACAGGACGTGCACGCGTTCGGCGCACCGGTGACGGGGGTGAGATCCGGCCGCGGGATCTTCATGGCGTGATCGCGCCGCGCGTCGACCACCATGTAGTTCCGCGGCGGCATGTGGCAGTCCACGCACCTCGCGCCGGCAGTGTTCGGCGCATGATGGGTGTGCGCTGTGGTGTCGTACCGGGACGCCAGGTGACAGGTGGCGCAGACGGCGTTGCCGCTGAGGCGTGCGGTGCTCCGATGCGGGTCGTGGCAATCGCTGCAGGTCACGCCGGCGCGATACATCCTGCTCTGCAGGAAGGAGCCGTACTCGTACACCTCGTCCTGCTGCTGTCCATCTGCGAAATACAGGCCCTGGTCCAGGGTGGAGACGCGCTGGGTCTGTGCCAGGATCCGCCCCGCGGTGGAGTCTGGCCACTCCTGTCCCCGTCGCGCATGACAGAGACCGCAGGTCTCGATTTCCATCCGGTTGGATCGTGGGGCGCTGCGGCGCGGGAGGCCCGTGGCGGTGTCGGTCATCCAGGTGGCGGCGGTGCTGTCCCGGAACGACACCGTCAGTCCGGTGGCACGGGTCCACGGCCCGCTCTTGCCGGCCCGCCGCAGCGCCAACTCGACATGCCTGCTGCCCGGCCCGTGACAGGCCTCGCACGACACGTTGATTTCCGACCAGGTCGTGGCGTAGCTGTCGGCCACGGCGACGTACCCCTTCTGCAGATTGGTGGAATGGCACTGGGCACACATGAAATTCCAGTTCTGCAGCATACCAGTCCAGTGCAGGACATCCCGATGGTCGACCTTTTCGCCCGGGTAGAGATGGTACCAGCGCTGGCCTCCCTCGGCCTTCGTGCGCGTGTCCCACGCGATGCCGAGGGCCTGGTAGCGGCCACGCGGAAACGCGATCAGGTATTGCTGAAGGGGATAGACACCGAAGGTGTAGCTGACCGGGTACTCGGTGAGGATCCCGTCGGGGCCCTCGGTCGAGACCCAGTAGCGGCCGTCCCGCCGGAAGAAGCGTGATGTGAGGCCGTCATAAGTGTAGGACGCGTTTTCGAAGTTGCCGAGGACGGTGTTGGAATCCGCGACCGCCATGGCCCCGGCGTGATGCGAGCCGCGCCAGAGCGAATCCTGCGATGCATGACAAGGCGCGCATGCCGTGCGGCCGACATACGTGGCCGCAGGCGCGGGATCCGGGCGGCAGGCCGGGGCCAGGGCCAGAATGCACAGCGCCCCGGTGGTGGCCAAGCCACGCCGGGGCGCTGCGAACATGCTGGCGTGGGTCACTTCACCGGCACGAGCGGAATCGATGAGGCCAGCGAAGCCAGCACGATCAGGTCGAGGCGGTTCTCGATCTGGTAGAAGCGCAGGGTGCCGCGAGAGCCAAGGATCGGCTGGAACTTCTTTTGCCAATCGGCTTGGAGCTTTGCGTAATCCTGATTCAGCTTGAACCAGGTGGCGAGCCTGCTGTCGATTTCCTTGTCGGTGATCGTGTCGGCGGCGGTCGGATTGAAGAGCACGGCGGCGCGCTGGTCGCCGATCTTGGTCGCTTCCGCGCGGTATGCCTGGTAAACCGGCCAGAACGCGGTGGCCTGTGCCTCGGTGAGCGGGAGGTTTTGGGCGACGATGGCCTGGCGGTCGGCCTGGATCTGCTGGCGGGTGACGGCGATTTCAGTGGCCTGCGCCGAGGCGACGGCGGGCACGGCCACGAGGGCGGCGAGCGAGAACAGGGCTGTAAGGCGGCGCATGAGAGTATCTCCAGGGGGTGAAAGCCCCTCGGAACGATCTCTCGGGGCGGGTGGCTACCGGGGGGGGATAATACCAGCCCGGGTGGTGGCCGACAAGCGGGTGTCAGCTTCGTACCGAGCGCCTCCGGGCTATCTCCGTGGCGACCCGCGCCTCGAGCATCTGGATGGCGATCGTGTTGCGGCCGCCCTCCGGAACGATGATGTCGGCGTAGCGCTTGGAAGGCTCGACAAACTCGAGGTGCATCGGCCGGACGGTGGTCAGGTATTGGTGGATGATGGAATCCACCGAACGCCCCCGTTCCGACACATCGCGCTGCATCCGGCGGATGAACCGGAGATCGTCCGCCACGTCCACGAACACCTTGACGTCGAACAGCCTGCGAAGCCGCGCGTCCGCGAAGAGCAGGATGCCGTCCACCAGGATGACATCGCGCGGCTCGACGCGGATGGTGTCAGCGGCCCGGGTGTGTCTGGTGAAGTCGTAGGTCGGCTTGTCGATGGCCTGCCCCGCGGCGAGCGCCTCGAGGTGGGCCACCATCAGGTCGGTGTCGATCGCGTCGGGATGGTCGAAGTTGGTCCGGACCCGTTCCTCGAAGGGCAGGTGGCCGAGGTCGCTGTAGTAGGCGTCCTGGTCGAGGAAGATGGCGTCGACCCCCAGCCGCGCGTGAATGGCCATCGCCACGGTCGTCTTGCCCGAGCCCGACCCGCCCGCGACGCCGATGATCAGGGGGCGCATTAGTGCTCCTCCGTGGCGGCGCCGGCGCCGGTGGCCTCACTCCGCGGGGGGAGCGGTCCCTCCACCGGGAGGATGAACCAAAAGGTGCTGCCCCTCCCGAAAATCGATTCCGCGCCGATGGTCCCGCCGTGCAACTCCACGAATCGCTTGCTCAACGCCAACCCGAGGCCGGTGCCCTGCTGCTGTCGGCTGGCGGAGCTGTCCACCTGGCTGAACTCCTGAAACAGCTTGACCGTGTCCTCCGGGCGGATGCCGATGCCGGTGTCGCTCACCGAAATCCAGATGGCGTCCCGCGAGAGCAGCCGGGCGCCCTCTTCGCCGGGCCTGGTGGGGACGGGCAGCGGGGCCCGAGTGCGGACCACCGCGAGGCGGACCTGCCCCGATTCGGGAGTGAACTTGGAGGCGTTGGAGAGCAGGTTGATCAACACCTGCTTGACCCGGAGCCCGTCGGCCACGGCTACCAGCGCTCCGGCATCGACCTCGCTGGTGCACTCCTGCCGGCGGGCGGACCGGAGGCTGGCCGTGTCCGCCACCGCCTCGGTGACTGCCTGTCGGAGGTCGGTCGGCCCGAGTTGCAGGGTCATCGCGCCGGCCTCGATTTTGGAGAGGTCGAGCACGCTGTTGATCAGGTCGAGGAGGTGCCGGCCATTGCGCAGCACGGCCTCGAGGAACTCCCGCTGTTCGGGATTGACGGGACCCACGCCCTCGGTCAGGAGGAGGTCAGAAAAACCGTTGATGGCGTTGAGCGGCGTCCGGAGCTCGTGCGACATGTTGGCCAGGAACTGGCTCTTGAGCAGGGTGGCGCGCACCAGCTCGCGGTTTTTCAGTACCAGGGCCCGCTCGTTCCGCCGGCTCTCGTCGAGCACGTTGGCGCGGTCGAGCGCCACGACGACCTGATCGCCGAGGGTCTGGAGCAAGTGCAGGGTGTTGTCGTCGAAGAGCTGGCCATCGCGACGGTTGTGCACGCTCATGGTCCCGATGACCAGTCCGGCAGAACGGAGTGGGACGATGGCGGCGGTGCGGAGCGACGTCGGGGTGCCCTCCGGGCGGAAGCTCCGAGGATCGGCGTCCATGTTCTCGCTGAGCAGCGGCTCGTCGTTCAGTGCCACCCAGCCGGACAGCGAGTGATCAACGGGCATCAATTGGCCGATGACCGGGGCCAGCAGGCCGGATCCCGCCGCGATCCGGAGGAAGCGCCCCTCCTCGACGACGAGGGCGACGAGGGCGGACTCGCTTTCCAGCAGGTCGGCGGCGGCCTGGGCCACCTCGGTCAGCACTTCCTCGAGGCTGCGTCCGGCCAGGAGGCTCGCCGCGAGCCGGCGCAGCCGTTCGAGTTCCCGGTTACGCGCGGCGGCGGCCATGAGGGCGTGGCGCAGGGACTGCGCCTGTCGGCGGGCCAACCCCCCGCCGCGGCGGAGTCCCGCCCACGCGAGGAGCGTCGTGCCGAGCGCCAGGACGAGGCCGAGGAGATGCTGATGCCACACGAAATAGACGGCGGCCCAGCCAGCCAGAACGGCCAGCGCCGTGAGCGCTCCCGGGGAGAGGAAGCGGGACACGGCGCGAGGGGCGGGAATGGGCATGGGGGAAGATACAAGGACCGAGGACGGAGGACTGAAGGGGGGTCACTCCCACAGGACTTCGTGGAATTCAGTCTGGCCCGTGAGGAGCATCTGGCGCAGGTACGGCCGGCAGAGGCCGCACTGGTCGCCGCAGCCGGTTTCGCGCATCACGGCGTCGAGGCTCCAACCGCGTGCACGCGCGAGGGGCGCGAGGTCGGCAAAGGGCATGCGGCGGCAGACGCAGCGGGTGATGTGGACGGCACTCATCTCCGAAATCTATGCTCCTTCCTCCTCCCTTCATACTCGCTTCACACCCTCCAGTGCAGGCATCGTCCACGTCGCGTGCGCAGCCCATTTGACAACGCCCGCCCTGCGCGGCAGTATCCCTACATCCCGATTCAAGGAGGTGCAGGCCATGCGTGTCTATGGCTCGACCGCGATTCGCAACGTGGCGTTCGTCGGCCACGGCGGCAGCGGCAAGACGACCCTGGTGGACGCTCTCGCCTTTGTCTCCGGCGCCAGCCGGCGCCACGGCAACATCAAGGACGGCACGACCCTCACCGATTACACTCCCGATGAAATCGCGCGCCAGCACTCGATCAGCCTGGGCCTGGCCTACGCCGAGTGGATGGACACCAAGCTCAACCTGCTCGACACGCCGGGCTATCTCGACTTTTTCGGCGAGGCGGTCACCGGGCTGCACGCCGCGGATGCCGCCGTCGTCGTGCTGAGCGGGGTCGGCGGCGTCGAAGTCGGCACCGAGAAGGTCTGGGAGGTGTGCGACCGCCTGCACCTGCCGCGGCTGATTTTCGTCGGGCAGATGGACAAGGACCACGCCGACTTCGAGCGGGCCTTTGCCGATGTGAAGGCGCACCTCTCACCCAAGGTGCTGCCGGTTGAAATTCCCATCGGGGAAGGGGCGCAGTTCCGCGGCATCATCAACCTCTTTTCCGGCAAGGCACATCTCTACAAATCCGGTACCAAGTCGGGAGAGTACGACGAAGCGGACGTCCCGGCGGAGTATCAGGCGCAGTTCAAGAAGTACGGCGAATTGCTGATCGAGACGGTGGCCGCGACGGACGACGCCCTGATCGAACGCTACCTGGGCGGCGAGGAAATTCCGCGCGCCGAGGTGACGGCGGCGCTGAAGAAGGCGGTGGTCGCGGGCACCATCGTGCCGCTGTTCGTCGGGAGCGCCCACCTCACGTTCGGGATGCGCGCGCTGCTCACCAAGATGGTGGAGCTCCTGCCCTCGCCCGCCGAGGTGCCGCCGCCGGTCGCCGCGTCGCTGCTTGGCCGGGTATTCAAGACCACGTCCGAGCCGCACGTGGGCGACGTCACGCTCTTCCGCCTGTACGCCGGCACGCTGAAGACCGGCGCCGAGGTCTGGAACGCCGACCACGAGGTGGCGGAAAAGCTGCACCACCTGTCGGTCCAGCAGGGACGGGAGCGCGCGGAGGTGCCCGAACTTCACGCCGGCGACATCGGCTCGGTGGCCAAGCTGCGCGACACTCACACCGGGGACACCTTCTGCCTCCGGGACGCGCCAGTGCGGTTGCCGCCGATCCCCTTTCCCGAGGCGGTGGCGTCGGCCGCCGTGGTGGTCAAGCAGCGGGGCGAGGAGGACAAGCTTGCCGCAGGCCTCCACAAGCTGCATGAGGAGGACCCGACCTTTCACTTCGAGTACAACTCCGAGTTGCGGCAGACGCTGATCCACGGGATGGGCGAGCGCCACTTCGAGATCCTTCTCGGCCGACTGCAGCAGCGCTACGGAGTACACGCCGATCTGGCGCGGCCGCGGATCGCCTATCGCGAGACGTTCAAGGGGAAGGCTGAGGGCCAGGGGAAGCACAAGAAGCAAAGCGGAGGCCGCGGCCAGTACGGCGACTGCTGGATCCGCATCGCGCCACGGCCGCGCGGGACAGGCTACGAGTTCGTGGACAACATCGTCGGCGGGGTCATCCCGAACAAGTACATCCCGGCGGTGGATCGGGGGGTGCAGGAGTCGGCCGAACGGGGGGTCGTGGCGGGGTATCCGGTGGTCGATTTCCAGGTGGAATGCTTCGACGGGTCTTATCACGACGTGGACTCGAACGAGATGTCGTTCAAGATGGCAGGCATCCAGGGCTTCCGTACCGTGGCGCCGGATGCGCGGCCGGTGTTGCTGGAGCCGCTCGCCGACCTGGATGTCTGGACCCCCGAGGACGTGCTCGGCGACGTGATGGGCGACCTCAGTTCGCGGCGAGGTCACATCCTGGGCACCGAGGTCGACGGCCGCCTGACCAAGGTCCGGGCCATTGTGCCCGCCGCGGAACTCTACCGATACTCGACCACGCTTTATTCGATCACCCACGGCCGGGGCACATTCCGGCACGGCTTTCATGGCTACGTGGAGGCGCCGCCTGACGTGGCGGCCCGGGTGGCCGCCGAACACAAGGAGGAGCAGGGCCACTGACCTGCCGAAACGAACGGGGCGCCGATCAGGCGCCCCAGTCGTTGGCCAGTCGCTCGAGCAATCCCGCCGCCCCCAGACGCATCAGGCTCGCCTCCGCCTCCGCCCGGAAGGCCTCGGCCTTCGCCCCGTCTCCCAGCACGCGCGCCGCACGCGCGGCCACCGTCGTGCACTCCGCCTCGAGCAGTGCACTCCCGAGCGTGCGCGCCTCGGCCTTGGCGGCCAGCGCGTCTCGCAGTGCCGCGACCACGTCACTGCGCCCGAGGTGGAGCAGCGCGCGGAGGCGGCTCGCTTCCACGACGCCGATCGGGTCGTTGCCCTCGGCGGCCAATGTGGCCGCGCGGTCGATGGTGTGTTCCGCCAGCGGCCACGCCTTGAGCTCGAGATGGAGCTCCGACAGGCCCACGAGGGCAAGGGCCCTGAGCGCGGAGTCATCGCACAGGTCAGCATGCCGCACCGCCTCCTCGGCCGCCCGTTCGGCGTCGGTCCACTGTCCCAGCTGGCGGAAGGCGATGCCGAGGTTGTGTGAGGTCTCCGCCATACCACGCCGGTCGCCCAGCCGCTGATAGGAGAGGAGGGCGGTGCGGTAGAGACTCAGCGCCAGGTCGGGGCGGCCGGTGAGGTGCGCCACCGACGCGAGGTTGTTGGAGGCGCGGGCCGTCATCAGGCTGTCGTCCAGCCCGTGGGCGAGTTCAAGCGCGGTGCCGAAGTACCGTTCGGCATCGCCAACGTGCCCGGTTTCCCACGCCACCGCCCCGAGGAGATTTTCCGCCCGCATCCGCCCGTCCGCATCGCCGCGCGCGCGGAAGCGCGCTTCCGCCGCCGCCGCGAGCGCGGAGGCGCCGCGCAGGTTGCCCTGGCGCATCGCGGCGGTGGCGTCGCGGAGGACGGTGCCGGGGTCGGCGGCGGGAGGTGTAGTCATCTTGTCGTCAGTAGGCGATCGCGTACCGGGTGAAGCCGAGGATCTCGGCCTCGATTTCGTCGAGCTCCTCGATCTTGACGGCGCCGAGCTTCAGGAAATCCTGTCCCGGCTGTTCCTGGCGCCACATGTCGATGACCTGCTCGATCGCGACGTCATTCGCATCCACGTCGCCGTCGTCGTCGAGATCGCCGCCGGTTTCGGCATACTCGATCTTGAGTTGGGCCGGCAGGGCCGGGTTGAAGGTCAACCCGCTGGGCTGGAAGTTGAAATCGATCTGCTGCGGATCGGCGGTGACGGTGATCAGCACCGAGTCGCCCACCTGGAACAGGGTGCCGTCGGGGCGCTTGTAGAGGCTCCCGGCGTCCACCCGAAGGCGCATGTATTCCTCGCCCTGACCGCCGAGGGGCGCGGTGAAATACATCCGGAGCTCCCGGTCGGTGCCTTTCTTCGCGTAGAAGGAGGCCACGGGATTCCAGATCGGCGGGCTGGCGGCGGGAAGCTGGATGATCGTGAGCTCACCCGGCGGCTTGACGCCGCCGGTATTCGGCGCGCCGGCGTCGCTGCAGGCCGCCACGGCGGCTGCAAGAATGAGCGGAAGGAAGCGGGCACGTCGCATGGAAATTCCTTTGAGAATGTCACGTCGCATCATTCGTCCTGCTGATCGAGCACCCGCTGCAGCCGCGGGCGCGAAATCCCGAGTCGGCGCGCGGCGGCGCTCTTGTTCCCGTCACAGGCTGCGAGCATCGCCTGCACGGCGGCCATGGTGATCGTGGCCAGGTCGGCGGGGAAGGGCAGCGTGCCGTTCGGCGCGGTCTCTTCCACCACCGGCGTCGTGCCGAAGTCGAGCACCGACACCTGCAGCGCGCCCGGCGCCGAGAGGACCAGCGCCCGTTCCATCGCGTTACGCAACTCGCGCACGTTGCCGGGCCAGCGATGGGCCCGCAGTGCGGCCTGGAATTCCGCGCCGGGGACCGGAACCGGCAGGCCGTAGCGGTTCGCCAGTTCGGCGGCGAAGGTCTCCGCCAGCAACTCGAGGTCTGCACCCCGCTCCCGGAGCGGCGGCAGGACGAGCCGCACCACGTTCAGCCGATAGTACAGGTCCTCCCGAAACGTCCGGTCCTTCACTGCCTGCGCCAGGTCCAGGTGCGTGGCGGCGAGCAGCCGGATGTCCACCTTCTTGGTGGTGGTGCCGCCCACCCGCCGGATTTCCCGGCTTTCCAGGGCCCGCAGCAACTTGACCTGGAGCTCCAGCGGCAAGTGCCCGATCTCGTCGAGAAAGAGCGTCCCGCCGTGCGCCTGCTCGAAGAGTCCCGGCTTGGCGGCCACCGCACCGGTGAACGCGCCGCGTTCGTGCCCGAAGAGTTCGCTCTCGAGGAGGTTGGCGGGAATCGCCGCGCAATTCACCTCGACGAACGGTTCGGCGGCGCGGGGGCTCGCGTAGTGGACGGCGCGCGCCAGCAGTTCCTTGCCGGTGCCAGTCTCCCCGCCGAGCAGCACCGTGACATCGCGATGGCCGGCCACCCGCTTCGCCTGGTCGAGCACCGCTGTCAGCTCAGGACTCCGGCCCACGATGGCTGTAAAGCCGGTGTCGGCATTCTCCGCGGCGGCGAACTCTGCCGCGTCCACCCTGGCGCGCGCCCCCTGAACGTCCCGCTCGAGCGAGCGCCGTAACAGATCCATGTCTTCGGGCAGGACCAGGTAGTCCCGTGCGCCGGCCCGGATGGCGGCGGCGGCGAGCCGATGGTCCGCCGCCGCGCCGATGAAGTACCAGGGAGTCCCGTCCAGCGTCGGCAACTGCGCCAGCGCCTCGCCTTCCCGTCCCCCGGCCAGCAGCATCACCGCGGCGGGGGTGTCGCGTGGGGCTCCGCCCCCGGGGGGCCGCAGGCGCAGCCGGCCCCCCACCTCGGTCACCAACGCGGTGAGCGCACCCTGGAAGCTGTCTGAAACCACGACTACTTCCACCCACGGGGCGCGCTCAGTCATGCGCCATCTGTGTCAGTTCAACTCCCGCTGTGGTCGTCCTCGCCATCGTGGTCTTCGTCCTCGAAGGACTGGAAGGAGTTCTCGATGTTGTTCTTGACCACGCCCTCGTTCGGGTTGCCCTTATTGGCGCTCGAGGGGTCGATCAGCAGGTTGCCGCTGGTACGGAACCAGGTGCCGATGTCGATGAAGAGCGTGAAGTCGGAGGTACCGGCGTCGGTCACCACGAGCGGCGGAACCAGCGCCTGCTCCTGCTCCGCGTTGAGGTCTGACTCGTAGGTGAAGGCCACACCGTTCCAGGTACCGGTGACCCGGATGCTCACGCCGTCAAAATCGGGGTGGGCGGCCAGGAAGGCGGCGTTTTCTGCGTCGTCCGACGGCTTGTGGATCTTGAACTCGAACTCGTCATAGGTGCCCGGGACCACGTCCACGGTCACGACGGAGGTGGCGCCGGCCGAGAGCGGCAGGTCGAGGAGATACGGGCCCGACTCGAGCTCTTCACACTGGTCTTCGGTCGCCGTGCTGTCGCACTGCGAGGGATATTCCGAGCGCTTCAACTCGACTTCCTTTACGACCATCTGGACCTGAGAGATGACCAGGGTGTTCGTGCCGTCGTTGTACTCGACCGGGGCGCCGCTCAGCTGCGGGCCGCCGGGGGCCAGCACCGCGGCGGAGGGCCGGGTGGCCACGGCCAACGAGACCGCGGAGCCCTGGTTGGCGGGGCCGGACGAGGAGTCACAGGCGCCGAGAGTTGCGGCCAGGGCCAAGGCGCCGGCCAAGCGAATCGTGCGAGACATGATGGAGCCTCCGAAGGGAACGAGAGATCAAGGGTGCCGCTCACGTTCCCCTATTTGCAACCGGGGTGCCATCCCAGGTTACAACGGTAACATGTTATATAACAACAGTTTATATGATTTCGACAGACCAAGATACTTGCCAGCACCGCATCGGAAGAATACCGAATGTAATGATTCGTTGCAACCGGTCGCCGCAGCTTCCAGGAATCGGATCCACGCCGTCAACCCTCGGTCCCTAGTCGTCCGTCCTTATATTGAGGTCGAAACCCCACAAGGACCCCTAATGACCAACTCGACGCGACCCCTCCACCGGTCCACCAAGAACCGCATGATCGCGGGCGTCCTCGGCGGACTGGCCGAGTACTTCGATCTCGACCCGACACTGGTGCGGGTGGGATACGTCGTGGCGTCCATCATCTCCGTCGCCTTTCCCGGCATCCTCGTCTACATCGTGCTCTGGATGGTGATTCCGGAAGAGGGGAGCGGCGCGTGAGCGGCTGGCGGCGCGGGTGTGCATGGACCGTCCCGTTGGCGTTGCTCGCCTCCTGCGCTCGTGAGCAGGCGCCGCCGTGCGACGAATGTGGCACCCTCGTCATGGCCGCCGCCGGAGAACCCTCGACCCTCTTTCCTCCGTTGATCTATGAGACGGTCGGGCGGGACATCACCGACCAGGTGTTCGAGCGGCTGGCCGATCTGGCGCCGGACGCCGCGCCGATCGACCCGGCGGGCTACCGTCCCGCGCTCGCAGACCGGTGGGAACGGGTGGACAGCCTCACGCTCCGATTCCACCTGCGGCCGGGTGCCCGCTGGCAGGATGGCGTGCCGGTTACTGCGACGGACGTCGTCTTTTCCTTTGACGCCTACGCGGACCCCGCGCTCGACACCGAAGCCCGTGCTGCGCTCGAGGGGCAAGTGACCGTGACTGCGGAGGACTCGTCGACCGTGAGGCTTCGCTTTGCGCGGGCAT
>Ga0315292_10001439_pt1 | contig 12733 bp, 8 predicted proteins | sample YL17G13_0_MG_FD_204029 | JGI IMG/M metagenome (GOLD analysis project Ga0315292, IMG submission 204029) | Sediment microbial communities from Yellowstone Lake, YNP, Wyoming, USA - YL17G13_0 | ecosystem: Environmental > Aquatic > Freshwater > Lake > Sediment | place: USA: Wyoming | collected... | reverse complement strand
CCCGCGGACTTTGAAGTCCGTCTTGCGGGAGAGTACGACCTGGAAGATGTCCCCGTCGAGAATCTTCTCCTTGGACCGGACGACCATCTCCTCGAACTGGTCCTGCGTGAGGTTCGGCCTGCCCTCCCCGACGGACAGGTCGAGTTCGGGGGCTGGTCTTGCCTCGGCGAGTGCGTCCCTCAGCTCCGAGACCTTACCGTGGGAGATCAGGAGCGTGCGCGCGTTGAGGTGGTCGATGCAGACCAGGTGCCGCGGGACGGTGAAGTGCATGTCCGGCAGCGGGTCGTCGGAGGGCGGGCCCTGCGCGATCCCCTCGAATTGGGAGACCATGCCGTAGCCGACGTAGCCGACCATACCTCCGGAGAACGGGGCGAGTTCGGACGCCCCGCAGTTGATGGACTTGAACAGGCTGCGGACGGAGCCGTACGGGTCGCTGACCGTGCGTGTGGTCCCGTTGACCGACAGCTCGTCACCTTCTGCTTTGACGACGAGGACGGGGTCGACGCCGACGAAGGAGTACCTCGCGGTCTTCTGAGTGCCTTCGACGGATTCGAGCAGGAAGCATTCGCCGGGATACCTCTCTCTGAGCGAGTGGAACACGGACAGCGGGTCGAGGGAGGTCCCCTTCTCCAGCATGACGCTCGTCGTGAGGCGCGCGCCGAATGGGACTGGGAGCGAGTCATCACTCTCCAAGCGAATCACATCCGTTCATCATTGGGTTAATATGACCATCAATGTACTATATATTGTCTATTGCATTAAAACGTGCAGGGTGTGATGGATCTACGGGACGCACCCGCAGTCCTGCTACCATCGTGCGCGTGGTCATGCCAATGTCACATGCATGCGATGCCCCGCGCATGCTCGAGCCCATACTCATTCCATCTTTCGGCTTTGTCCCCTGACGCCGTCGACCATTCCGACACGGACCTCGATCCCCCGGGCCAGTGTGGGCGGACGCGTGGCCCTCTGGATTCGCCCCTCCGAGGTCATATCTAGTCTGTGCCAGTCACCCCTGACCTGGGACGCGTGCCGTGCGCAGCATCGCCGGTCCTAACATGTATCGCTGGGCCCCGCCCCCGGTCACGTCTTCTCCTGCATCAGGAACCTCCACAGCGGGACAAGGTCGACACCTTCGAGCCTCCCGCTCTGGTTCCTCGTTACGACCGTCCTGCGCCCCACCTTGAGATGCATGAGATGGGAGACGTCGCCGGGGCCGACCCTGTCCGTGTACTTCACCTCGATGCACTCGCCGGGCATGATGAAGTCGACCTCCTTCCCGTCCACGACCCCGTAGGTGATGTCGCGCCCCCGCGCGCGCAATGCGTTGAACACGCAGTTCTCGACGAGGCTCCCGATGTTCACCGTCGGGCTCATCACGCGCACGATCCCTGTGTCGCTCACATACACCTTCTTCGGCGCCGCCACGCTCTCCGACACCTTCCCCCTGAGCCGGACCATGTGTATCAGGTTCGCCTCTTCGAAGAACGAGAGGTGCTCGCGGACCGTCTCGTGTGAGATCCCCAGGGTCCTGGCGATCTTCCGCGGGGACACCTTCGAGCCTGTGCTCTGCGTCACGAGCAGGAGGAGTTCCCTCAGCGCCTGAAGGTTCCTCACTCCGCGCCTCGCGGCGATGTCCTTGAAGAGAAGGGAGTCGACGAGCGTCGTCACGTACCCGGGGTCGGAGGTCCGCAGATACTCGGGGAGTCCTCCGGCGAGGACGTAGTCCTCCGCGTACCTGACCATGAGGTGCGAATCGCTCGGCCTGACGGTCGTCCCCTTCATGCCGAGGTACTCCTTGAACGTGAACGGGTAGACCTCGACGAACGACTGCCTCCCGGTGAGGAACGACCCGCGTTCCACGAGGAAGAGGGATGACGAGCCTGTGGCGTAGACCTTGACGTGGCCCATGTCGTGGACCGCCTTCAACTCCTGCTCGAACCCGTCCCTGGCATGTACCTCGTCTATGAACGCGGTGAACCTGTCGTCGTGCCTGAGCCCATGCACGCGCCTGTAGGCGTCGAGGACGGTGAGGATGGACTCCTTGACCATTGCGGGATGGTCCATGGTGAAGTAGACGATCCTTCTCGGGTCCTCCCCTTCCGCGAGGAGCCGCCCGATCAACTGGCGCACGAGGGTCGTCTTGCCGACCCGGCGGAGGCCTGTGATGAACACCACATCCTTCGAGGTGCGTTTCCGGGTGAGCGCTTCGAGATAGCCCGTCCTCTCGATGCCCTCTGCCACGAACTGGCCTTCCCACCACGGGTTGAAGATATGCAGGAGCTGGTCCACGGTTTGATGAATTGATTGCTATGTATATATAGGTGTCTAGTGGTGGTTGACACAGGTATGTGTGGTGGTGTCAAGTTCTAACTGACACCACTGAGCCATCAGACCGCGCCTTCGCGGCGGGTCTCAGCACGATCGGAGAAGCAAATGCCCCGTCGTATGTCCTGCAGAAGGATGATGGGAAGGAGTTTGAACGGCTCGGCTCCGGACGCCGGCCCTACTTGAACATGCCGCAGATCACGATGGTCGTGTCGGCGCAGTTCTTCATGGAGATGGTCGACCCGGATACTATGACCGGGATGACGTCTCCCCACCTGGTGTCAAGCTTCAGGGCGCCCGCCCCGGCGTCGTCCACCGTGAGCTTCGCATCCAGGCGCACCTTGTCTATGAACACGCAGTAGGTCCCGGGGACCGCACCGGCGACGGTGATCTCCAGCCTGCTCGTGTCGTTGTCCCACCACGAGTAGACGGCCGTGCCCAGAGGCTGTCCAGGTTCCGTCTTCAGGCACGCCGTCAGCGATTGGACGGGCCCTGCCAAGGCGCTCTGCGCTCCGATCGCCACGACGGCGATGACTGCCATCACTACAAGTCCCAATGCCCCGCGTCTCATCCTCTGATTCCTCCTCGGTCCCGTATGCGTACGGTCTGGTCGGTTGAACCGCAGGAGCACATAAGGCGTTTATGGTACACGCGTGAAACTGCTGACGCGTCAGGTCGGGTACGGCATCATCAGGGGGTACATATCCTGGCTCCCGGTCGGGACCACATATGCGGTGTCGCCTATCCCGTCCGCGTCGCCGTCCGTGCCTACATAGTCGGACCAGTAGTTGCCGCCTTCAGGAAGCGGCAGGCACCATGTGTTCCCTGTCCCGCCATCCTGGGCCTGCTTCGTGTTCCCGATGAGATTGTTGTGGTAGACCGTGCATCCGTTCGCGGTGGACAGGAAGATTCCAGCATCGCATTCCGATACGGTGTTGCCTTCGAACACTGAGTAGTTCGACCGGAAGGCTTCGATTCCAAAGCCGAGCTCCAGGTCGTTGCGGATGCCCCAGATGTCGTTGTTCGCCACCGTCACGTATTCGGTCCCCAGGGAGAGGGAGATTCCGCGCCAGGACTGCACATCGGACCAGACGGTGTTGCCGTCGATCAGGGAGTCCGTGCACTCGAAGAGGGCTATGCCAGATTGGCTGTTGTCGTACACCGTGTTCCCCGATATCGTCAGGTCTGTGGACGTCCAGGCATCGATTCCGACATAGTGGCCAAAAATCGTGCAGTCGATGATGCTGCCGTGCGACACATCGGTGAACATGATTGCCCACGAGGAATCCGTTCCGGAGTTGTAGATGAGCACGTTCTCGATTACGAAATACGCTGTCGTCTGGTCGACCCTTATCCCTTCTCCAGAGGTGGTGTCGATCTCCCACCCCTCGATCACGTACGGGTCATAGTCGGTGCCCGACCCGCTCACGACGCCGTTCTCCTCCGTGAACTCGAGGTCGGATGTGATGACGATGGGCGCGCGCACGACGGAGCCTCCGAAGGTGATGGTACCCATCACATCATCCGTCGGCTCGTACACCATCTCGATCGTGTATGTCATCGCGTCGTTGAAACCGTACGTCATGGCTACTAGAGTGAAGTAGTCCCCTTCCCCGACCAGGCCGTTCCCGATCAAGTCGGTGGCGTTGAGGTACACAGTCAGCGTCCCCAGCGTGATCGCGCCGAACGAGTGGACGGAGGGATATCCGTCGTCGAGGTAGTCGGAGGAGAGCGTCCAAGTGGCGGTGTCGATCTGGTCGGACAGGGTTATCGAGACGTCGTCCCACGTGACCTCTTCCGAGATGGACGCGATTATGACCTTCACTCCGTTCGTGACCGTCGTCCTGACGAACAGGGCGGTCGGCACCGTCACATCGGAGTATGCCACCGTCTTGGAAGCGATATCCATCCCCGTGGGCTCGTAGACTAGCGAGACATCGTAGTCGGTGTACGGATACGTCGACTCGACCGCGTAGAACGCCAGCCGGTCCCCGTCCGAGAGGAGTCCGTCCCAATCCATGTCCATCAAGCCGAGCATGACGACGAAGCCGCCCAGGCTCTCGCCCTCGAAGAGCGCCTCGGAGCCGGACTCGACTGCGAGGTCCTCGGCGGTCGGCTCCCACAGCACTTCGTGAGTCTCTGCCGCCAGGATGATCTGGACTAGGCTCCAGTCGACCTCGGCAGTTGTCGAGTCAACCTGGAGCACGAACTTGTAATCGAGCACGGCCACGGCTTCAAGGGTCGCGCCAGGGGTGGTCTGCTCGGGGTCATCCGGGAATGCGTCGCTGTTGTCGCCATACCCGTCCCCGTCAGAGTCAACCGATTCGTCGGGGTCGTCAGGGAACTCGTCCTCATTGTCCCCCACGCCGTCGCCGTCGGAATCCACGGACTCATCGGGGTCCTCGGGGAACTCATCTTCGTTGTCCCCTACCCCGTCGCCGTCCGTGTCCACCGATTCGGTCGGATCCAGCGGGAACTGGTCCGAGTTATCGCCAATCCCGTCCCCGTCCTGGTCTGCGGACTCGTTCCCGTCGAGCGGGAATTCGTCGGAGAGGTCCCCTACGCCGTCCCCGTCCGAGTCGTTCCATTCGAGCGGGTCGTCTGGGAAAGCATCGATCGAATCGGGATAGCCGTCTCCGTCCGCGTCATGGACGGATGCGATCGGGGACATGGATGGGCTGAGGATCAGCAAGATCCCGATGATGTAGGCCAACGAAACGACCGCCGCCGTCGTGACCGCGACCACTATGGGCCTGCCCTTGAACAATCTCGGAATGACTGGTCCGCCGTCCTTCTCTCCGCTCATGCTGCCACCCTACTGCGTTACTGAGCGCGGCGCCGCTATGTAAGTCCTGCGTTCCAGGCAAGTCGATGTCCTCCCGGTCAATGGCAGACCACGGCCGTCGGTTCCGGCAGGGCATCCCTTCACAGCCTTCTTATACGGAGGACTTCGATTGTCCTCCGCTGATGACATGGGTGGTCCTCAAGTCAGCCCGAAGCAGGGTCTGGTCCGGAGCAACCTCAGAGGCCTCGACGACACGATGAGGTCCAGTGTCGCCGGCAGAACCGGGCTCGTCTACTACGCCCTCGTTGTGTTTCTCATCTTCGTCGGGCTACTGGTCATATGGCCTATCCTGGGGCCCACGGGCGTGCTGGCGTGGTTCCTTCTTCTGATCGGATTTGGAGCAGCGGTCCTCATCATGGCGAGAAGGCGCTAGACGGGTCCTCCCCTCCCCCGATCCACCCCGCTCCTCGGCACTCGGAGGAGGCTGTGCGGGCGTTGCGGACGTGGCCCCTCTCCGGTCCACGGCCCTCGGGCTGTCCTCGCCCCGTTCAGGACGCTGTTACGGCACATGGTTTAAGAGCCACCACCTGTGTTTGGAAATGACGACCTGGGACCGCACTGACGGCGCCTGAGGCACGGCCCGTTCAGATACGCTCCCATCTCGAATCCACGGAATCCGAGGTGTTGGAATGAGACGCGTTGCGAATCTGTTTGTCGGTGGCATCCTGATCTTGAGCGCGGTCGCCTTCGCGACCGCTCTGCTGAGCACGGACGCGAGCGCGGCTAGCCTCTCGGGGACCTGGACCTCCAGGGTCGATGGCGAAGGGTACACACGCAGCTACCTGTACTTCGATGGGAGCACCATCACCGATTCCTCGGACGCAAAGCTAGTCGTCTCCTCTTCAGGCAGCGACGTCGCAGGCACCCTGACCATCCAGTCCGAGTCCTACAGCGTCACCGGGACCTTCGACGGCACAACATTCGTGATGAGGCTCTTCTGGGGCTGGGACGGCGTGACCTATTGCGAGGGCGTCTACACACTCACCGTTGACGGGGACAGTATGTACGGCACAGGGTCGTTCCTGAACGTCGGCGTGACCATCCACGGCACCTTCGACCTGGTCAGGAGCGGCGGAGTCGCGCTCGGTCTGGGAGAATACAGCGAAGTCATCGCCGTCGGGACCGGGGCTGCCGGCGCCGTCGGTGTCATCGCGCTCCTCGTCCCGTCACCGAAGCCAGGGTTCCGGCCCGCCTCCGGGCGGGCCGTGTACGGCCCGCCAGCGCCGACGCCCAGCGTCGTGAGCGAGACGAACCCGTATGCGCCCACCGGCCCTCCGGAGCCGGGCCAGCCGCAGGGCGGCATCGGCATCACCTACGGGTCCCCCGACCCGACCATATGGCGGGGTCCGGGCGCGCCGCCGCCGCCCAGGGACTGGTTCCACAGCGTCTCTCAGCAATCCCCGCAGTGCCCGCTGCACCAGGGGACGCACACGACGCCCCACTTCAAGGACATGGACGACCCGGGCTCCTGGTACTGCCCTCACTGCAACGGATATCCGTGGGGCGGGACGAGGTGATGAGATGACATCCTCCTACAACGCACCCCCGGCATACGGGCAGTCCTTCTCGGTGAGCAAGCGCCCGCTGACCGATCAGGAGATCGCCGATGCGGCCAAGCCGTACACGCAGCTCAAGAAGCCGCTCGCGTTCTTCTCGCTGTTCGCGGTCTTCATATCTGTGATAATGATGTTCGGCCCCGTGGATGCCAACATCGACATGTTCTCGCTGATGGCCCTGGTGTTCGGGCTCATATCGATCGCCCTGGCCGGGACGTCGTTCCGAGTGCGCAGGGACGTCGCGAAGGTCCTTCAGTCCGGAGAGGTCACGATCGTCCAGGGATACGCCAGGAGGTCGCAGTCGCCCGCCGGTTGGGTCGTCGGGCCGATAACGGTCCGCGACACGCAGGAGCTCGCGCCGTTCATGCGGGAGGGCCCGGCCACGGTCGAGTACATCCCCGCCATGAAGGCCGCGATGAAGGTGAACGGTGTCAGGCTGCTGAAGGGGGCATTCGTGGTCGGCCCCGCCGACCTGGCGCCGACAGCCGCCTATCAGATGCCCCAGGCTCCCCAGGCGCCGATGGGTCCTCCGCAGCGGGTCGACGAGCCTCCGCCGCCACCGCCGGACTTCCCGCAGCAGCAGGTGCAGTTCTGTCCGTGGTGCGCCACGAGGAGCCTCCCGGGTGCGCGCTTCTGCGAGAGCTGCGGCAAGGAGTTGCCCAGGCTCTAGCTGGCCGACCGGATGGGCGCAGAGAGTCCGACTGATTGCTGGCCGGGAGGCTGGCTTGACCGCGTTCGCAGGCCCGGTTCGCGCATGCCCCCTTCGGACTCCCCCGTAAATCAATATAATGCTGCTCCGTCAATGCCGCCGTCGTCGGGATGAGGGAAATGGGCGATGTCAAGCTGATACCTGCGATCTGTCCCAGCTGCGGGGCCAACCTGAACCTTCCGGCTGACATCGACCGGGCGCACTGCATGTACTGCGGCACACAGATCATCGTCAGCCATGCCTTATCGGGCCGTGCCGAATGCCGGGTCTGCGGCGGTTCCGGCAGGATTGATTTCTGCAAAGCGTGCGGGGGTACGGGGAGATGCACCTGGACCATCTCGTCGTCCGCCCACGGGCACAACGACTTCACATCGATGATCGCCTACGGCACCGAGTCCCGCTGCGTGGACGGCTACTGCTCCGCGTGCAAGGGGTCCGGCACGGGCTCCGCCCTGAGCGCATGCCCGTTCTGCGGCGGGACGGGCAAGTGCCCCAGGTGCCTTGGGAACGCTAAGTGCACCGCGTGCCGCGGCGTCGGGGTCATCCCGGGGCCTGCCGGGTCCCAGGAGTGCCCGGGCTGCGGGGGCAAGGGGCACCTAGACGGCGAACCACCCAAGGCCCCGGAGATGAGCAAGTGCCCCGAGTGCGGCACGCATATGGACCCCGAGATGTCCTTCTGTCCTAACTGCGGCTTCATCAGAGGGTGTCCGCGCTGCAAGGCCGCTTGGCCGAAGGGTTCGCCCCTGTGTCCCTGGTGCGGGTTCAAGAAGGGCGTCAGTCCTGAGCACGCCCGATAGCTCGGAATCCACTGCAGTCAGATGACCGGTTCGTCAGAAACTCTGGGCAGATTGGCGGCTGCGTGCTCGCGGTTCAGCGCAGGGTCTTGTCGAACGCTTCCAGGCTCACGGTCTCGCAGATGTCCTCCGCGGCCCGCACATGCTCCTCGTTGTGCGACGCGACGCCGCCCTGGACCAGGTACGGGTGGATGTCGTGGTCCCACGCGCCGAAGTAGCTCGCGAGGACGCAGCCGCTCGCGCTCAGCCCCGCGATCACCACGGCGTCGCAGCCTTCCCTCCGCAGGACGGCCTCGAGCTCGGTCTTGCCGAAGGCGCTGGGGTAACGCTTGCTGACCTTGACATCGGACTCCTTGATCTTGACGTACTCGGGGACTTCGAAGGGCTTGGTGCCTGGCATCAGCCCCCTCTCCTCGTCCTCGTGATAGACCACGATGACCGGGCGCTTGTTCTGCCTGAACCATGCGATCGCCCCGTTGATGACATCGATGCGCTTCTCGACGGATATCTTCAGATCCGCGTTGTCGTCGAGCCAGATGTTCTGGATATCAATGACCAGGAGTGCCGGTTTCATGTTCTCCGCCGCGTGGACAATTGTGATCGTGTTTCATATTTGTTTTGAGCGGGACGAACTCGTCACTGTTCGTGCGCGTGAACCTGTGACGGCGTCCCCGTGAGATGACGGTTCCGTCTCCGCTCGGTTCCCCGGTCGGAAGCCGTTTCCTACGGCCTGACCCCGGAGCACCCGGGAAACGTACATATAGCGTCTGATAATTCAGAGTGTCAGTCGGTTCGAAAGACCCGGTAGAGAGGGGAATGACGATGAGGAACGCGGGATTGTTTCTAGCTTCAGCTGTTATGGCGCTTGTGATGGTGACATCGATGGTCTCGCTGCCTGCGGTGGCAGGCGGAGGTTCGTCGGTGGAGATGTCGTCCGCCGGTCCTGTCCAGGTCGGCGATTGGCTCGTCGAGGCGGCCGACGGGACGTCGACCGTGGCGACGGACACTGATCCACTGACCGTGGATGCGGTGGCCACTGAGTCGCAGACATTCACCATGGCCACCATCGGCGAGCCATCCTCCCTCGACCCGGCGATCGACTTCGAGGACGCTGGCGCCGAGGTCATCCAGAACGTCTACCAGACGCTCGTCTGGTATGACCGGGAGAGCGCCACCTACCTGGTACCGGTCCTGGCGACCGCAGTCCCGAGCATCGAGAACGGGCTGATATCCGCAGACGGCATGGACTACACGTTCGAGCTCAGGGGCGATGTCGTGTTCCACGACGGGACCGACATGACCTCCGAGGATGTCACCTACTCAATCCAGAGGGTGCTGCAGATACACGACCCGAGCGGCCCCGGCTGGATGCTGGAGCAGGTCCTCACAGACTACATAGGGTACTATGTCGGTGAGACCGTCAGCACATATCTCGATGGGTCCAACAACGTGACCTGGATCAGGGAAGTGCTCGAGCCTCTCGGCTACGACCATGTCCTGACCGAGGACGACATCAAGGCGGTTTCCGAAGTGGTCGTGGAGGCTGTCGACGACTACACGGTCGTGTTCCACCTGACGCACGCGTACCCGGGCTTCCTGAAGATCATGGCTACCACTGTGGCTAGCGTGGTCAGCAAGGACTTCGTCGAGGCACACGGTGGCATCATCGGCGGCACGGCCAACGATTACATGAACGTGAACACCTGCGGCAGCGGCCCGTTCGAGCTCGTTGACTGGGAGTTCGGATCGAAGATCCACCTGACCAGGTTCGCGGGCTACTGGGGCGAGGTTCCCGTGCTGCAGGATGTTTACATACTACAGGTCGACGATTCCGAGTCCAGGCTGAGCCTGCTCGAGAACGGGACCGTGGACAGCGCCTATGTGCTCCTCAGGGACGAGTCCCGGTTCGCCGATTCCCCCGACTTCACCATATCCAAGGGTCTCCCGGCCTTCGGGATGACCTTTGCCGCGTTCAACTTCAACATCGACTCCACCACGGCGAACACGAACTACGGCGGGGATATCACCGCGGACTTCTTCCGCGACGTACACATGAGGAAGGCGTTCACGCACCTGATCAACTACTCTCTGTACATAGAGAACGTCGTCAGGGGCAACGCCATCCAGCCCAACGGTGTGATCCCGGAGGGTATGTTCGGGTACGACGCGTCGGTCCCGAAGTACGCCTACGACTTCGCGGCCGCGCAGGCCGAGCTCGAGCAGACCTCGTGGTGGACCTCCGGGTTCACGGTCCCGTTGTTCTACAACGCTGGCAACGTCGGCCGGCAGACCGTATGCGAACTGGTCAGGGCCGGACTTGAGACCATAGACCCGAGGTTCACGGCGACGATCACCGCGCTCGACTGGCCGGTGTTCCTCGACGAGGTGTACGACACGAACGGTTACATGCCGTTCTATGTCGTCGGCTGGACGGCGGACTACGCCGACCCCGACGACTACACCACGCCCATGCTGGACAGCGCGTACGGCACATACCCGTACTTCACGGGCTACCGGAACGAATCGATAGACGCGCTCGTGAGGCAGGCGGCCGGCGAGCTCGACGAGACTGCCCGTGCCGACATGTACTCTCAGATATCGCAGCTGGTCTACGACGACGCCCCGTACGTGTGGCTGACGCAGGCCAACAACTTCCATGTCGAGCGGTCGTGGGTCGAGGGCTACTACTTCAACCCGATGTACGGCGGACTCTACTACGCTGCCCTCTCCAAGACCGAGCAGAACATCACGATCATGGCCGTGATAGACGCGACCCCGGATGTCGGGGACGTGTGGTCGAACGCGACGTTCGACGGCACGGGCTCGTACTCGGTCGATGGGACGATCGTCTACTACTGGTGGGACCTCGGTGACGGTTCGTACGCGGAGGGCTCCGTGGTGGAACACTACTACTCAACTGCAGGGGACTACCTCGTGTCGCTGACGGTCTACGACGACCTCAACCAGAGCGACACATCCGTGATCTACTACCGTGTGCTGGGGGACGAGATGACAACGCCCGACGCGTACGAGGACGACGACGTGTACACGGACGCTTCGATGATATTCATCGGCGAGACGCAGGTGCATAGCATCTCCGACGGCGGGGCCGATGTCGACTGGGCGATGTTCACCATCGATGAGCAGACGGACGTGATGGTCACGACCTCAGGGCCGCCGGACGCCTACGGCGACACCGTGCTCCAGCTCTTCGACGAGTACGGCGTCCCGTACAGCGCAATCGCCTACAACGACGACAACGGCTACAGCGGCTGGTCGACGATAGGCATGACCCTTGGGCCGGGGACCTACTACATCATGGTCCAGTCCTTCGGGATGTACTCGGAGATATCGACCTACTACCTCACCCTCGACCTCTGGGTCCCGCAGCCGCCAGTCGTCGAGCTGTACTGCGAGTCGAACTACGTCGCCGTCGGCAACACGGTCTGGCTCTACGCCTACGCGTACGACCCTGACGGATACATCTCTTACTTCAACTGGGACTTCGGGGACGGTGACGTGTGGACGTACTGCGGGTCCGAGGTGGGCTACACGTACTTCACCATAGGGGAGTACACTGTGACCGTGACCGCCGTCGACAACTCCGGCCTTGAGGCGAGCGCCTCGACCGTGATCGTCGTCGTGAACGCTCCCGAGGCGGTGATATCCGTCACCCCGGAGGTGGGCATCGTCGGCTCGCCCGCGACATTCGACGGCACGGGCTCGTACAGCTCTGACGGCCTGGATATCATCTACTACTGGTGGGACTTCGGGGACGGCTGGGGCTCGAACGAGCCGATAGCTGTGCATACCTACTCGCAGGCTGGGACGTACTTCGTCATGCTCTATGTCTATGACGAGGCGTGGAGCTACGGATCCGCGCAGATGCTGTACGAGGTCGTCGACGCTGCGCCGCCGGTCGCGATAGCCGCCTACGACAACCCGCGGCCGCTCGTGGGCGAGACGGTGACCTTCGACGGTAGCTGGTCATTCGACCCTGACGGGACGATCGTCCGCTACATCTGGCAGTTCGGGGACGGAGCGGTCGCCGAGGGCATGTACGCCACGCACGCGTACGCGCACTGTGGCGTGTACGAGGTCCGGCTGACGGTCGTTGACGACTCGATGCTGTCCGACGACAATGTCGTGTACATCACGGTCGCGTCCGTGCCCATCGCCGCCTTCGAGATGACGCCCGAGAAGCCCGCCGCCGGCGATGTCGTGGCGTTCTACGCCTACGGCTCCTACGACGAGGCCGGGATAGTGGACTACACCTGGTCCTTCGGGGACGGCACCTACGCGAACGGCTGGGAGGTCTCGCACCAGTACACCTCGACGGGCAGGTACACGGTGACGCTCACCGTGACCAACGTCTACGGCGTGCAGGCGACGATGTCCGAGTCGTTCACCGTCCGCGGGCACGCTCCCAGCATCAGCGGGACGATCGTCGATGCGGACCTCGAGCCGGTCAAGAACGCAGCCATCAGGCTTTACGCCGACG
>Ga0315292_10001437_pt1 | contig 12736 bp, 8 predicted proteins | sample YL17G13_0_MG_FD_204029 | JGI IMG/M metagenome (GOLD analysis project Ga0315292, IMG submission 204029) | Sediment microbial communities from Yellowstone Lake, YNP, Wyoming, USA - YL17G13_0 | ecosystem: Environmental > Aquatic > Freshwater > Lake > Sediment | place: USA: Wyoming | collected... | reverse complement strand
CATAATATTAAAACTGCTTCATTTTCAATTCGCTATTGATCGTATGATTAAATCCCGATTGAAAGATAAACATTCCTTTCTTCACTCTGCCTTTCACGGAAATAGTATCTCCGTCGGATACCGTTCCTACTACAAGATGCCCCATGATCCTGACTAAGTGGTTTCCTGATGCATCCTGTATAATGATATCCTGAACGGGAAGTTCTCCTTTCTTCATCGCTGATAAGGGTCGGAGAAAGAGAATACCTAACAGGATCAATATAATTGAAGAACCGATAAAATACCCGATAATCAATATCAGTACCAAAAGGATCAGAAACAATAAAAGAAAGGTCTTAATAATGAAAAACAAGATGAGAAGAATCAAAAGAAACACAGGGATTTGGAACCAGTTAAATTCTGATGGCATAAAATAAGTTGGACGTACAGAAATAACCTTACCCTGAAGTTCAGCAAATCCAATCCCTTTTTGAATGCTCCCAAGAAATTCCGTAAACTGATCAAATACGGATTTTCTTGTTTGAAAAATTCTCCCGCAAGCGGCACAGTGGGTTGCAGTGTCGACATTCGCAAACCCGCACTGTGGACATTGAATACTCATGTCCTGATCTCCTATTGTGATATTCCAATCAATATATTATAAGACCAATCATTTGATCTCTGGCAATAGATCTGAAAAATTCAATTATTTTCTTGTATTACTTTTTTTTAAGATTAATGCTACCTTGCCGTGGAGATCAATGATATATAGAAAATATACGAAAAAAATTCCTGAAGCAGACATATCTGAAATAGACGACTCTGAAATTATCGGTTTTATTAAATATTAATCCTTTCTTCAACGAGAAACTCACGCTGGAAGATCATGTGTTTATTAAAATCTACAGGAAAAATTTCTTTTTAATAGTAATCCAGAACAAACCGTAAATTCTACAAAATTTGTCACATATCATTTCTCCGGCAGATGAAGATTTATTGGTATATTTATTCTATTTTCTTATTCTCATCCTCTCCTCGTTCAAATTCCGAGCAATTTTCCCGAAAACCACACCTATATCTCTTGCACTAGTGGTAAATTGATTCGAATCGCTGGTTGCCAGTTGCTTGAGGAATACTAAATCCGCATCATCTGTCCCTATTGTGAAAATCTCTATCTGGTTCATCCTACATTCTTTTGCAACAGAGAGTGTTTCATCTTCGTCATCTGGTGAACCATCCGTCAGAAGAACGATGACTCTTCTACCGTTAACCTGTTTTAGATCATCACAAGCCAGCTTCAATCCCTCCCCCATAGCTGTGCTCCCTTCCAGGCTTAGGGATTTTACCACTTGTTGCATGTCTTTGATAGACCTGGTGAAAGACATTCGCCGTTTGGCGTTGCTTCCGAAAGATACTAAGCCAACAGAAGTATATTCCGGATCCACATTTCTCATAAAATTGAGGGCCCCTGCTTTTGCTTCGTCCAATTTCTTCCCATGCATGCTGCCAGATACATCTATACAGAGTACAATAAAGGTCTCTTCAAGATCATACAGGAGTTCTGGTTCTTTATCGGTCCAGGAAATATCCAGACTTCTATTCTCGATGCTCGGACCTTTCAGTTTTGCTCCAGACTGCTCATCAAAAGCTTCAATCTGAACAATTCCACTGGGATCATATCGGAATATAATCGAAATACGTGTTTCCCCCGAATAATGGGGAACTTCATGAAACGTATATTTCCCGAGAATCGATGTATCCAGCGGTCGTTGAGATTCCCCTTGGAGGAGATAGACTTCAAGCTGATTCTCTTTCCGTGGACTGGTGCGCATCACTTTAATTTGCGAATCTTCTGACGGTATCGGACTATTTTTAGCCAGAATGATAGCATTTTCGTAACGTTTTCCATCTGCTGAGATCACTACCATCCCAAGACTGTGTGCAGTAACGTCCTGGATTTTCATCAGGCCGGCAATTCCACTTCCATTTAATGAATTTTCGCGTCTTGAGATCTCCAATTTTGCCTGGATAGCTGCCCCAAGGGCAACACATTCATCCGGATTCAGGGTCTGGTTGGATTCCTTTCCCGTGAGTCGTCGTATCAACGATTTACACATGGGCATACGGGTGGATCCCCCTACCATAAGGACCTGGGAGATCTGTTCGAAGCGGTATCCAGTATCCTCGAGTACTTTTTGTATCAAAATCTCGGTCTGGCCAAGGAGATCTTTTGTCAGATCCTCAAACAATATACGTGTGACCTCAATCGTATCAGAAATTCCACTACAACGAATCTGAATGGATACCTTTTCCCGTGCTGATAATCCTTTCTTTAAATTCTCTACCGAATGAAGGATTTCCTGGAACGAATATCCTTCTTCGCGGGGATCTACTCCATGCCGGCGTTCAAACACTTCGCACACGTGGTTAACGAGTCGATCGTCCCAGTCTTTTCCCCCAAGATTGTGATTTCCATCTGTGCCTATAACACGAAGAACCAGAGGATCAATCTCTACCAGCGAGATATCGAAAGTGCCACCTCCAAGATCGTATACCAGTACCGTCTCCTTTCGACCAGGATTTCCCGCACCATACGCAAGAGCTGCAGCAGTCGGCTCATTAATGATATTCAATACCTCCAAGCCGGCTTGTTCTGCTGCTTTTTTTGTATCTTCCCGTGCCCGGTTCTCGAAATAGGCAGGAACAGAAATGACAGCCTTTTGGATTGTACAACCCAGCGTAGTTTCAGCTTCTTCCTTCAGTTTATGGAGTAAAAAAGATGAGAGATCGACAGGTGTGTACTCCTTGTCCTGAAAGGAGACAACAAGATCAGTTCCCATATCACGTTTGAAGAACCAGGCAATATCCTTATTATCAAGAGAAATGGACTGTTTTGCTTCCTTCCCAATCAGAATCTCACCAGATTTGGTAAATAAAATAACCGAAGGTGTAATGGGTTCTCCAAAACTATTGCGAATGACTTCAGGGATACCACGCTCATTCACATAGGCTACGGCTGAGTTCGTAGTCCCAAGGTCAATCCCGACTACCAGTTCTGTCAATATTCCACATCCAAAAAGATTTATTACAGGATCTTACGGTATGAGAAGATCCAATTGATGGGGGCCCATACTTTTTTTGGTATGAATGCTTCAGAAGATTTCTCATCAGGCACATGACCAAAGGCACTGCAGGAGAAATACTGCACAGACGCAAACATATTTTCGATGCTGCGGACTAAATTTCCTTCCCCATTGTTTATTAACCACGAACGGATCTTTTCTGAAGAGACCTCTTCGGGGGATTTTCCTTTCTGTTCCGGTACCTGTGTTATTTTACTCTCCAGACCAAATGCGTCAGTTTTTGTGACAACGACCGCAATCGGAATGGTATATCTGTCCTTCTGTTTCTTCACTTCCTTGTGCTGTTTCAGGTGGTTGACCATCCGGTCAAAGACATCTTTGGGTTGTTCCCGGGAAGTTTTTATACGTTCCCCTGCTTTTACCAGTTCCTGTTCAAATTCCTGATGTACAACCGGAATAGAGAAAGGATCAATCAGGAAAAAAATCCCGTTGATATATTCAAAATAGACATGCTGGTGGAGACGCTCACCGTCTTCAAAAATTTCTCCTGCTGCATCATACATATAAATCAGATAGGGGGGTTGCTTCTTGCTCCCATCTTTTTGTAATTTTGCCAGAAATGCTCTTGGTTTATAGGTCGTGGTCTTATCAAGAATTATTCCTTTGGAGAAACTGTCTCTGGCCTTCTCAATTGCCTTAAGATCACTTTTTTCAGATAAGGAAAGAGTGAATCCTCCCTGTTTGCTTTGTTTTTCCAGTTCCAGCATACTTGCTACTAAAAAAGTACTCTTCCCGGAGGATCCCCCGCCAACAATTGGATAATGGACATTGATTGCCACTCCTATATCCTGGGACAAGGTATTATGACAGTGGGGGCATTCACTCGGAAGCGTATTTTTCCCATTAAAGAATAACGTTGGTAATAAGTTCCCGCACTGGCATTTTCTCTTAAAAATACCATACTGACCCGGGACAAGCATTGTATGCTTGGCCCCGCAATTTGTGCAGGAGTAGGTTGGAAGAGAGAATTTTTTATAACAACTGGGACAGGCAAAAAAAATCTGCCACCGCGCCATGTTGATTGATTCCACCCCGCGGAATACCATTGCAGTGACAATTATCGTTCCCGCAGATAGAGCAACAATGAGCGTGTGTATTGCGGTTACCCCAATAAAAGCTGCACCCCCAATAATTGCGGCAACTGGAATCGCGCATATAATTGCATAACCAATAGGTCTTGTAATATATCTTTTATTGTCTTCAACGAATAAATGCTGTTTTATTTTATTATAAAGCACTAGTATGCTCGTTTTATTAATCCGTAAATTTTCAGTTATGATGGTTTTTAGATCAATGAAAGCTTTACGAAAGAAATACTGTTTGTATGCAGGCTGATCTCCGGTCGGTTGGTCAATGGCACCGGGAAGTTGTTGTTTGAAGAAAAGGTTCAGGATTTTCGAATAATTAAATAATACAAAACATGTTATCACCACTGCTGAGATAATAAGAGTTGGAATAAGAAGGAGAAACAATAAATATCCAACAATGGCAAGTACAGGAAGTAAAATTATCATGCCACAACAATTTATCAGCCCATCTCCCGAGGACAATTTGTTCAATTCATTTTTCCAATCATCAACAATACTCATTTTGAAATCACCCGTAATATAGACACAATCACATAAACCTGAGATAATTAATCATATTTTAGTAAGAAGATAAAAGTTCTGAAATGATTTTGAGAGAGAAAAAATGTTTAATATTTTTAAAAAGATTTAAGCAAAGAACATAGATATTAGATATCTTAAAGAGGTCGTAATGAGATGGAAGAATCAAAAAAGATTTTCGGTATCGATCTGGGAACTACCTATTCGTGTATTGCCCATTTAAATAAGAACGGGGAACCTGAAGTTATCCCAAATTCTGAAGGAGATTTGATCACGCCTTCCGTCATTTATTTCGAGACTCTCCAGAATGTCGTGGTTGGGAAAGTAGCAAAGATGTCTGCTGATCAGGACCCGAAGAGAGTTGTAGATTTTGTGAAAAGAAATATAGGTGATGAAACCTTTTCTTATGAAATTGATGGTAAAACGTTCCGGGCAGAAGAACTTTCTGCAATTATTCTGAAAAAATTGGTCCAGGACGCATCAACGTACCTGAACGAACCAGTAACAGATGTTGTGATCACCTGTCCGGCTTATTTTGGAATCCGGGAGAGAATGGCAACAGAAAACGCAGGAAAAATTGCTGGTTTAACGGTTCATGGTGTGGTAAATGAGCCAACCGCTGCAGCAATTTGCTATGGAATTGACAAGCTAGACAAATCCCAGACTGTTCTGGTTTATGATCTCGGTGGCGGTACATTTGATATTACGATGATTGATGTAAATAAAGATGCGATATCAACAATTACAACCGGGGGGGACCATCAACTGGGAGGCAAGGACTGGGATGACAGAATTATTGGATATTTTGCAACCTCGTTCATGGAGAAATATGGAGAGGGCAACGATCCGAGACTCGATCCACAGTCTATGCAGGATTTGAGAAACAAGGCAGAAGAAGCAAAGAAGATCCTGACCACAAAAGAGACCTACAAGACAGTTGTCAGTTGTAACCAGCAGCAGGAGAAAATCGAACTTACCCGGAAGAAATTTGAAGAGTTAACCAAAGATCTCCTCAACCGTACCATAGAACTATCAAAACTATTACTGGAAGGTGCAAAGAAAACCGGGCATCCGCATGTTGATACGTTTCTCATGGTTGGTGGATCTTCCCGAATGCCAATGGTGCGCGCGGCGATAGTGTCAGACCTGCAAATGGACCCGATAATTTTTGAACCTGATATGGCTGTTGCAAAGGGAGCGGCCATTATTGGATATTATAAAAAACAATTGTTAACAGGAAGTACTGGAACAATAGGTCCAGATTCAAAATCACTTGAATTTCCTCCTATTAACTCAAAGGCATTTGGGGTTGTTCTCACCCGTAAGGGGTCAAGCGGGCAGGATGAAAATTATGTTTACTTCATTATTCCCAAACACACTCGACTTCCAGCTGAAAAAACGGAAAAGGGTTTTGGGACTTATGCAACAAATCAAAGATCGGTAAAAATTGAGCTTATGGAACAAGCAGACGGAAATTTTGAACCATCAGAAAAATTGCAGGATAACACCTCTATTGGGTTTGGTACAATAGAAGGATTGCCACCAAATCTGCCTGCCAATACATCAATTGAAATTACATTCCAGATCAAAGATGACGGGACCCTTGCTCTCCATGCATCCTGTTTGAATAAAGAGTGCCATTTTAACACCAAAATAAGTGGAGTGATGAACGAGAACGAGCTTAAGGGTGCTATAACAGAACATATGGGACTTAAAATTTCATAATTTCGGATTTTTTTTTATTTTTAATTAATGTAAAAAAATGGTAAATGAAATGATTATCACGTCAAAAGCATTTGGGATTGTTTTTTCTATTAAAGCTGAAGCCGGAAAGGAAAAGAACCATGTGCTTGTTATAATACCTAAACATGCAAGAATCCCTCATTCAGGAACATACCAGATTTCCACAAAGCAATCCGATCAGCGATCGGTTAAAATAGAACTCATGGAGCAGGCTGATGGGACTGTAGAGCCCTCAGAAAAAATGGAGGACTATAACGCACTAGGTAGTGGCATCATTGATGGATTGCCACCAAATCTGCCCGCAGGTACTCCTGTACATATCAGATTTAATCTTTATGAAGACGGAATCCTTTCAGTTGTCATTATCTGTTCGGGTAAAGAGTGCCATATTAAAACTCATGTGAGTCGAGAAAGAAAGGGGGGAATTGATAAAATTAGCGGATTAACCGTTAGATAAATGAAAATTCTCCGATTCATTAAATTTTTATGTTCGAGAGTACTCGAAGCCAGAGAGTTCATGAAAAGCCGGGAATACTATTGGTGCTATAATAAAACGTTACATTTATTATTTGCAGATGTATTATAAATCCGTAAGGGAAATTTTAAAAAATGAGGAAAACTGACCAACTATTTTATAGATATTGGATTTGAAAGGTTATGGATCGAGCAGAGAAAATCGAGAAATCGCAAATTGAGAGAAAAACCTTCAATAATGACAAAATTACGGCTGATGAAAGATATCAGGAGCTGGGAAAAATTTTATTATCCGGGAAGGAGGGCATGAGCTGTGATATTGACAATAAAAGTGAGAAGAACGCAGATGCATTATTGGCAAATAATAATGAGGGAAGATCTCATTTAGAGACGAGAGTTGTGGATTCAGAAAATAAAAATTTTAATCCTTATTTAATAGATGAGCGGGAAGTTCCCGACTCCATGAAATCCTATATGGACAAAAGAGGAACTTTCGATTATGATAAATGGCAAAAAGATCTTCATGATAGACAACTAGCGGATGCGAAACAACATAGAGTTCCTTCAGATAATGTGGTTGAGGATTATAAAGAACCAAGGGAAGGAAATGATTTTACGTATCAGGATTTGTCAGATAAAGATGGAAAAAGTTGTTGGGGTAGGTGTCTTTCCAACGGAGAGATACAATTAGATAGCAGTTTGCAAAATGCACCTCCTGAAGCAAGAAATCCGCATTTTGAACATGAGAAAGAACACAAGGATGGAATGAAAAGAGATGATCCTCGCCATATGTATCCTGAAGAAAAATGGGCACGGATGCGACAGGATACATCCTGGCAGAGTGTTCCTGAAGAAAAACGGAAAGAATTGATTGCCAAAGGAGAAGATTATGGAAACGAGGCAAATCATAATCTTCTATTCGATAAAGACGGACATATACGAGATGATTGGGAAATCTTCAATCGATTAACAAATTTATGGGGTTATGATTTTGAGAAATATTGGGATTGAAGGAAATATCTTTGATATAAATTGAGGTAAAACATGAATTCGAGTGGTTATAAAAAATATATTAATTTGTCTTCCGGTATATCATTCGGTTATCCTGAAACATGGACTATCCGTGAAGAGCAATTTAAACCCGATTCAAACAGTTTAATTAATCCTCAAGGGTTTGGAGGAGCAATCTTTGTTTTTGGCCCAATTGAAACTATTTGTGGTGAAGGAAAGACAGTAATTTTTTTAAAAAAAATTCCATGTAAATCGACTGGAGGTAATATTGAATCGATTGATGAATATGTTAAAATATACATCAAGGTAAATTCATTTGGAAAAACAGAGATAATTTTTCAAAAAGAACAAAAATTGGGGGACTTGCAAGGAATAGAGGTCTCACTAACTTATGAGAGACCTTGTCCTTTTGATTCACCTCTATCCAGACCATTGAAAATGCAACATACATGGTTAACTGTTCTTCATAAAAATTATTTTTTTGAAATAAATTATGTAACAAGTAAAAATGATTATCCTCTTCATCAAGATGTATATGAAAATATAAAAAAATCATTCAAATTTACTTAATAATTCATAGAAAAGGGAAAATTATAAACAATTTTCTATTTTCATTCATCCATTACAGCAGTAAACATTTTCTTTTACTTCAATGGATTACGAATGAAGAAAATGAAAAACACTAATTAATTTTCTTTTCAGAAAATATTTCTTCTAACTTCTAGATTAGCTGTTCTTTATTCCCGAATCGTCATATCATCTGATCAAATACTAAGGCAAAAGAAGGTGTTTTAGAAGATTGAAGCAGAACATGTATATTTATGGTATAGAAATGACTGAATAATTCTCATTTGATTCCGAGGGGAAGACATGGCATTCACGTTTAACGATGCTTCTGAGAAAGAATATCTTGCAATGCTTGGCCAGTGCGTCAAAAAGAATAAGGTTCCCAACTATTTTGCCCGGTATGGCCTGATAAAAGTCCTTAAAGATCCCTGCTCGGATCCTCTTGACAATATCTCGAATACAGAAATTGAAACTGCTATTGCTACCCTTATAAAATTCTGGAACAAGAACCGGAACAATCCCTTATTAAAACCATTGATCGATCAGATGCTGAAGGATAACACCAAAGTCAAGGATTCCCTGCTCGACAGCAAAAGAAGGGAAGAAAAAAGAAGGGTGGTGGAAGCGGAGAATAGAGAATGTCAGGAAGAAAAATTCAAAAAACTGGATTCGATTCTGGAAATAATCGCTCAAAAAGGCTATATCACCCCGGATGAATATAAAGATGTCTGCAAGAAATTGTCAAAAGATTATACCGAAGAAACCATAAATCAAAGAATCCAGTTCAAAAAAATCAAAATCAAAGAAGGACCCCCGCCACCACCACCACCCAGGCCTATTCATGAAACATATCCTGATTTAGAATCTTCTTTCATGCAATCACTCAAACAGCAACTGAATGTATTTGGTCGTGCTACCCTCTACGATTTTCTCGAGGTCTCAAAGGATTCCAGCACGCAGCAGATCCAGCAGAGATTCAGCTCTCTTCAGAACGAGTGGGGAAAGAGACCGGTCAACAATGAAAAAACTGCAGCCCAGATTATCCTTGGGGCAGTGAAGACAGTTCTCATTGAGGGTGATCCCAGAAAATACCATAATAGTATCATGTTTGAGAGTATGGCGGAGCTCAATGACCAGATCGATTTCGCATGCTCAAACAAGATGATGGATAAAAATACCTTTTCAAACATGATGACAAAAGCCGTCGCAAAAAAAGTCGAAGAAAATTATGCCAAAGAATATATTTCCTGGAGAACAGGTGGGAAAATCGAACCAGACACTTCAACCGATACCGTCAAGTGTCCCTTCTGTTACTTGCTAAACGACACCACCTCTGAGCATTGCAGGAATTGTGGGGAAAGCCTTTACATCATGTGCCCGCGGTGTAAAAACAGGGAGAGGGCGGCCGATAATGCATGTCCAAAATGCGGATTAATTTTTAAGAACATTCAAAAGGTCAAATTCATTAGTGAGGAAGCACGATTTTTCCAGTCACATGGGATGCTTCAGGAAGCACTCGAAAAGTTCGAGGAAGCAAATAAACTGATTGAACAGGATGAGGATATTGAAAAGAATATCAAGAACCTGAAAGAAGAACTTACCAAGATACATGCACTTATCCAGCAATACCAATCCGCCCTTTTTGAAAAAAGACTGTATACCGCAAGAGATGAATTGAAAAAACTATATCAGAAATACCAAAATTTTGAATACCAGAATAAATCCATCGGAGAGTTGTATTCTGAACTACGCAATGAGATAGAAAAAATTGAGGAAGCTCTCCGAAAAACGAAGGATCTCGAACGCGCGGGCAAAAATGATGATGCAATCCGGGCTTATGAATCGATTCTTGGTTCCTGCAGGGATTGCGAGGAGGCCCGGCAGGGACTCGGCAGGATCCCCCCGGAACCTCCGGGAGATTGTTCTGTGTCTTATATCTCCCGCACTGCAACTCTCCAATGGAAAAAGAGCCCTTCAATAGGGGATCTCTCCTACCAAATAATTCGCAAAGAGCACGCGATACCAACTTCCGTCAAGGATGGTACTCTGGTTACAAAAACCAAGTATCTTACTGCAGAAGATACTCAGGGGTCCGTAGGTCATAATTATTTTTATGCGGTATTCTCAGAACGTGGGGATGCATTCTCACTCAAGGGAGCATACACTGGCAGTGTCCTTTTTATTGACGATGTCCAGAATTTTACGCTCCAGCCCGGTGATGGCGTTGTTGAAGGATCATGGACTCTGCCAGGAGACGTTAAACGAGTGGTTGCATTTAAAACAGAGGGGGCAACTTCTCCTCAATCTGGTGTACAACAGGAATTGCCACTGCTCGGATTGACAAAATTTGTGGATCGTACGGTCAAGAATGGGCATATGTATACGTACCGAATCCTTTGTGAGTTCCTTGATACTAAAGGTGTGATTGTCAGAAGCAGGGGAATTGAGAAGTCTGTGACCCCTAATACACCCCCTCCTGCCTTATTTGATTTTTCTGTAACAAAAGAACAGTCCAAGGCAATAATACAGTGGAAACCGCTGCAAAGGGGATCTGTTGTGATGTTTAAATCCTCAAAACCGCACTCGCATAAAGAAGGAGCGGTAATAGCGAAAGCAGATCTCGCGCTCGGTGAGATTCTCAGCTCGCCAAGGGCTGATTTTTCAGTCGATCCAACCCCGGGACAAGGGCTATGGTATTATACTCCTGCAACAATCGAGGGAGATATTGCAGTAATCGGAAGGACTCAAAAAATCACTTTTATAGATGATATCTCTGGATTGAGAGCGGAAAATCGTGTATCGAATATTCAGTTAAAGTGGAAATGGCCGGCGGGTTGTTCGCATGCTCTGGTCAGTTGGCGTCCCGATAACTATCCAGTCAATACCGAAGATCCTAAGGCCAGCAAAGAGATTATATCCAAGGGGCAGTACGAACTGAAAGGCGCTTTCCAACTGAATACTATCAGTTCCCGACAGTATTTCTTCAAGGTCTTTGCAGGATACACAAGTTCACAGGAACAATTATTCAGCTCAGGAATTGACACAGGCTGCATTACCAAAGTCCTCATGCAAAGTGGAAAAATTCGATATTCCCTGAAAAAAACGATGTTCCGTTCCAATTACAGTATTCTGCTCACGAGTGATGCCCCCATCGCTGAACTCCCGGAGATTGTTGTTATTGCAAAAGCAGGAAAAGTTCCTCCCCTGAATCGATCCGATGGGAGAGAATTGTCACGAATTAACGGGAGATCCATCGGACCAAAAGACGAGATCGTCATCGACCTTTCAGGGAGTTCATTACCTTCCCCTTCATATATCAAGGTCTTTTTTTCAAGCGATGACAGTTATCAGGTCTATCAGATCAATCATCCGGGTCCTGACGAGGCGTGTATCAAGTGATAAAGAGCAGCCCAAATCAATTTCAAAAAAAAACCAAATAAATCATATTATCCTCTAATTTTCTGATTGTATATTCTGAAAAGTATCCCTTTCAGCATTAATCACATAAGAATAATAACATATAAATATTGTTTACCAAAAAGAAAATTGAGGTTGTTCATGTCAAAATTTATTTGCCCGTATTGCTTCAACGAAAAAGAAACAAATGATATTCTCTTTCGCTGTATCAATCCAATTGCTTCTGAATGTTCTTTGGAAGAGGATAAACCCTTTTCTGATTATTGGGATTTCCATCCTCCAAAAGTGATGAATCATATTATTAATTCCAATACATCAATGTTCAGCCAAAAATCCAAAAGTGCCCTCTGTCCAATATGCAGAACCAAAACCACTAAAATGATCTGCCCCTCCTGTCACAATTCCCTCCCGTTTACAACCGGGGAATTAAAAGATTACAATATTTCACTGATCGGTGCAAAAGATGCAGGAAAAAGTGTCTATATAGCAGTATTGCTGAATGCGCTCGCACAGCGAATTGGGATGAACCTCAATGCTTCACTCGTTGCTCTCAACGATGAAACGATCAAGCGATATCGGGAACAGTTTTATCAACCGCTCTTTCAGAAAAAAGAATTACTAAAGGCGACCGGCGCAGCGGGGGTCTCCCAGAAAACACCCCTCTTATACAGGTTCGGCTTTGAAAAAAAGAATTTTTTCGGACAGCGCTCAAATGAAGTTGTAACCCTTGTATTTTTTGACACTGCGGGGGAAAGGCTCGATGATGAGAAGGTAATGGCACGGGAAACGAAATAT
>Ga0315292_10001435_pt1 | contig 12747 bp, 8 predicted proteins | sample YL17G13_0_MG_FD_204029 | JGI IMG/M metagenome (GOLD analysis project Ga0315292, IMG submission 204029) | Sediment microbial communities from Yellowstone Lake, YNP, Wyoming, USA - YL17G13_0 | ecosystem: Environmental > Aquatic > Freshwater > Lake > Sediment | place: USA: Wyoming | collected... | reverse complement strand
CAGTCGGAAACCAGGCATGAAAACGGTTAAGCCGTCTCGTTTTCTCATCAGTGTACATGCTGGTTATTAATGGATTACAGGCTGCTTCAACACTTCCGTTAGCGATTCCGATAAACAGTGTGGATATGAATAATGTCCAGAATCCGGTTGCAACAATTGTGAGGACAATTCCAACCATGTGACAGAAAAAGGCTATAGCAATGATACGGCCCAGGCCGATAATATCAACCAGCGGACCTCCAAAAACCATTGCCAGTGTAAAACCCCAGAAGGCTGTACCCACTATCCAACCGACCTGGGTGTGTGTAAGATTAAATTCTGTAGCCCAGGCTTCAACAAACGAGCCCCTTGTGGCAAAAGCCAAAGCTGTAACAACCAGCGCAACACAACTGGCGTTGAATAACTGTGTTTTCTTAATTGTATCCATAAAAGGTTAGTTTAGTCACAGAGATTAATGAAATATCAGGAATAAGAAATATTATATCACTTTTCAAAGGCTGCATCGAATGCAATATCTGATGGAGCGAAATCGACTGCTTTGACGTAGCTGCATGCTTCCATTGCTCCGTGTTCACGATCCATTCCCCCGTCTTCCCATTCTACCGATAACGGACCATTATATCCGATCCGGTTAAGCGCCCTGATTATCTCTTCGAAATTGATATTCCCCCGGCCAAGGCTCCTGAAGTCCCAGTAACGACCTTTTGATCCGAACTCTGTATGCCCCCCGAAGACTCCCGTTTCGACAGGAACGTCCGACCATCCTGCATCTTTCATATGGACATGAAAAATCCTGTCACTGAAAGTATAGATAAATTCTATATAGTCGACTCCCTGGTAGCCGAAATGGGAAGGATCGAAGTTGAATCCGAAACAGGGATGATTTTTCACGGCTGCCAGTGCTCTTCTGGCAGATGAAATATCAAAAGCAATTTCAGTAGGATGTACTTCAAGGGCAAAACGGACACCAAGTTTTTTATAAGCATCAAGGATTGGCTTCCACCTTTGAGCAAACTCCTTAAATCCGTCCTCTATCATTCCAGGCAGGTTTGGAGGAAAAGAATAAACAAGGTGCCAGATCGGACTACCTGTGAATCCGTTAACAATAGATACACCAAGCCTTTTTGCTGCCTCCCCTGTTTTTATCATTTCAGTGGCAGCACGTTTTCTTACTCCTTCAGGATCTCCATCGCCCCATACATATCCGGGAAGGATCCCTTTGTGCCGCTCATCTATGCGGTCAGCAACTGCCTGACCCACAAGATGATTTGAAATTGAGAATACTTTTAATCCATACTTCTCAAGAAGTTTCCTTTTTGATTTGCAATAGGCATCTGTTGCCTTGTCGACTTCAAAATGATCGCCCCAGCAGGCAAGCTCCAAACCATCATATCCGAACGATCTGGCCTTTTTGCATACAGTTTCAAGCGGTAGATCTGCCCACTGCCCTGTGAAAAGTGTAACTGGTCTGCTCATATTTTCTGCATTTAAGTGTAACTAAATTAGATGTTCCTCGTTCCTCGGTTCTCGTTGCTCGGTTCTCGGTTATTCATTTGTTTCAAAACTACATAACGAGTACTGAGGACCGAGGACCCGGGACCGAGGACCGGGTTTGAGTCATGCTAAGATAAGAAAATCCTTTTCATCAGATCCAAAGGTTAAAGCAGAATTTGTTTACTTTGTATTTAATCTACAACATATTTCTATAATGAATAAAACAGATTTTCTGCTTAACAGGAGAACAATCAGAAAATACTCCGATGAGCCGGTCGGAGATGATCTGCTGAACGACCTTCTGAAATCGGGATGCCGTAGTTCTACTACAGGTAATATGCAGGTTTACAGTATTATTATTACAAGGGATGAATGCAAGAAGAGAGAACTGGCGCCATTGCATTTCAATCAGAAAATGGTAACCGAAGCACCTTTAGTGTTGACATTCTGTGCTGATTTTAATCGTTTCAATAAATGGTGTGACATAAATAATGCGAAGCCTGGTTACGATAATTTCCTTTCATTCATGACCGCTTCAATTGATGCTTTGCTTGTGGCTCAGACAATTTGTATTGCTGCTGAAGCCAGGGGACTGGGGATATGCTATCTTGGCACAACTACCTATATGGCACATGAGATAGTTAAAATCCTTAAGCTTCCTAAAGGTGTTGTTCCGGTTACAACAGTTACACTGGGCTGGCCCGCTGAACAGCCTGAACAGCCCGATAGGCTGCCCATTGAAGCTGTGATCCATAAGGAGATCTACTCTGACTATACAGATCAGGAAATTAAGGGATTCTATCTTGAGAAGGAGATGAGGGAGGACTCAAAGCAGTTCATAGCAGAGAATAATAAGACAACTCTGGCTCAGGTTTTTACTGATGTCCGGTACAAGAAAGATGATAACGTATACTTCTCCAAAATGCTCCTGAAGGTTTTGGAGGATCAGGGATTTATGAATCAATAATCTTGTTATGCATGTTGTGCCAGTTGTGCATGTTGTGCCAGTTTATAAGAACATAGTCATTCAACCTGCATAACCTGCATAACCTGCATAACCTGCATAACCTGCACGACTATAATAAACCTTATTTCCTGACCCTTACCGGATAGGGTGGTCTGACTGGTTCCTCAGGAGGATTTTTTGCGAGTTCCTCAAGAGCTACCTGAATGGCTTTTTCAAGCTGCGGATCCTTCCCGTTAATAACATCGGCCGGCCATTGTTCAACCTCAATATCAGGAGCCACACCTACATTCTCGACAACAAATCCATCCCTGGTCCATATCGCGAGATTAGGTGCAGTGACTGATCCGCCATCAATGAATTCAGGAAATCCCAGTATCCCGACCAGGCCTCCCCAGGTGCGTTTGCCGACCAGTGTTCCTACTTTGAATTTTCTGAACATCCATGGAAGCATATCTCCGCCTGAACCTGCTGTTTCATCGATGATCATGACTTTAGGTCCCTGTATTGAAGCAGACGGAGACTTAATATCTTTTCCATACCTCATGTTCCAGTAAGACTGTAGCGGCCGCTGAAGAATATCGATATAGTAATCGGCAAGTGAACCTCCACCATTAAACCTTTCATCAACAATGATCGCCTCCCTGTTGGACTGAGGGAAGAAGTACCTTTTAAAATATTCATGCCCTGAAGTTGAAGTATTAGGAACATATACATAAGCAACCCGGCCGGCAGTAGCTTCTGTTACTTTTTTCAGATTACCTTCAACCCAGTCGCGGTTTCTCAGGGAGTATTCATCTGCTACCGGAACTACTTTCACGACCCTTGAACCATCATAATCAGGCTTGTTATTTATTGTAAGCTCTACGATCTTACTGTCAGTATTCTCGAAATAGCTGTAGATCTCCTTATCTCCTGTCAGGTCTTTACCATTTACAGCAAGTATATAATCTCCTTTATTCATATTTAAACCGGGTTCAGTCAGTGGTGACCTCAGATCAGGATTCCAGTTAAGCCCTCCGAATATTTTTTCTATTCTGTATCTGCCGGATGAAACTGTAAAATCAGCCCCCAGAAGGCCAACTCCAATTCGCTTTGGTTCAAACATCCTATCGCCGCTGCCCAAATAGCTGTGTCCTACACTTAACTCACTCAGCATCCACTGAATGATCCGGTAAAGATCACTTCTGCAGGCAATATCTGGCAGAAATTTCTGGTATTTAACCTTAATTGCATTCCAGTCAGCGCCCTGCATACCAGGATCGTAAAAGTAATCCCTGTTTACCCTCCAGGCCTCATCGAGTATCTGAGGCCATTCAGCCAGGGGATCAATTTTAACAGATATTGATCCGGTATTTAAAATTCCTTTCCCCTCTTCAGGCTTTTTACCAGATTCTGTTATTCCCGATATTTCTCCTTTATAGTACAGCATTTTCTTCCTGTCTGCCGAAATGGAATAACCGTCAAGATCCATGATCTCTTCATCCTTTCGATCTTTGAGGTTATATTTATGCAGCTTTGAAGTTTCGGAAGGAATTGACGGACGTATTATATAGAATACTTCTCCTGAATCACCGGTGCTGAGATTTGAGAAATTCCCTGCTTTCACCGGAAGATTTAATATTCTGTCCTGCAGCCCCTGAGTATCGATTCTTAATATTTCCGGTTTTGCCTTTTCGGGAGCAGGTGGAGCAGACTCTTTTTTGCTCTTATTCTTTTCGGATGGCTTTGCCGGTTCATCTTTTTTGGATTTGGGCTTCTCCTCATCGCTTTCTTTTGCAAGAGGGGAGATAATGTCATTTCTCAGGGTAACAAGATAAATTGAATTTGTCATTCTCATATCCTCGCCGGAGAGATCAAACCAGTTGACAACAGGACCTGCATCGGTTGAAGCAAAGAAATAGAGGTATTTGCCATTAATGTCAAAAGCGGGTTCAGAAGCATCACTCAGGCCATCAGTTACAGGGAAGGATTTCTGCTGATCAATTGAATAGAGATACACCATCTTAAAATTTGTCTCCTTCATTTTAGTATAGGTTATCCATTTTGAGTCAGATGACCAGCCACTGAAAATGCTCCGGAATTCTCCAGGACAATAAATATCGTCAGAGTCGATCTTTTTTATAATATTGGTCTCCAGGTCAAGAATATACATATTCCTTCCGTTGTCAACATAGCATATTTTCTTGCTGTCGGGCGACCATTTCGGGAATGCATAGAAACCGGTACCAGACAGTTTAATGATTCTTACTTCCCCTTTGCCGTCCTGCGATTTCAGATGAAGCATATATTCACCTGACACATCCGAGAAATAGGCAATAGTCTTACCGTCAGGCGACCATGAGGGGAATGTTTCATGGACATTTGTTGTCAACGTTATATTTCTTGGATCACCCTTTTCAGCCGGAAGAGTCACAATGTCTCCCCTGAAATCAAAAACAACCCTGGAGCCGGTAGGAGAAATGGCTGCATTCCTGATATATTTTGTTCCCTGAACAAAACGCGGTCTTAACTCAAGGAGATCAGCTGCGATTCCTACCGCAAGCTGCTTGTCAGAATTAGAATCTGTATTGTAAATATGAAGATAACCCTCCTGTTCAAATATTATTTTATCAGTTCCTGCGGATGCTCTAAGTACAGGAAAATCTGTAAAAAATGTAAGCTGTTTTATCTCTTTTCCAGAGATATCATAAGAGAACAGGTTGAATTCGCCGTTCCTGTCGCTGAGGAAATAGATCTTTCCTCCAATCCACATAGGATCTGAATCATTACATCCATTTTCAGGCTGAGGTATTTTTATTACTGAATAATCGGTAAGTGAGCATATCCAGATGTTTGATATCCGGCCTCCTCTGTAGTTTTTCCATTGCTGGTAAGCAGGGGCCAGTGGAGTGTAGGCCATAGAATTTCCATCGGGTGAATAACATGCAGAGGATGCATTCGGTATCCTGAGCTTTTCCGGGAAGCCTCCACCGGTTCCAACTGTGAAAAGCTGGAAATATCTGTTAGTGAATGAAGAGCGTTGTGAAAGAAACAGAATGCTCTTCCCGTCCGGGGTAAATCCTCTTACAATGTCTGCATATGGGTGCCATGTCAGTCTGGCAGGCACACCACCTTCAACAGGAATAACAAAAACATCTGTATTCCCGTCATATTGTGCACTGAACGCTATAAGACTTCCATCAGGTGAGAAAAAAGGATTAGATTCGACGCCCTCATCCACTGTCAGCCTCCTTGGTTGCGATCCGTCAATGTTGGCAACCCACAGATCCTCTGCATAGATGAAAGCAATGTGTTTGGAACTTATGGCCGGCTGAGCCATCATCCTTGTGTTGTTTTTGTCGATCCCGTTCAGGGACGATACGAAGAACAATAAAAAGAAAAGACTGGTAGCTAAATGAATTGTAAAATTTTTCATAATATTTAATTGATTTATAATCAGTTCAAAACCTTAATTTCAATACCCCTTTTTATCATTAGGCCTCAAAGCCTTTATACCTTTTTATAAACTTTGCCGACTCCTGCCTGCTGAGTTGGGGAAACTGCAAGGTCATTAATACAGACATGAGCAGGCAGTGTGGCGCAGAAATAAATAATTTCTGCTATATCACCGGCTGTAAGGGCATCAATACCATTGTAAACTGCGTCAGCTTTTTCCTTATCGCCCTTGAACCTTACTAAAGAGAACTCGGTTTCAGCCATCCCCGGGGCAATATTTGTAACCCTGATATTATGTCTTAAAAGGTCTATCCTCATTGCTCTTGAGAGTGAATCAACTGCAGACTTTGTTGCGCAATAGACGTTCCCATTTTCATATATATCTTTGCCTGCAATTGAAGATATGTTGAAAATATGGCCACTATTTCTGGCAACCATTAATGGGGCAACAGCCCTGGTAATATACAGAAGCCCCTTGAGATTAGTATCAATCATTGTGTCCCAGTCATCCGTATCTCCATCATCTATATGTGACAGCCCGGCAGCTAATCCTGCGTTGTTAACAAGTATATCAATATTTTTCCATTCTGATGGCAGGTTATTTATTAATGTTTCCACTTCAGATCTGTTTCTTACATCGAAATTAAGCGAAAGCACTTTAATATTAGTGTTTGTCAGTTCTTTCTCAAGCTCATCAAGGTGATCTTTTCTCCTGCCTGTGATTATCACATTAAACCCGTTCCTGGCAAATTTTATTGATGTAGCGCGACCAAATCCGGATGTAGCCCCGGTTATCATTATGATTTTATTCATTATTAACTAATATTTCAGGTAAAAGTAAAAATAATATTTGTACTTATCTTTGCTGTTTATTTTAACTGAATGATTTATCAAAAGGCAACTATAAGAAAAGATAAAAGAGATATCGGATCTATGTTCGACCTGATTGCGTGGAGGTACGATTTTCTGAATCATTTTCTCTCTTTTGGCATTGACAGGTCATGGAGAAGGAAAGCAGTAGAGAAAATTTCCGGGAAGTACACTAATCCCCGAATTATCGATGTGGCAACTGGAACAGGAGATCTTGCGATTGAAGCTGTGAAACTCTGTCCATCAAAGATTACAGGAATAGATATCTCAGAAAAGATGCTGGAATTAGGAAGACAGAAAATAAAATCCGGGAATCTTGAAAATGTTATTGAGTTTGTAAAATGTGATTCGGAAAACATTTGTTATGAGGATAATACTTTCGATTCAGCGATCGTGGCATTTGGTGTCAGGAACTTCCAGGACCCTTTAAAAGGCCTCTCTGAAATGAGGAGAGTGATACGTCCGGGAGGAATGGTTGTCGTACTGGAATTTTCAAAACCTGAGGGATTTCCTTTAAAACATGTTTATAACTTCTATTTCAGAAACCTCCTTCCGTTTTTTGGTTCTCTCTTTTCCAGGCATGGAAAGGCTTACAGGTATCTTAATGAATCAGTTATGGAGTTTGCAGACAATGAGGAATTCATTAATTTTATGATTGCAGCAGGTCTTTCTGAGACCTCTCAGACGAGAATGACAGGGGGTATTGTAAGTATTTATACGGGGATTAAAAATTGAATACAATATTTGAATTTTAAACAAGTTTATTATTTATAAAATCATGTTGCTGGTTAGCAAGCAGCAGTCAGCTGGCTTCCAGAAAAAGCACTCAGGAATATATGACAAACAGAATCAAATCGTTACAACAGAATTTTTGAGAAAAAGACTATTATATATTGCATTGACGGGCCTGTTCCTTCTGTTTCATATTGATACTTTCAGTCAGAAACAGAAACCGAAAAACGATTCATGGTACGATGATAAGTTACTGCACTTTGGTTTCAGCCTTGGACTTAATGTGATGGATTTTAATATTACACCCTCCCAGTCCAACCTGGAAACAGATGGATATTATCCGGAGGTTAGCCTGCTTAATCCTGGTATCAATATTCAGGTAGTTACAAACCTGCGCCCAGGAAAATATTTCGACCTCAGATTCCTTCCCGGAGTATCATTCGGCCAGAGAAATGTAAGATACTATGATTACGATACTCAGGAGATATTAAATGAAAGACAGAGAGTTGAATCCTCTTTCCTGGAGTTTCCTTTTTTGGTGAAATATAAAGGAGCAAGACTAAACAATACAAGGCCTTATCTGATAAGTGGGCTCAATTACAGGTATGACCTGGCGGGGAAAAAGGAATATGATGATGAAAAACCGGTTTATATCAGGCTTAAACGATCGGATCTTTACTACGAAGTAGGAGCTGGATTAGATTTTTACCTTCCTTACTTCAAGTTCTCAGTTGAGATTAAAATGTCGAATGGGATGCGTGATATTATTGTTCACGAACCGGCACCAGGCAATCCGCAATATGCCAATGCAATAGAAAGAATGAAATCCCAGATATGGGTAATCTCATTCCATTTTGAATAGAAATGTCAAAACTGGTTCAGCTGGTACTTCCGCCTGAGAAAGCTGCCGACGAAAAGATAATCCGCCAGCTTGCAGGATCTTTATCAGGGATCAGCCAATCGGAGATTGTTTCTCTTAGGATCATAAAGAGGTCCGTTGATGCGCGTAAAAAAAATATTCTTATTAATCTGGTTATTGAAGTCTTTTCTGAAAACGACCACCGGAGTTTTGAAATACCCCCTTTTAAATGGCAGAATGTAAGCTCCAATCCGGAAGTCATTATTGTTGGAGCAGGTCCTGCGGGCCTTTTTGCTTCATTGCGGCTTATTGAACTTGGATTGCGTCCTGTTATAATTGAAAGAGGAAAGGATGTCTCCTCAAGGAAAAAGGATATTGCCAGAATAAGCAGGGACCAGATAGTCAATCCCGACAGCAATTATTGCTTTGGTGAAGGCGGAGCAGGTGCATTTTCGGATGGTAAATTATACACACGGTCGAAGAAAAGAGGTAATAATACGAGGATACTGGAGCTTCTCTGCCTGCATGGAGCAGCTGAAAATATTCTTTACGAAGCCCATCCTCATATTGGAACAGATAAATTGCCAGGCATAATTTCCAGAATCAGAAAATCTATTGTTGAAGCCGGAGGAATCTTCCTGTTGGAGAAGAAAGTCACCGACTTTATTGTGATTAACAACAGGATGGATGGAGTTTATACTTCAGGAAGTGAAAAATACCACTCTTCAAATGTTATCCTGGCAACAGGGCATTCAGCAAGGGATGTTTTAGAGATACTCAAGAAACATAAAGGAATGCTCGAAGCCAAATCTTTTGCAATGGGTGTCCGTGTGGAGCACCCGCAGGAGCTAATTGATTCCCTTCAGTATCATGGAAGCCACAGGGGCAGGCATCTTCCTGCCGCTTCATACAGTCTTGTAAAACAAGTAGATGGGAGAGGTGTATATTCATTCTGCATGTGCCCCGGTGGATTTATAGTTCCTTCAGCCACATCGCAGGAAGAGGTCGTAGTAAATGGAATGTCTCCCTCGGGACGGAATTCACCATATGCTAACTCCGGTATTGTTGTTGAAATCAGACCCGGAGATCTGGGTAAATACAGCAAATATGATGAGGAAGCAGGTATTGAATTTCAGAAGGAACTTGAAATGGAAGCATGGGTAAGGGGAGGAGGGACCCAACGGGCTCCTGCTCAAAAGCTGGCAGATTTTGTTTCCGGAAAATTTTCAGATTCATTGCCAAAGGTATCATATTTTCCGGGGGTAACTTCATCGCCACTCCATGAGTGGCTTCCTGAAATAATAGGTGACAGGTTAAAGGCAGGTTTTAAATTATTTGATAAACTAATTAAAGGTTTCATAACCAATGAAGCTGTGATCCTGGGTGTTGAATCACGAACTTCATCCCCTATCCGTTTACCCAGAAATCCTGAAACTTTTGAGCATATTGGTATCTCCGGACTCTATCCATGCGGAGAAGGCTCAGGCTATTCGGGCGGAATTATCTCCTCAGCCATTGACGGAATGAGAGTTGCTGATGCAATCTATTTAAAAGGAATTAAATAATGAGCGAGGTTTACGGATCATTGAGGAGTCAGCTCCTTCTTCTGGCAAACTCAGAGAAGATAACTGAAGCAGCCATACCCACATTAAGAGAGTCTATTCCGTATTTGAATCTGTTGAACCTTGGTATGGTGATTTTGTGTGTCAGATATGGTATAAGATCTTCAGAAATTCCTTTCGATTCATTACCGAGAAGGATTACACCTTTTGTATCAAGTTTGTGATTATATATTGATTCTCCCTTCATCAGTGCCCCGAAGACCGGAAATTGGTCTTCCCTGGCTTTTATAATAAATTCTTTCAGGTTAAGGTAAAACACTTTTACATGCAGAAATGCTCCCATACTTGCCTGTAACACTTTCGGATTATACAGGTCAGCGCAATCAGGCGAGCAGATTATATTCTTAATACCAAACCATGAAGCAGATCTGATGATTGTTCCCAGATTCCCCGGATCCTGAATACATTCAAGGGCAATACACAAATCTCCAAGGATAAGATCTGAATCGTCGGATGCATCCTGAAAAGGGACTACCGCAACGGAGTTATGAGGAGTTTTTAATGTACTTATCCTCTTCAGCTCTTCATAGTTTACATGTTCAATTTCATCAATAGCCTCTATCTCCTGAGGTAAAAGTGATGAAATAAATTCAGGTTTGGCGGCCAGTACCTGGAATCTTTTTCCCAGCCTGAGGTGTTCTCTGATAAGTTTATCACCTTCAATTATATACAAGCTTTTTTCTTCTCTTATCCTCTTTCTCTGAAGGGATAATATGAGTTTTATATTGCTTTTACTGATCATGGAAAAGTGTTTGAGAGCTTGAGAGATTTCAGAATATACCGTATTATTAAGAGGTCCGCTTAAAGTTATTTTTTATTATTGATATATTTGCTTCAGTCTTTGATTTACAAATTTTGAAAAAAAACTGGTCAAATAAAAATCTTAGCTTTCTAAGAGTATTAATTCTCCTGTTTCCTCTTGTCCCTTTCATAATTTCGTGTAATCCGACAAAGTATGTTCCGCAGGATCAGACTCTGCTCAATAATAATTTTATTGAAATTGACAGCGGGGGAATCAATAAAGCTGATCTTGTTCCTTACATAAAGCAGAAGCCCAACAAGAAGATCTTTGGCGCCAGGTTTCATCTTGGTTTATACAATCTCTCAAATATAAATAAGGTTAAATGGCCCCATTCCTGGTTACGGAATATCGGTGAGGAACCAGTTATTTTTGACAAGTATTCTGCAGATAAAAGCAGGGAGCAGCTTGAAGATTACATAGGATCAAAAGGCTACTTCGACAGCAGGGTAACCGATTCAGTAAGAACAGTAAAAAGAAAGTCGGATGTTTTCTATAATATAAGTCTCAAAACACCCTATACAATAAGAAACCTGTATTATGATATAGCAGACACAACAATTAAAACGCTTTTTTGCTTCGATTCCATTAACTGCCTTATTCAAAGAGGAAAACCTTATGATGTTGATCTCCTGCAATCGGAAAGATTACGATTTGAAAAATATGTTAGAAATCATGGATTCTATGCATTTTCATCTGATCATATTGCTTTCAGGATCGACAGCACAATAGGTGGCAAGCAGGTGAATCTTTATTACGAGATAAGAAAGCTTATGAAAATTGATGATAGTAACAGGATAAGCTATGTTGCACATAAAGTTTACAAAATAAAAAACATCTATATATATCCCGATTTTGTCCCTAAAGATTTTCTGGAAGGCGGAGAGAATTATATCAGGAGCCTTGATACCGTAAGTTATAATGGCTTTTATTTTATTACCGGACAAAAGAACCCACAGCTTAAATACGACCTTATCCTGCAATCTCTTTACCTGAAACCCGGCGCAGATTATAATCTGACGAACAGTGACCAAACCCAGAGTCATCTTATGGCACTGAAAACCTATCGTCTGGTGAATATCTTCTTTAATGAGGTTAATGAGCCTGAAGGGAGCCAGGATCCTGAAATGCAACTTAATTGTTACATTCAGCTTACCCTGTTGAGCCAGCAATCATTTAATGTGGAGGTTGAGGGGACAAACTCAGCGGGGAATTTTGGAGGTGCCCTGAACTTTGTCTATCAACATAAAAATCTGCTTCACGGGGCTGAACAATTCAATATTAAACTAAAGACGGCATTTGAGGCCATGAATCAGGACAATACTGAACTGAGGAGCACTCAGGAGTATGGGATTGAGACAAGTCTTCGTTTACCTAAATTCCTGATACCTTTTCTGAAGAAAGAAGCTTTCATAAAGAACTATAATCCAACAACTACAATTCTTGCAGCTTTTAACTACCAGGATATGCCTTTTTACACCAGGACAATGGCAAATGCAACCTTTGGATATAACTGGGCAGCTCCTAATTATAAAACCCATATCATAAATCCGATACAACTGAACGTAGTTAAACTCCTGTCAATTGATTCTGCTTTTATGGAGGATATTATGAACTCCTCCTATCTTGCATACAGCTACAGGGACGTGTTGATTCTTGGAGGTAACTATTCTTTTATTTACAATAACCAGAAAATTCAGAAATCGAGGGACTTCATCTTTCTTCGGGTCAATGCTGAAGCAGTTGGAAATATGCTTTATGCAGCCTCAGTGCTTGCAGGATCAAGAAAGAAAGCCGGAAGCTATTATGTCTTCGGACAACCTTTTGCACAGTACATCCGGGCAGATGTGGATCTGAGATATAACTTTATACTGAACGACGTAAGTTCCGTGGTCTACAGGGGATTTGTCGGAGTTGGAATCCCATATGGGAACTCAAAGGCCATCCCCTTTGAAAAACAGTATTTTGG
>Ga0315292_10001434_pt1 | contig 12749 bp, 9 predicted proteins | sample YL17G13_0_MG_FD_204029 | JGI IMG/M metagenome (GOLD analysis project Ga0315292, IMG submission 204029) | Sediment microbial communities from Yellowstone Lake, YNP, Wyoming, USA - YL17G13_0 | ecosystem: Environmental > Aquatic > Freshwater > Lake > Sediment | place: USA: Wyoming | collected... | reverse complement strand
GGCGAGCGGGCCGTTCGATTCTCAGCAACGCCGGGGCTGACCGCCTTCGCCCCGACTTCGCTCTTCGAGCTTCGTCGAGGCTACGGCGAGTCTCGCCGAAGCGCATCGCACGGAGGCGGAAGCCCCTACTGCGCGTGCTCCGTGTGGCGCGCCTTGATCTTCTCTTCGCGCGAGGTCTTGGCGACGCCCGCCAGATCGAGGTCGTGCTGGATGCCGACGGCAAGCGCGTCGGGGTTGAGCGCCAGCGAGTGCTCGGTCGTCGCCAGCGGCACCAGGTGCCCGCCGGTATAGATCTGGTGGCGGCCCTTCTGGTCGTACCACGCCGCGAGCGTCGCCGTCTGGTGGCGCTTCTCGACGATCTGCCGCCAGCCCACCCCGGTGTTGTAGGCACAGAAGGAGATCTCGCCCTCCTGCGTGCCGTAGGGGATGATGCACTGGTGCGTGCGGCGGAAGTCGTACGTCCACAGGTCCTGGAACCACATGCCGGCGACGAACAGGAAGAGCCAGCTGTCCGAGCGGCGCTTCTGCACGTCGGCCAGCGTGCGGCCCTTGCCCACGTTGCCGTAGTTGCGCTTGGTGGCCCCGAACGCCTTGTCGAACTTCTGCAGCAGGTCGGTGATCTTCAGGCGGCGCGGCGCGGTGAACGGATCGTAGTTGCGCAGCAGCGACACGGCCATGCCGAGGACCGAGAGGAACCGGCCGCGCGCGCCGTCGTTGATGACGGCCAGGTCCTTCACCAGGTTGTGGCCGTCGAGGAACGCCGACACCGGCACGCGCTCCTTCGTCTCCTTGTCGATCATCACGGCCATGCCGGACCCGCAGTCCGGGTGGCAGCCGCAGTTCAGGTGGCCGAACGCGGCGCTCGAGCCGTGGACGAGGTCGGCCCAGTCGCCGAAGGTCGTCATCATCGAGATCGGGAACCAGTCGCGGTGCGGCTCGCTGATGCCGGTCTGCCGCTTGATGTCGTGCGCCAGGTCCGCGATCGTGTAGCGCTGCGCCGCGCGCCGTTCGTCGGAAATCTCCTCGTCGCGCCCGGTGAACGACACGGGCTGGAACGAGATGAACGAGATCTTCTTCGGGTTGTCGAGGGCGAACTCGACGATGCGCCCGACCTGCTCGTTGTTCACGCCGTTGATGATCGTGCTGACGAGCACGATGTCGACGCCGTTCTCGTGCAGGTTCTCGATCGCGCGCAGCTTCACGTCGAACAGGTTCGCCACCCGGCGGTGCTGGTTCGCCGCGTTGCCGACGCCGTCGAACTGCAGGTAGACGAAGCGCAGCCCGGCCTCGGCGGCCTTGCGGCAGAACTCGGGGTCCTTGGCGAACTCGATGCCGTTGGTCGCGGCCTGCGTGCTGTTGAAGCCCAGCTCCTTGCAGTAGGCCACGGCCTTGAGGAAGTGCGGCGACAGGGTGGGCTCGCCGCCCGAGAACTGCACCGACATCTGCCGCTTCGGCCTGACGGAGGCCGCGCGGTCCAGAATGGCCTTGAGGTCTTCCCACTCCGGCTCGTGCACGAAGCCGACCTGGTTGGCGTCGGTGAAGCACGGGTCGCACATCATGTTGCAGCGATTCGTGAGGTCCACCGTCAGCACCGTGCCTCGGCCGTAGCGCAGGGCGCTCAGGCCGTGCTCGTGCATGCCGTCGGTCGAGTGGATCGGGATGTCCGTGCCCTGGAACATCTCTTCCATCTTCTTGAAGAAGACGGGGTCGGTGGACAGGACGTCCTCGAAGTGCCCGTGCGTCGGGCAGTCCTTCACCATCAGGATCTTGCCGCCGCGTTCGATGATCTCGGCCGGGATCTCGGCCGCGTGCTCGTTGATGAACAGGTCCGGCGTAGCCTCGCCGTCCGTGATGCACTGGCGCGCCTGGCGGGTGCACGTGGGGCACAGGGAGGTGGTCTCGCGCGGAACGCCCAATGGCGGCCTGAACTTCTCCGTCGACTTGAGCAGGGGCCGGTCGGACCAGGTGGGCGTGAACGACCTGTTGGGCGCGATCCGGTAGAGGGGCTGCAGCGCGTACCAGAGCCCACTTGCGGCCCAGCTGAGACCCTTCTCGACAAACTTGTGCGGTGCGTGCATGCAGTCCTCCTGCCGGCTGACCCTCGGGCGTGGACCAAGCCTCCGCCCCGCAGGGGTCACGAGCGCGTGAATGAGCAGCCTATTCTCCGGGAGATTCCAGGTCTCACCAACCAAGATCCGGTGGATGGGCAGGAGGAACCGTGAACGGGCAGATGCCGGATTGACCGGTCATACCCGACCAGAATGGTCCGGGCGCTTCTCGCCAGGGGTCAGAATCCTGAGCCGACCTTCATACTTAGGAATCTGACCCCTGGCGAATGTCAGGCGCGAAGGAGGTTGGCGCCCCAGCTCATCCCGGCGCCGAACGCCACGCACAGGACGAGGTCACCCGGCGTGATCCGGCCACTGCGCGCCGCCTCGTCCCACAACAGCGGAATGGTCGCCGCCGTCGTGTTGCCGTACTTGTGGATGTTATGGATGACCTTGCTGTCGGGCAGCCCCAGCAGCTTCTGCACGTATTCGTTGATGCGCCGGTTGGCCTGGTGCATCAGCACGATCGACAGGTCCGCGGGCCGAATCCCGTTGCGCTGCAGGATCTGCTGGGTCACCTCGGCCATCTTCGTGGTGGCCATCTTGAAGACGTACCGGCCGTCCATCTGCGGCCACTGCTCCTTGCGCTCGAGGATCCCCTCGTCCAGGTACGGGCGGTAGCGCGTGCCGACGCTCGGGATCCACAGCTTCTGGAAGTCCGTCCCGTCGGCGCCAATGAGATGATCGATGACGCCCCGGCCGTCCCCCTCGAACGCCTGCACGACCACGGCGGCCGCGCCGTCGCCGAACAGCACCGAAAGATGCCGGACCTGGGTATTGAAGTCCCACTCGTCCTGCGGCATCGGCGCGTCGACCGCCCCCGCCAGCCTCGCCCAGCTCGCCTCGCGGTACGGCATGAAGGCGGTGTGCACCTCGGCACCGACCAGCAGGACGTTCTTCGCCTGGCCCGCCCGGATGTGCATGTCGGCCAGCTGCAGCCCGTAGACGAATCCGCTGCATTGCTGCCTGATGTCAAAACACGGGATCGAAGGGAGCCCCAGCGCGCTCTGCAGCAGGCAGCCGTTCCCCGGCATGTAGTGGTCCGGGGTCATCGTCGCGTAGACCACCATGTCGATGTCGGCAGGCTGGACGCCCGCCGACTCGATCGCCTGGCGCGCCGCGGGAATCGAGAGCGCCAGCGTCGACGTGCCCTTGGCGACGTAGTGCCGCGCCTCGACGCCGCTGCGCTCGCGGATCCACTCGTCGCTCGTCTCCATGATCGTGGCGAGCATGTCGTTGGTCACGCGGGTGGGAGGGATGTTCGAGCCGCTGCCGGCGATGACGGATCGGATCACGCAGAATTCCTTTGAACGGGCGGCGGGGGCCGCGTCGTGACGGCCGGTGTCGCAACCCGTTCGTGCGCCCGCGTAACGGGCGTGCACGCAGGTTGCGACACCGTCTTCCAATTGTAGTCCGGACGGCCCCGGGGCCGGTGGCCCGTGCTACCATGCCTGCGGTTCACCGCTTCAAGGAGACTCCCATGCGCCGTTGGCTCCCCGTCGCCCTGTGCCTCGCCTCGTTGCTCGCCGCCGTCCCGGCCATCGCCCAGGAGGATGACGCCGCCGTCAAGGATCATCCGGCCCTGGCGCGGATGCCGGGATATTACATCGCCGACGGCCAGGACCTGGACTTCGGAGCATTCGAGTTCGCCATCGCCGGAGAGAAGACCCAGCAGGCCGAGGGGAGGTACCGGAAGCTGGAATACCACCTCAAGGATGGCGCGCAGAACCCCGGCCCAGTGGCGATCGGGCGCAACTACCGGAACGCCCTGCTCGCGAAAGGCGGGACAGTGCTCGTCCAGCAGCTCGACAACGGCGGCGGGACGATGTCGGCGCGCGCCACGATCGGCGGCAAGCGTCTCTGGGTGCAGGTCGAGGTGAGCAACGGCGGCGAGGCCTACATGCTGCACATCATCGAAGAACAGGGGATGGCGCAGCAGATCGAACTCAACGCGGACGGCATGGCCAAGGCCTTGAAGGACACCGGGCACGTGGCGGTGCACGGCATCCTCTTCGATACGGGGAAGGCCACCGTCAAGCCCGAGTCGGCGGCGGTGCTCGGTGAAATCGCCACGCTGCTCAACACGGACGCCTCGCTGACGCTGGAAATCCAGGGCCACACCGACAACGTCGGCGCCCCGGCCGCTAACCTGAAGCTCTCGCAGGACCGCGCGCTCGCGGTGAAGGACTACGTGGTCACGAAGGGTGGCATCGCCGCGGCGCGGCTGACGACGGCGGGCTTCGGCGACACGAAGCCGGTCGCCCCGAACACGACCGACGAGGGCCGCGCGCAGAACCGCCGCGTCGAACTCGTCAAACGGTAGGCGGTTTCAACGCCTGCGTGAGGCGGCATGACAGGTGCCGCGAGAACGGGCATTGAAACGGCGAGCCCTGCCTCACTTTCCCGCGAGCCGCGCCAGCAGCGGCTCGACCAGTTCCTTGAGCGCGGGGTGTGCGGCGGCCCGCTCGGCCAGCGGGCGGGCCTTCGCCACCTCCCCCAGATTCACCCAGGCCACGGCCGCGTTGAACGCGGATCTCCCCTGCTGCAGCCGCACGGCGACGATGTCCCGCTCCTTCGCCGCCGTCAGCCGCGCCTTTCGCTCGTCGGGCAGTTCCGACACGCGGATCTCCTCGATGCGCCTCCGGAGCGCGCCTTCATCCTGCACGTAGCAGGCTTCTGCCTTCTCGAAGATCGGCCCGGCCTCGGTCCACGTCTTCTGCATCACGAGCGTGCTCGCCAGGTAGTACCCCGAGTCGCAGTCGCGGGCACCGCGTCCCTCGAAGTGCTGCACGGCGAGGCGGAACTCGCGCTCGGCGCGCGGCACGTCGCCCAGCGCCAGCGCGACCATCCCGGCGAGCTTGTCCACCTGGGGATCCATCGGCAGGTACCTGCGGGCCGCGACGATGTCCGTGTTCGCGGCGTCGAATTGCCGCAGATGGTGGCGGTTCCACGCGCGCCAATAGTGCATCTCGCCGAGGAACCACGTCCCGAGACGCTCCATCTCGTCGAGAATGGCGATAGCCTCGTCGCTGCGGCCGAGGTAGCTCAGGGATTTCGCCTCGCCGAGCATGGCTTCCCGCAACCCCGGCACGGCCTGGTTGGCGCGGTGAAACGCGTCGCGCGCCGACTCGAGGTCCTCCATCAGGAAGTACACGTGCCCGAGCCCGTGTTGCGCGACGACCAGGTCGGGGATGGTCTTGAGGGCCGCGAGGTAGTGCCGCTCCGCCGTGCCCAGCGTGCCGCGCGCAAGCGCCAGCTGGCCGAGAAACAGTCGCGCCTCACCGAAGCGCGGCACCGCTTTCAGCACCGCCTCGAGCGGCACGTCTCCAATCACCTGCCCGCAGGCCGCCTGTCGGTAGCGAAGCAGCGGCGGGACGGCGGGGCCGGCCGGCCGCCACCGGTCCACTTTGTCTTCCCGGAGTTTGTACTCGTAGTGGCACTCGAGCGAGATCAGGAGATAGGCGCTCAGCAGGTCGTGCGGGGCCTGCGCCACGAGCGTCGCCCGCCAGGAGGCCCAGTTCCGATTGGTGGTCTGGTAGGTCCACAGCAGGGCGTCCTGCTGTTCCCTGGACACGCCGGACTGGTTCCACGGCAGGACCTCCGCGATGGCCTGGACCATCGCGTAGTCGGACGGTGGCGGCAGCGCAGTGGCCAGCGCGTCGGCCCTGGCCCGCGCCGTCCCTCGCCCGAGGCCCAGTTCGCGTTCGCGCATGGCGAGCAGGTACGCGGCATCAACGGCCCGGGTGGCCGCCAGCGGCGCGCGCCCGGTGGCCGCCGCCTTCTCGTAGAGGGCCATGGCATCCTGCAGGCAGCCGTAGCAGCCCTGGCGGACGAGGGCCTCGGCCTGGACGAGGTCCGCCGTGGCCGACCTGGACGGCGTGAAATCGATCGGCGCCCTCGCCGCGCAGCCCGCGAAGGCCGTGACGGCCAGCACCAGCGCGATTCGCCCTGAACAGTGAGTCATAGGGTCCCGGAGGTTAGACACCGGAACCCGCCGGACAGGGCCGCTCGTCGCAACCCTGCGCCCCTGCGGACGTAGAACAGAGATAGCGAGCCGGCGCATGACGTCCGCCCGCCGTTTCTGACTGCCGTTTCTGCGGTTTCTGCGGTTTCTGACTGGATCGCCGGGGTGAGGTCGCCGATAATGGCGGCGCCTCGTCCGCGTCGCCTGAGAGGCAAGGAGTGTTCACAATGTTGTGGTGGCACTGGGCCGTGCTGGGACTGCTGCTCGCAGCAGCCGAACTGCTTACCCCGGGCGGGTTCTTCGTCATCTTCTTCGGGCTGGGCGGGCTGGTGGTGGCCGTCCTGGCCGCGGTGGGGCTGGCCGGACCGCTGTGGCTGCAGCTCCTGCTGTTCTCCGTCTTCTCCGTGGTCTCGCTGCTGCTCTTCCGTAATCCCCTGCTGCGCTGGATGGCGCGCCACACGCCGGCGGCCATCCAGGTGGACAACCTGGTCGGCGAATCCGCCGTGGCCGCCGTGGCGATCGAACCGGGCGGGATGGGGCGCGCGGAATTGCGGGGCGCGAGCTGGAGCGCCCGGAACGACGGCGCGTCGCGCATCGACGCCGGCGCCCGCTGCCGCGTTACGCGCGTCGACGGCCTCATGATCGGCATTCAACCTGAATGAGGTGAACCATGGGTGGAGCTTACATCGTCTTCGCCGCACTCGCCGTTCTGGTGATCATCATTCTCTACAAGACCACGGTCGTGGTACCGCAGCAGAGCGCATACGTCGTGGAGCGACTCGGCAAATTCTCCGGCATCCTCGACGCCGGCTTCCACGTGCTGCTGCCCTTCGTGGACGTCATCCGCTACCGGCACACGCTGAAGGAACAGCCGAATGACATCCCCGCGCAGATCTGCATCACGCGCGACAACGTCCAGGTGGGCGTGGACGGGATTCTCTACCTGAAGGTCCTGAACCCGGAGCGCGCCTCCTACGGCATCTCCGACTATCACTTCGCCATCTCGCAGCTGGCGCAGACGACGCTGCGCAGCGAGATCGGCAAGATCGTCCTCGACAAGACCTTCGAGGAGCGCACCAACATCAACACCTCCGTCGTCACCGAGCTCGACAAGGCGTCGGAGTCGTGGGGCGTCAAGGTGCTGCGCTACGAGATCAAGAACATCACCCCGCCCTCCGACATCCTGGCGGCCATGGAAAAGCAGATGCGGGCGGAGCGGGAGAAGCGCGCCGTCATTTTGCAGTCGGAAGGCCAGCGCGACGCCAACATCAACACGGCGGAAGGCGAGAAGCAGCAGGTCATCAAGAAGTCCGAGGCGCGCAAGCAGCAGCAGATCAACGAAGCGCTCGGCCAGGCGGAGGCCATTCTGTCGGTGGCCACGGCGACCGCGGAAGGGATCAAGCAGGTGGCCGCCGCGATCAAGACGGACGGCGGGCACGACGCCGTGCGGTTGCGCGTCGCCGAGCAGTACGTCACGCAGTTCGGCCAGATCGCCGGCAAGAGCACGAACCTGGTGCTGCCGGCCAACCTCAGCGACGTCGGATCGATGATCGCGCTGGCGATGAACGTCTACAACCAGCAGGCCGGGCACGGCGACCCGACGAAGACGTAGGGTCAGCGTCCGATCTGCGTCCGAAGCCAGGCCACGCGGTCTCGCGTGGCCTCGGCGTTCAGCGCGTGCTCCGCGTCGTACCACTTCACCTCGTGCGGGCCCCGCGCCGACGCGACGATCGCATCGGCGGCCGCCTTCGTCACGAAGCGGTCCTTCGTGGCGAACTGAAACAGCATCGGGATCGGCCCAGCCAGCGGCAGGTGGCGCGTCGGGTCGAGCGGCGCGAGGCGCGCGATCACCTGCGCCTTCGTGGCCTCGTCACGCTTCGGCCACAGCAGGAACCAGTCGCTGAAGGACTGCGTGCCCGCCATAAACACGAAGGCCTTCAGCCGGGACGCCTCGACGCCGGCCGCCAGCGCGCCGTACATGGCGCCGAAATCGTGGCCGACGTAGATGAGATGTGACCCGTCCACGCCGGGGCGCGACGCCAGCAGGTCCAGTGCGCGCCGCAACTCCTTCACCTGCTCGATCGAATGGCCGAAATCGCTCTCGGGGTCGCGTGATTCGAACCACGCCGGGTTCGACCACATCGTGTCGATGAGGAGCGACGTGACGCCGTCAGCGGCCAGCGCGATGGCGTCCTCGAGAAACTCCTTCCGACTCGACGTCGGGTTCGGCGGTTCGTACCAGTGCACGAACAGCACGCCCGGCCGGCGCGCCGCTGGCGCTGCCGGCGTCACGAGATAGGCGCCCCGCGTCCCCGTAGTCAGCCGGTCGTAGGTGAGGTCCGTCACGACCGCCGCGCCGCGTGACTCAGTGCCGGTCACCTTCAGGTTGAAGGGCCTGGCTCGGTCGTAGGCGAACCAGGTTGAGGACGATTGCGCCGTAGCGGCGGCAGCCGTCGCGATCACCAGGGTGAGCGCAATCATCGTCTGTTTCACGTGAGTCCCCACGCCCCCAAAGGGCGCCGTAGCCTCGACGAAGCTCGAAGCGCGAAGTCGGGGCGAAGGCGGCCGAATCCCGAATCCCCAATCCCGAATCCCGAATCCCGCCCAAATAGTACCACCTCCCTTGCACCCATGCGGCGCTCTGACCGACAATGGCGGCCGTCATGGCGCACATGACCGCTCGCACCGCCTACGCCCGCCTGGGAGACCGGTTGAACCAGTTTCCCCAGGGCGCCCCTGCGTCAGACCTTCTGTACCGCATCCTCACCCTGCTGTTCTCGGAGCGCGAAGCGGAACTGGTCGCGAGGCTCCCCATCCGCCCGTTCACGGCCGCGCGCGCCGCCAGGGTCTGGGCGATGCCAGAGGCCGAGGCGCGGCGCATCCTCGACGCGCTGGCCTCACGCGCGGTGCTGCTCGACCTCGAGCAGGATGGGGAACAGGTCTACGTGCTGCCACCGCCGATGGCCGGGTTCTTCGAGTTCTCGATGATGCGGGTCCGCGGCGACATCGATCAGCGCCTGCTTGCCGAGCTCTTCTACCAGTACCTGAACGTCGAGGAGGACTTCGTCCGGGAGTTGTTCGCGACGGGCGAGACCCGGCTGGGCCGGGCCTTCGTGCACGAGCCGGTGCTGACCAGCGAGCAGGCGCTGCACGTGATGGACTACGAGCGCGCCAGCCACGTCGTCTCATCGGCGCGTGACATCGGGATCGGCCTCTGTTACTGCCGCCACAAGATGCAGCACGTCGGCCGGGCGTGCGACGCGCCGCTCGGGATCTGCATGACGTTCGGCGGGACCGCGCGGTCGCTCATCGCCCACGACTACGCCAGGCGCGTCGACGCGTCCGAGTGCCTCGACCTGCTCGCCGAGGCGCGCGGGCGCCGCCTGGTGCAGTTCGGCGAGAACGTGCGCGAGCGCGTCGCGTTCATCTGCAACTGCTGCGGCTGCTGCTGCGAGGCGATGATCGCCGCGCAGCGCTTCGGCAGCCTGCGGCCGATCCACACGACGAACTACCTGCCCGAGATCGCCGCCGCGACCTGCAACGGCTGCGGGCGGTGCGTCGCCGCCTGCCCGGTCGGGTCGATGGCGCTGGTGTCGGCACAAGACCCGAAGCGTCCGAAGCGAAAGCAGGCGACGCTCGACGCGGACACCTGCCTGGGATGCGGCGTGTGCGTCGCGGCCTGCGACCGCGGATCGCTGAGCCTGCGCGAGCGTGCCGCCCGCGTCATCACGCCGCTCGATTCCACGCACCGCGTGGTGCTGATGGCGATCGAGCGCGGCGTCCTGCAGAATCTCATCTTCGACACCCAGGCGCTCACCAGTCATCGCGCCATGGCCGCCATCCTCGGCGTCATCCTGACGCTGCCGCCGGCGAAGCAGGCGCTCGCGAGCCGGCAGTTCAAGTCCCGGTATCTCGAACGCCTGCTCGTTCACCATTGAATCGAGTCGAGTGGCGCCACTCCGAGTCAGCCCGAATCCCGAATCCCTAATCCCCACTCCCCAATCCCGAGCCCCGAAGGGCGCCGTAGCCTCGGCGAAGGCGGCCGAGTCCCGAAGGGCGCCGTAGCCTCGGCGAAGGCGGCCGAGTCCCGATCTACTCGTGTATCTCCACCACGTCCCCCTCGGCGAGTACGTGTTCCTTCTGCACCGCCTGGCCGTCGAAGGCGCTCGCGCCCCAGACGCGGGCGAAGGTCATCGTGGCGAGCAGGTCCTTGTGGATGCGCTCGGCGAGGTCGGCAATCGTCGCCCCGCGCGGCAGCGCGAAGGGCGCGCTTCGGTCGCGGGGCTTGCCCGGCTGTTTCGTGTAGACGCGGATGATCCCGAACGCGTCGAACGTCGCCTGCTTCAGCGCCTCCAGGCCGGTCCCGTCCTGGCACGAGACCGCGGCCACGCGCCAGCGCCGCTCGAGCAACTCCTCCAGCACCGGGATCGCCTCGGCCACGTCGGGCCGGTCCAGTTTCGTCACCACGATCAGCGCCGGCTTCTGCACGGCGGCGTTCAGGTAGCTTGGCGTCGTCCCGGCCGGATACACGCCCGTGTTGCGCGCCTCGAGCACGCGGCGCGCCTCGTCCACGCCCTCGATCGCCCGCTCGCCATCGACGACCAGCCACAGCAGGTCCGCGTGGCGGACGAGGTCGAACACCCAGGCGTCGGCGTGCTGCTCGGAGACCGGCGGCAAGTCGACCAACTGGAAGGCGATGTCCTGGAACGGCATCATGCCCGGCACGGGCTCGCGCGTGGTGAACGGGTAGTCGCCCACCGCGGGCGTCGCGTGCGTGAGCGCCCGCAGCAGGGACGACTTCCCCGTGTTGGGCGGGCCGACAATCGCCACCTGCCCGGCGCCCTCGCGCGGAATGATGTAGCTGAACCCGCCCTTGCCGCCCTTCTTGCCGCTCTCTTTGCGCACCTTCGCGATGCGCGACTTGAGGTCGGCCTGCATGTGGTCGGTCCCCTTGTGCTTGGGAATGACCCGCAGCATCTCCTCGAGCGCGGCGATCTTCTCTTCTGGGCTTCGCGCGCCGCGCAGCCGCTGTTCGGCGCGGTGATACTCCGGGCTCAGGTTCGCGGGCATCTGTGTGTGGCCGGGGGGCGCAGGACGATTGTCTGCAAACGCGCGGCGGGGCGCAAGAGCGGGGCTCGGGATTGGGGATTGGGGATTCGGGCCGCACGCAAGCGTGGCAGAATACCCACGAAGTGACGCGCCGGAGGGACATGTGAAGAACCGCACACGCACCGGGATCCTGTTCGCAACCCTCGCCCTCACGCTGGCCGCCGCCGCGGCCATCCCACGCGGCCAGTCTGCGTGGAAGCCGGTGGAGGGCCGGCTGATGACGCGCTTCGGGGCGTCGGTCACGCCGGACCGCGCCTGGCCCGACTACCCGCGCCCGCAGCTGGTTCGCGAGCGCTGGCTGAACCTGAACGGCCTCTGGCGGTACGCGATTCGCCCGAAGGACGCGCCGCCTCCGGGCCAGGCCTTCGACGGCGACATCCTGGTGCCGTTCGCACCGGAGTCGGCGCTGTCGGGCGTCGGCAGGTCCGTCGCGCCCGATCAGCGGCTCTGGTACCGGCGCGCGTTCCGGGTGCCGCCCGCGTGGAAGGGCCAGCGCGTCTGGCTGCGCTTCGACGCCGTCGACTGGGAGGCCGCCGTCTCGGTCAACGGTAGACCGGTCGGCACGCACACCGGCGGCTACGATCCGTTCGCGTTCGACATCACCGACGCGCTCACCGCGTCGGGCGATCAGGACGTCGTCGTGAGCGTCTGGGATCCGAGCGATGCCGGCCCGCAGCCGCGCGGCAAGCAGGTGCTCAAGCCGCGCAGCATCTGGTACACGCCGACCTCCGGCATCTGGCAGACGGTGTGGCTGGAGCCGCTGCCGGCGCAGGCCATCGACGCCCTGAAGCTCACCCCGGATGCCGACGCCGGCACGGTGACGATTGACGCACGCCTGCTGCTGCCGGGTGACGGTTATCGCGTGCGCGCTGCCGCGCTCGCCGACGGCAAGCCGGTGGCCTCGGCGGAGGGCCCGGCGGGGACGCCAGTCACGCTGCGCATCCCGCATCCGTTCCTGTGGGCGCCGCAGCACCCGTTCCTCTACGACCTGACGGTCAGCGTGACACGCGGCGGCACACAGGTCGACAGGGTCCGGAGCTACACAGGCCTGCGCAAGATCTCGATCGGCCGTGATGGCGCGGGCGTCGCGCGCCTGCTCCTGAACAACGAACCGCTCTTCCAGTTCGGGTTCCTCGACCAGGGCTTCTGGCCCGACGGCCTGCACACGCCGCCAAGCGACGAAGCCATCCGGTTCGACATCGCCGCGACACTCGGCTTCGGGATGAACCTCGCGCGCAAACACATCAAGATCGAACCCGAGCGCTGGTACTACTGGGCCGACACGCTCGGCCTGCTCGTCTGGCAGGACATGCCGAGCGGCGGCAACACGACGCCCGAGGCGCGCGCGAACTTCGCGAGCGAGTGGCAGCGCCTGATCGACGCGCGCGTCAATCACCCGTCGATTGTCATGTGGGTACCGTTCAACGAGGGCTGGGGACAGCCCGACGCGGCCGGCACGCGCGCCATGGCCGAGTGGACCGGGCGCTACGACCCGACGCGCCTCGTGAACAACACGTCGGGCTGGACGGATGCCGGCGCCGGGCACACGACCGATGTCCATCAGTATC
>Ga0315292_10001433_pt1 | contig 12751 bp, 10 predicted proteins | sample YL17G13_0_MG_FD_204029 | JGI IMG/M metagenome (GOLD analysis project Ga0315292, IMG submission 204029) | Sediment microbial communities from Yellowstone Lake, YNP, Wyoming, USA - YL17G13_0 | ecosystem: Environmental > Aquatic > Freshwater > Lake > Sediment | place: USA: Wyoming | collected... | reverse complement strand
CAAACTCAATGAACATGATAACTTCAAGAAGTGCATGGAGGATAGGTGACCCCAAATGGCTTCATGGGTATGAAGGCTGTCGGATTCTACCTAATACTGCGCCAGCATCTAGGCGCATCCTGGGGGCAATGGCGTGGCTCCGCTTGGCTCAAGCTGGGGAGTAAAGAAGAAAGCCTACCTTGGGGAGGTAGGCTTCTCTCTCTCTTTGTCTCAGACCGGGGGGTGTCCTGTCTAAGACAATCTAATGGTAAGGCACGAAAGATAGTCGTAGCTTAGAACTAGATTAGACAATACTTAGAAAATGATTAGAAATACTGGGGGACCCGCTCAGTCAATAGAGGATGTCAACCTCTGAGTACAATGTCAGAGGCATCGTCCGGCTCTTTAAGGCAAATTTCTCAGGGTACTCACACTGCATGAAGTCCGTCTCAGTGCCACACTTGGTGCATACGGCGTGAACCACTTTGTGCTGCTGATCACCGCATAGCCAATGATGAACGCATCCTGGATGCGTGTTTCCGCACGGACTGTTGGGCTGTACCATCGCTGCCTCCTGAAGATGATGAGGTTTGCCTCTGCTCACCCAGCCCATGATTCTGCTATGGGCTAGATGGACATCCTGAAAGGAAGGGGCCACATCAAGTGGCCCCGCTGTGAGTGTACAAGATTAGGCTTTGCCTATGCGGAACACCGTGGTCTTGCATTTCGGGCATGTGCCCTTCGTCGCGGGGCGCTTGTTCTTCATGACGACCTGCTTTGGATTCTGGACGTCAACCTTCTTCTTGCACTTCACGCAGTAAGCTTGTCCCATTTGTATACAGCCTCCTATTACTAAGATTTACGCTGAGGCTATCACATACGTGAGCGTGCGTCAATGCATCGGTGTGAGAGTGTCGATGTGAGAGTTGGGGGCACAACAGGCAGAACTCCTTGCCTAACCTTCGGCCTGTCTGGCTAGTCCTGGTCTCTCCCTCGGCACCACATCGCTGAACAATCCGACGTAATGTTCAAGATGGGTACAAGGGTTGGGCCTTCAGGATGTCGGAATGGCTTGTCCGGGTCGAAGTCCAGAAGTTGGTGCTGCCGACCTTGATATAGCTGACGGCCCTCCTGATCGCCTTCTGCCCAGCAACACGGCCACACAGGGGGCAGGGTACTACCCTCATTTCAGCCATTTCGGTTCCTCCTTGCGTAGGGCTCTGAGCACAACGCATATAACTGCGTATGACATCGGTGTCACTCAACGGCTCTGAAGTGACATTTTGATCAAGCTCTGTGCGTAAAGCCTTAAAAAGGCCCCCCCGGATCGATAAACTCTACCTGGCCGCGGACTATCCGGGAGCGATCCGGCAGGTGGAAAAGGCGGCCGAGAAGCTCTCTTTCCTGAAGACCAAGTCGAGGCAGTTCAGGGCCTATGTCTTGTGTGGATTTGGCGCGGATTATGGAAAGCACCGGTTGTCCACTCAAGTGGAATGGCCCGAAGACACCGAGATTTTGCTGGCCGATATGCCGCCCTCCACCGCCAGTGAGGTTTCTTCCTTCTTTGACAACATTTTGTTGCTACTAGGGGTAATAATAATATCCCAGCCTTCAGACATATCGGCTCTGGGGATGACCCGCACCATCGACTTCCTCCGCCATAAGGGAATTCCTATCATGGGCCTCGTGAGTATGATGGACGGGTATTTATGTCCCTCCTGCGGCCTAGTGACGCACCAGTCGCTTTCCCCCAAGCTCGCTATTCATAAGACGACACCCTAACTGGACAAAAGCCCATCTTAGGGTTTGACACACCGCTCCACCAGCGCCCAAAGCTGCCCCCCCCTCTGTATCGGAGCTGAGATTGACACTCCTCCATATTCGGTGGTATTGTCCGAGGTGACTCATGCTGGCCACTGCATCTGCAGGGCAGCCCTGCAAAGGGGGGATACCATGTGCCACATACTGAAGCGGGCGCTCGTCGTCATGGTCGTCTCATTGGTTATGGCCTCGATCCTCTGCCCACTCGCCATAGGCAACTCGGGCTACCCTGCTTCCGCTGCTTCTGTTGTCAGCCCCGACGGATGGGGAATAGTCCATAGCACGGCTGAGGGTGAGTGGCTCGCCCGCGTGTGGGGCAGCTCGTCCTCCGACATCTTCGCCGTAGGCCAAATTGGCACCATCGTCCACTTCGATGGCCACACCTGGAGTCCTATGACCAGCGGTACTCAGAAGGTGCTTTACGACGTGTGGGGCAGCTCGGGTTCCGATGTCTGGGCGGTAGGCTACAATGGCACCATCCTCCGCTATGACGGCAGCACCTGGAGCGACTGGTCGCTCCCCGGAGGGCCCGACGCACCACACCTCTGGGGAGTCTGGGGAAGCTCCTCCACCGACATCTTCTTCGTGGGGAGCGGCGGCAACATCATCCACTACACCAATGGGTCTACGTGGGACTGGGGGACGGTGGGAACTGAGAACCTCTATGGCGTATGGGGCAGCTCGGCTTCCAACGTCTATGCCGTGGGCAACAATGGTACCATCCTACACTTCGACGGCTCCGCCTGGAGTCCCATCAGCAGTGCCACATCGGTGGGGCTCTGGAGTGTGTGGGGCAGCTCATCCTCCGATATCTTCGCCGTGGGAGATAACGGCACCATCGTCCACTACAATGTCAGCACCGGGATCTCCCTTAGGAGCTACGGCGGTGGCCTGATTGACGTTTGGGGGAGCTCCCTCTACGACGTCTACGCCGTGGGTGTAAGCGGCACCATCCTTCACTACAACGGCAACTCCAACGAGACCTGGACCACCATGGACAGCGGAGTTCCCGATTATGATCTTTTTGGTGTGTGGGGCTACTATCCCGATTATGACGTTTACGCCGTGGGGATGGAACAATCGACCATCGCTGGCATCATCCTGCACTACCCATCTCCCACGATAAGCACGGTGAGCCCCGAGCAGGGCACCCGGGGGCAGACACTGGAGGTCACCATCACCGGCACCCGTCTCGACGGCGTCAATGACGTGAGCGACGTCAGCTTTGGGCCAGGGATAACCGTCAACAGCCTGCCCCTGATGTACTCCACTGAGATAAAGGCCAACATCACCATCAGCCCTGCTGCCGCCCTGGGGCTCAGGGATGTATCAGTCAGCGACTCGGGAGATACATATACCCTGGCATCAGCCTTCGAAGTAGTCGCGCCACTGCCTGTCCCTACAATAGCCTCGCTCAACCCTTCCCAAGGCGCCTGTGGGCAAACACTAGGCGTTACTATCACCGGCACCAATCTCACCGGGGCCACAACTGTGAGTTTCGGCAATGGGATAACAGTCAACAGCTCCCACGTTGACAGTCCAACCCAGATCAGCACGAACATCAGCATTGGCGGCACTGCCGCTCTTGGGACGAGAGATGTTTCAGTGACCACAGGAGGAGGTACAGGGACGAAGGCGGATGGCTTCACGGTGGTGACCACTCCACCCCCCGATACCACTGCGCCAGCCGCTATCACGAACCTTGCGGCAACCGCCGCCACAATCAACTCGGTGACCCTGACCTGGACAGCCCCTGGTGATGATGCCAACACGGGCACAGCTTCGGCCTACGACATCAGGTATTCCACCGCGACCATAAGTGATGCAAACTGGGGATCAGCAAGTCAGTGCAGCGGCGAGCCAGCACCCCAGGTGGCTGGCGCCGGTCAGACTTTCACCGTCCCTGGCCTTTCACCGGACACGACCTACTACTTCGCCATGAAGACGGCAGACGAGATGCCCAATTGGTCGGGTTTGTCCAATGTCCCCAGCAGGAAGACGGAGGCCGTCCCGTTGAGCAACCGGCCCCCGGCCCAGCCGACCGGCGTGTCTCCGGTGACCGGGTCCACTGGGGTGAGTCTGATACCAACCCTGCAAGCATCAGCTTTCTCGGACCCTGATTCTGGAGACACCCATGCTGCATCCCAATGGCAGATCGATGACGCGCCCTGGGACTACCAAAGCCCGGTTTTCGACAGTGCCACAGACACCGCAAACCTGACCAGTATCAGCGTTCCATCCGGCAAACTGACCAATTCCACACTGTACTATTGGAGGGTAAGGTACCAGGACGAGCACGGAGCTTGGTCAGACTGGTCAGTAGAGACGTCTTTTGTCACCGTTGGCAGTTCAGTTGACTCAACTCCGCCAAATGTCCCTTCAGTTGCAGACGACGGTGCTTCCACGACCAACACCACCAGGCTTCACGCCACCTGGAGTTCCTCTGACCCTGAATCAACCATAGTGGAGTACCAGTATGCGATTGGCACCTCATCGGGAGGAGACGACGTTGTAAACTGGACGTCCGTGGGTATTGCCACCGGAACAACAGCGACCGGACTGTCCCTGGAACCAGGCCAAACCTACTACGTGTCCGTCAAGGCCAAGAATGGTCAGGGACTGTGGAGCCAGGTCGGCAGTAGTGATGGAATCAACGTAATCGATGAAGGAGACACTACCCCGTCGGACGGTGACGACAACGGACTGCCATTCTGGGTATGGATCCTCATTGGTTTGGGAGTATTAGCGGTAGCGGCTATTGGGATCTACTTTGTCCGCAGGAGGCGGACAGCAGTATAGTACAGTCTGACCCAACCGCGGAGTTTGACAGGGTGGCAGAGATGTCCACCCTTCTCTCTCTCCTCCGTCCCCCCTTCAGCCCCAGATGGTCATATCAATAGGTGCTATAGGACAGTTCAGGGGATTTCACGAGATGATAACTGGACAGCTTTCGCTCCCCTGGCCGTTCGGGCTGCCACACCGTATAGAGCGATATGCCTTCCAAGCAGGTGGTCGAGGGTTCGAATCCCTTCTCCCGCTCCATCAAGCACAAAGGGGGGATCTGCCACAGAAAATGGCCATCTACACACTCCTACCTAAGTACGTGCTGGACGCCAAAGCCCAGGGAATGACCGATAAGTCCATAGCGCACGTCAGGCTGGCCGTCAAGCTCTTCGCTGAGTTTCTGGGTGATATCCCTGACGTCAGACAAGTGACCGACGACGACCTCCGCAGGTTTGTGGTGGCTTTGCAGCAGAAAACGAAGTGGGTCGGGCTGCCACAGGATAAAGGGCAAAAGCTAAGCGGCACCAGCATCAATACCTACGTCCGCGGAGTGAAACGCTATTGGAGTTGGCTCGAACGGAAGCAGATCATTCAGCAGAACCCACTCAGATCTGTGGTCACACCAAAGTTGCCCAATAGACTGCCCAAGGTCCTCACCGAGGAACAACTGGAGGCCATCTTCAAGGTCATTGAGGCCAAGGATGCCCATACTCTTTCCTTCTGCGGTGCCAGAGACATGGCCATCTTCATGCTGCTCCTCGATTCAGGTATTAGACTCACTGAACTCACCGGCCTTGACCCAGAATGATGTGGACACGAAGAATGGCACTCTCAAAGTCCTGGGAAAAGGTGGGAGAGAGAGGGTAGCCTTCATCACCCATGAGACCGCCTCAGCCATAGGGTTCTACTGCTGCTTCATGAGGCCGAAACCACGGGGAGAGAACAGACTCTTCCTTACCTTGTATGGCGAGCCTATGACAGCTAGCAGGCTACAGAAGGTTCTGGAAAGATATGGCCAGAGGGCAGGCATTCCACAGCGACTGAGTCCGCATAAACTGCGACATTCTTGTGCTTCCCTCAGCCTCAAGAATGGTGCAAATCTCGAATACTTGAAACGCACCTTGGGGCATACTGACATCAAGACAACCGAGATTTACTTGCAGGTCACAAACTCTGACGTCTCCAAGGCGCATGAAGTCTTCAGTCCTGTCACCCACATGGCCTTTGGGAAACGCAAGATGCGTGCTCAGACCCGTTGAGCGGGATACCCTCAACAGCTCTAGCACCATCCCGCCGAAACAATCGAGGGGCCGGGAAGAAAGCCGAAGCTAACAAACGCCTGAGATAAGCAAGAGGGGCCGATCTCTCGGCCCCTTCGTCTTTGATCCGAAAACAATGATTCTATTTGGAGCCGCTTGACCGAATAGGCTTTCCAGGCAGAGGCTGCGGCTTCCTGCTCTATCTCAGAAGGAGTCCCCATCCATCATGTTCACGTTCTACGGCAGCAATACCTGTCGCTCAGCGCCTCGGAGTCTATTGAGAAAACTCTGAGAAACCATGTTCAAGCCCATCTTCAGCAGACCTTTGTCAAGATACTGCTGAAGCACCTCATTAGTCTTGAAAGTGGTTATCCCGCGTTGTTGGTTTCTTCTGGTCTGGTCCACAACTCTCTTCATCAATCGGGAATAGACCTCGATGACCGGTTTCTCATTCTTTCGCGCCAAGTCGATGGCCTTTGCAGCAAGCCTTCCGCTCAGTGCAGCAGCGTCCATGCCCACTCCCCTAGTAAGGTCAATGAGACCCGCTGCATCACCCACCATGAGAAAGTTTCTCTCGCCCAGCCAAATCCTGTCTTTGTCGCCAAATGAAAGGCTGGCGCTGTATCCTTCTTTCTTCACTATCTCTACGTTCCGGAGATGAAATTCCTGCTTAACGTGGTCGAAGAATCTCTCCAAGTGCACGTATATGTCCCGATCGTAGCCAGTCCCAATCACCCAGTAGTCTTTTCCGTCATTCAAGGTCTTGTTGTAGACCCAGGCAAACATCATGTTGTTGAACTCGATATTCCAGAACTGGTAGAGCTTGTCATGTTCAAGTTCACCATCAGCGGTGAAGTAGTAGTTCAGCGAAGCACCGGAACTGCCTTCCTGAAAACCGCTTTCCTTCCTAATCATGCGTCTTATTGCCGGTCTCATCCCAGTTGCGTCTATGAGATAGTCGGCCTTTTCTTCCTCGATGCCCCGGTCAGTCTCCAGACGAACAACAATCCCGTTCTCGGCCTCATCAAAACCTACGAATTTGCAGCCGTCTCTGAACTCCGCTCCATATTCCTCAGCAAGTTTACACAGCCATTCGTCGAATGTGTCCCTCATGAAATTGAGCATTCGAAATCTCGGTGACACTACCTTCCCATTAGGGAAATGCATTTCAACCTTGGTCAGTTCATGGTTGCAGAGCCTTTCGCTTGGTATTCTGTCGCCTATTATCTTCTCGAAGTAGGGGAACTGAATCCCAGAACACGGCTTCTCTCGGGGCACCTTCGCTTTCTCAACAAGCAGAGTCCTGAGACCTCGCTTAGCGCAGAATTTGGCCGCTACCGGGCCTGCCACAGCTCCACCCACTATGATTACGTCATATTTCTTCATTAGCGATTCCCTCCATTATCTCTGGAGATTGTGCGACTCCGCGCCATTGCTGTCAAGGTAAGCTGACATGTAGTCAAGGAGTCTGCCTCACGGCACGGTGCCCTGACGCGCCACTTCATAGGGGCCCTCTTCTAGAACCCGGAGAACGGATCGCCCGGACTTCACGCTCAGTCGTTCAGAGCAAAGTTGCGAGGCAGTAATGAAACTCCCCCACGCCAGTTGATTCTACATCCCGCCAATCCATGTTTGGCCTACCGCTGAAAGTTGTATCTGAAGTTGATGAAATGGGCCTGTTTCATCAATTGGGGTATGAGAATGGAGGGCGTCGATTACAGCAATCAACCGCCTCTTCGGAGCGAAGTTCGACGGAGGTGTTTGGAAAAGCTGGCCAAGATCCTTCAAGAGAGAAAGAGAGCCGCAGAGAACGAACCTCTGCGACGATTTTGGCTGTAGTTCAGGTCCAGTATAGCCCACTGTGTTGAATTGTCCGGGATCTTCTCCTAAAATGATCACCAATAGAGGTCAAAGAGATGAAGACAGTGATCTTCTATTACACGGGAACGGGCAATTCGTTATGGTCGGCAAGGCTGCTTGCTGAAAGGCTGGATGGTGCGAAACTGCAGCCGATGAAGGAAGCGGACGCTTTTGCAGCCGGTGACGCCGATGCACTGGGCTTTGTATTCCCGGTACACATGTGGGGCGTGCCGGCCCCGGTAATGAAATTTCTGGAAGAACTGGCGCTGAGACCGGATGTTTACTATTTTGCCATGGCGGTAAACGCCGGCCAGGTTTCGCGGACTTTGATCCAACTGCGCGGGCTGCTGTCGAAGCGGGGCGCAAAGCTTGGCGCCGGTTTCAGTATTGTCCTGCCCAGCAACTATATCCCCTGGGGCGGACCCGGACCCGAAGAACGCCGGAATAGATTGTTCGCGCAAGCCCGTGAAAGAATAGACGAGGCCGGAACCTATATCGTCGACCGCAAATCCGGGCTGATCGAGAAAGGCCCTATCTGGCAGAGGATCCTTTTCACCGGCATCTATAGAATGACTTTCAAGCAGGTTAGAAGGATGGATAAGGAGTTCTGGAGTGATGACAAATGCAATGCCTGCGGCATCTGCATCAATATATGTCCGGCAAAGAATATCGTCCTGGAAGCGGGCAAACCGGTGTGGCAGCATGGCTGCGAGCAGTGCCTGGCCTGCATCCATTGGTGCCCGCAGGAATCGATCCAATACGGCAAAAAGACGCTGGCCTATGAACGCTACCACCATCCCGAGGTGAAGCTGAAAGACATGCTTGCCCATATCACGCAATGACAGACCAAGAAGTGCTGTCACAGTGCTTCTGCCAACCCCACCCTTCTGGCTCCAGATGGCCACTTTCACTCAGCACTGGACAGACATCGGGATGGCGGCCATTCCATGCGTATGCATCCAGCAGCAAATAGGTGAGTTCGGTGTTGCACAGACACCCGCACGTTGCTGACATCGTCCGTGTAGCAACAGTGGCAGTAGATGCAGGAATGAATCAGTATTCGACCGTTAGGTTGCCAGAACTACTCACAAGGGGGGATTGAGGTTTTCTTGCGCGGGGGGACTGAGTAGAGCAAGCAGTCCAGCCGTCCATTCCAGTGATCTGTTCCAGTAGCCGTTTTTGTGATCCAAGCTGTACTGTTTGTCCCCTTTTGGGAGCGACTTCGGCAATAGCACGGTAGAGAGAAGGAGGGAATCGCAATCATGAAGAAAGTGCTTTTTCTGTGTGGCAGCCCCAGAGGCAAGAAAAGCGCAAGTCTGGCCACTGCCTTATTCCTGTCTCGTTTCCTCAATTATGACTTCGAGTTTTTAGATGTGACGAGAGCAAGGTTATCATCTGAACCAACAGAAGCGGAACCTGCCTTCCTTAAGATTGTCGAAAGAATGAAGGGCGCGGATGCGATTGTCTGGACTTTTGGGGCATGGGTTCTATTTGTTCCTGTCCAGATGCAGTATCTTTTTGACAAGCTATTTGCCCAGCAAGGCTATGATTTTACGGGTAGAATCGCCGCTTCAGTCATGACATCTGTTCGTGTCCACGATGATTTCATTCTCGATAGAGTTAGATTTGTAAGCGAGCAGTTGGGTTTTGGCTATATTGGTGATATATCAGCCGTAGGGAACCCTTTCTTTGGATATGTTGATGAAAAGGAGACCGAGGATAGTTGTCGGGTCCTAGCAGCGAAAATTAACCGGGCTCTGGAAAATGGATATGTTCCCGCTAAAGAAAGTGCTCGCTTAGACCGGGCTTATCTTTCTCCATTGAGCCGTGGGGAAGGTTTTGATGTAAAAGGTCCCGAAGCAAAGAAAGACGGCAATAAGACTATTCTGGTCATAACGGGTAACAGGATATCTGAAGATCCGGCCAGTGCATCCATGGTTGAATCTATACGGAGGTACTCACGAAACAAGGTGGAACTAACGGAATTGCAGGATCACAAGGTTGGACCTTGTGTTGGATGCTATCTTTGTGATTTTAGAGTAGTGGGTGTCTGTGTTCTCAAAGATGAGTATGAAGCAATCAAGAAGAGAATGCACGAAGTTGACGGTATTGTATTCATAGGTCGTTGTAGTTCAGGGATGGTAGATTGCCACATAAAAGCATTTCTTGACCGGTCATGGGGAATAGCTCACCGTCCCTCCCTGAAAGGTAGATACGGCTTTGCCGCAGCCGTTGGAGGGGGCCCTCTGGGTAAGAACGCAGCATGGTACCTGGGGGGTGTCCTAGATAAGACAGGGACAAAATGTATTGCAGCTCTGACTGATGGCAATAGTAATGACCCGAACTTTGCAGACACAGTACGTCAAACAGTGGAGGATCTGGATCGAGCTATGGAGGAGAAATGGCAGATCGCAGATAGGTTTGCCACTCGCTGCGCCACTTGGGCGTTCCGTGACGAAGTGGCGAAGAATGGTATGATGCTTCGTGCAGATTACGATTTTCACCAGAAGAATAAGATGTTTGACTATCCCTCAACTGGCGGAAGCGCCGCAATTGTGAGAATTCTATTCAAGAGCAAGAAAGTGGAAAATAGGCTGGTGGCTTCTAGAGGCAACAAGATTGCCAAGGAACGAGAGAAACGATTGGGAGAATTGCTCAAAGCCGGCGCTCTTGGAAGAGGGAGGGACATAGCCGAAAATAGGTAATGACCTGCCCTTAATAGTTGTGCCAGTTCCTAGGTCACATTTGCCAGTGTTAGGCCGAGATGTCCACCCTTCTTCGTTGCCCCACCCCATCAGCCGCAGATAGTCGCAGGAGGCTGACGATCCTGCCGACAAAGGACTGCTCAATTCTGCCCCAGCGGCGCTTTGTAGGACTTCAGTCTATCTTCCCCTACCCCTTCGGCTCCACATGGTCACGGGACGCGTCCACAAGGGTCTGCACAAAAAGGAACCATTTTCGGGGGCAGGTCAACTACTGATCACGGCGTCGTAACGGTTCAAGTCCATTACCACCCGCCACTGCCTGCAGGAGTGTAGCAGAAGTCAGCAGATCACTGGATGGGTGTTTGCAGAGCGCCCCGTTTGGCGAGGACCATTTACGTTCGCACTGACATCCCGAAGATGATCCGCCCCAAAGCCTCGTAGTTTGTGATAGCCACCGTTATCGGTAGTGATTATGCCCCTCTGTATCCAAGCTGAGGTTGACGGCCTCCACCGTCTGGCAGTATCCTAGACGAAAGACATACAGTACATCATTCCGGAGTCTTTTGCCTGAGCGCAGCAACGGCGGGACCTGTCATCCAGGGCGGATACCAATGGGACTATTCGGCAATACAGGTGAAGACACCCATCAACCATGTGTCCATCATTGGCTATGCGGTGGTCAACAGCACGGGGTGGTTCATGCCGTATGCACCAAGTGTGGCACGGAGACGGACTTTGTACAGGGTGAGTACCCTGAGAAATTCTCCCTGAAGAGCCGCAAGCTGCTGCCGACATTATCTCCAGAAGGCAATATCTCCTACTGAGTTGACTGAGCGGGTATCCCATTACTTCTAATCATTTTCTAAGTATTGTCTAATCTAATTCCAATCTACGATCTTCTTTCGGGCCTTACCATCGGACTGTCTAGATAGGACACCCCCCACTCTAGACAAGAAAAGAGAAGCCCCCGGCGCAGCGGGGCTTTTTCTTTGCCCGGCAATTCAACCCGGCGGTGCGTTGTAGAACCCCAACCTGCTCTCCCCCACCTCTTCAGCCTCAGATGGTCACCTGACACCCCTCTCTGTATCCAGGCCGAGGGTTTGACAGGCTCCACTGTCCAGCACTATCCTAAGACCCAGCAGAGGGGCGTCGAACCACTACCTTCATGTGGTCACTTGGGTCGTGGGGAGTCAATAGTGAAACCGACCTTGTGCGGAATACCGCATAGGAGGATTGAGTTGTTGGATCGGGGATTGCCACAGTCTATCGAAGTGACGGAACCTTGTGCCAGATGCAGAGCGAAGGGTTTGATAGTATGTCCACAATGCCAGGGAACCGGCGACATACGTAATGAGTCCTACGTAGTTGTTGACCGGTGCCATAGCTGCCTAAAGGAATGGAGGGGGTTCATCACCTGCCCAAGTTGCCTCGGCAAGAAGGTAGTTGACATTGGTCAACTGCGAAGGAGCTACAGGTTAGAAAGAGAACTAGTGCGCAGCATTCCACCCATTTGGGGATACAAGAACTCCACCTTTCTGTCCTCCCCTGCCCCTTCAGCGCCAGCCACCGGGTGACACCGTTGGCATGATTATGATGGGCGACATGACAACGACCACGACAGGTCTCATAGCATGACTGATAAAGAACAGCCCATCGCCAAGGCAGCGGAGATACTCGGCAAGTCCCAGCGAACTATCCTTCGGTGGATACAGAGCGGCAAGGTGCCGGCCCAGAAGGTAGACGGTGAATGGCGCGTTGACCTGACAGGTATCATGCCGAGTGAGGTGACAAACCACACCGAGGTCATGTCGGAGAGGGATTCAGAGATAGCCGACTTGAGAGAAGAGATCGACCTTCTAAAGAGCCAAGTCACCGAGAAGGACAAGCAGATATCAGAGCTGCAAGTTCTACTTGCTAGGCAGCAGCCCAGGCAACTTGAGGAGCCCGGGCATAAGCGCTGGTGGCAGTTCTGGAAGAGATGATATCCGACTGAAGCACCAGACTTCGGCCTGTCTCCTCCCCTTCAGCCCCAGATGGTCACAGGGGGCGTCCACGCGGCATGGCTCCACCAGTAGCCCCATTATCGGTAGCTATCTGAGCGGCCCTCGACTCACCTAGCTGTCTCTCGAAGCGTAAGCATAGAATGGCAGACATCCCGAAGATCATCCACCTCTAACCCTCATGATTTGCGATAACCACCATTATCGGTAGCGATTGAGCCGAAGGTTTCTTTGGGCCCTCTATATCAAAGCTGAGGTTGACACCCCCAACTGTCTGCTAGTATCCTAGGCCGCATCCGCGGCGATGACTCTCGATGACCACAAATCGGAGTTAGGGGGGCGA
>Ga0315292_10001432_pt1 | contig 12752 bp, 12 predicted proteins | sample YL17G13_0_MG_FD_204029 | JGI IMG/M metagenome (GOLD analysis project Ga0315292, IMG submission 204029) | Sediment microbial communities from Yellowstone Lake, YNP, Wyoming, USA - YL17G13_0 | ecosystem: Environmental > Aquatic > Freshwater > Lake > Sediment | place: USA: Wyoming | collected... | reverse complement strand
GAATCGAGCGCGCGAGCGAGATCCTGGAACGCTGCGCTGCCGGTGTCTTCGTTCCACGTGTCGAGATCGATCGTGTGGATCGCGCGCACGTCCATCGGCAGGCGAGCCGCATCGAACCGCACGGGCACCAGGATGTTGCGGTCGGCGGCTTCCCGCGCTTCGCCTCGCACCCAGCGGGAGCCGACCGAGGTCGCGGTCCAGACCACGACAACCGCTGCGGCCGCCAGCAGTTCGGCTTCGATCTGGTCGTCGAACTGCTGCCCGGCGTCGATCTCCGGGTCCCACCAGACCGTCCAGCCCTTCGCCTCGATTGCAGCCACGAGCGGGGCTACGCGAGCTTTATCGCCGCGAGCATACGAAATGAAAACGTCAGCCATGCTGAACCCCTGGCAACTCAGGTCACGGCCTTGACGATGTAACCGCCGGATTTCTCGTCCTTTTCCAGCTCGATCAGCTTGCGGTCGCGCGCCTCTTCGAGCAGCTGGTTGAAGCTGCGGAAGCCGTGGTAGCTCTCGTTGAAACCCGGGCGCTGTCGTTTCAGCGTCTGCTTGATCATCGAGCCCCAGATCTTCTCGTCGGCCTCGCGTTCGTCCGCCAGCGCTTCGATCGTGGCGAGCACATGGTCGAACGCTTCCTGCTTCTTCTCGTCCTCGGACTTGGCGCGGGACGGTGTCTTGCGAGGCGGCTCGGCAACCGCGGCGTTGTCGGCGTCGAGTGCCTGCGCCGCAGCGGGCACAGGCGCTGCCGCCTGCTGCGCTGCCTGCTTCGCCGCAGCCGTCTGCCGGCCCGCCGGTGCGGCAACGGGAGCTGCGACCGGCGCCTTCTTGCGCCGCGTGCGCTGCTCTTCCTTGCGCACGAGGTCGTCGTAGTAGATGAACTCGTCGCAGTTGGCGATCAGCAGGTCGGACGTCGAGCTCTTCACGCCGACGCCGATGACGAGCTTGTTGTTCTCGCGCAGCTTGCTGACCAGCGGCGAGAAATCGGAATCGCCGCTCACGATCACGAACGTGTCGACGTGCGCCTTGGTGTAGCAGAGGTCGAGCGCGTCGACGACCATGCGGATGTCGGCCGAGTTCTTGCCCGACATGCGCACGTGGGGGATCTCGATGAGTTCGAACGAGGCCTCGTGCATCGGCCCCTTGAATTCCTTGTACCGCTCCCAGTCGCAGTACGCTTTCTTGACGACGATGCTGCCCTTCAGCAGCAGGCGCTCCAGCACCTTGTCGATGTCGAACTTCGCGTAGCGCGCATCGCGCACGCCCAGGGCGACGTTCTCGAAATCGCAGAACACCGCCATGTTGTTGATCGTGGGTTTGGCCATGCGCGTAATCCTACACCCGAGTGGCAACCAGCACCGCGGCGAGCAGCATCAGCGTGCCGGCCACCCGGTGCAGCGTGCGCTGGGCTCGTGCATCGGCAAAAAAATGGCGCGCACGGGCCCCGAGCACGGCGTAGCCCGCATTGATGCCCCCGATCACGACGACCAGCGTCAGCGCCACGAGTGCAATGTCCCACACCGAGAGACTGGAAAAGTCGACGAAGCCCGGCAGCAGCGCGGCATAGAACAGCATGGCCTGCACGTGCCCGAACATCAGCAGCAGGCCGGCGCCGTAGTTGCGCCAGAAATGAGATTCGTGTGCAGGGCCACCTGCGGACGTCACGGGTCGCGGTTCGAAACGCCACAGGGCGATGCCCTGCCAGACCAGGTACGCGGCACCCAGCCACCGCAGCACGGCGAACAATTCGCCGAGCGAGTGCGCCGCTGCGGCCATGCCGGCGGCAGCCAGCGCGAAGAACAGCAGGTCGCCCGTGACGACGCCCGCATTGATCGCCAGGGCGGGTCGAACGCCATCGGTGATGGCGCGCGCAACGATGGCTGTCACGGCCGGGCCGGGAGTGAGTGCCGCGACTGCAATCGTCGCGCTCAGGGCAAGGTAGACGCCCGGTGTCATCGTTCAGCGGCAGGCCGGATTACAGCCAGCCCTTGCGGCGGAAGTAGACGTAAGGCACCAGTGCCGAAAACAACATGGCCAGCAATGCCATCGGATAACCCCAGTGCTTGTCGAGCTCCGGCATGAAGTGGAAGTTCATGCCGTAGATGCTCGCGACCAGCGTCGGCGGCAGGAACATCACCGCGGCGACCGAGAAGATCTTGATGATGTTGTTCTGCTCGAGGTTGATGAGCCCGAGCACCGCGTCGAGCAGGAACTGGATCTTGCTGCCCAGGAACGAGGCGTGGTCCGACAGCGACTGCACGTCGCGCAACGTCGACTTGAAGCGGTTGCGCTGGTCCGACGAGAGGTCGAGATTCGGGGTCTGCTGCACGTACATCAGGATGCGCTGGAAGCTGACGAGGCTTTCGCGCGCCTTCGAGACCAGGTCGCCGTCGGCGCCGATCTGGCGGATCAGGGCGTGCAGGTCGGCGCTGCTCGGCGAGCCTGCGCCGCCGCGCGGAAAGATAGCGAACGAGACTCCGTCGAGTTCCGTCTGCACGCGTTCGAGCAGGTCGGCGATACGTTCGACGAACGCTTCGAGGAGGCCGGAGAACAGCGTGGCCGATGACGTGCACGCCGCGGGCGAGCGCTCGACGAACTGCATGAAACGCTGCACCGGCGTCGGGTTGACGTAGCGATTGGTGATCATCCGCCCGTTGGCGAGGATGAACGTGATCGCGCTGCTCTCCGGGCGTTCGCTGTCGAGCTTGCTGCCGACCGTCGCCGTCATGTACACGGCGCCACCCTCTTCGTAGAGGCGGTTGGACGTCTCGATCTCCTTCATCTCGTCGCGCGTGGGCACGTCGACGGTGAGCAGCGCCTCGACGGCGCGCTCTTCCTCGGGGGTCGGCTCGAAGAGGTCCGCCCACAGGAATTCATCCGGAAAGGGCGCCGGCGGGTTGTGCTCGACCCAGGTGTAGCCACTGCCGGTGGGAATCAATAAGCGCAGCATCAGGAAATCCGCCCTGAAGTCCGGTCGTCGTTGTAACACAGGGCGCAACGAAAAACCCCCGCGCGCGGCGGCGGTTTTCCGCAAAGGGCGCTCCGCCCGGATTACTGCACTTCGGCGACCGTGAGCTTGCAGGTCACGTCGAGCGCGAAGCCCGCGGTGTTCTTCGCCTCGATCCTGAGGATGTAGATCCCGGGCGTGGTCGGGATCAGTTCGCCGACTTTTCCCTGGCCACCAGCGCGTTGATCACTTCGAACAAGCGGTCTTCGCTGCCGGCCATGCCGACGTCGGTGACGTACTTGCCGTTCACGATCACGGTGGGCGTGCCGGAGATCTTGTAGCGGCGATTGAGGTCTTCCGCCTTCATGATCTTCGAGTCGACCGCGAAGCCGGCGAACGCCCGCTGGAAGTCGGCCTTGCTCACGCCGTGCGACGTGAAGAACGTCTCGATCGCAGCTGGCGTATCGAGGCGGTTGCCCTTCAGGTTGATCTCACGCCAGATCTCGGGGTGCAGGTTCTGCTTGCCGAGCAGTTCCATCGTGTAGAAGACGCGCGCATGCGTCTTGAGCGTGTTGTTCCATGTGGCGGGCAGGCGCACGAGCTGGGCATTGGCCGGCTTGCCGCTGCGTTCCCAGGCTTCGAGCTTGGGCTCGAGCAGGTAGCAGTGGCCGCACGCGTACCAGAACACCTCGACCACCTCCACCTTGCCCGGCGCGACGTCGGTCGGCTGGGCAGGCGTCAGCAGCTTGTAGTGCACGCCCTGCTGGGGCGTGAAAGCGGCCGAGGCCGTGCCGGCCGCCAGCAACATCACACCGGCGGCGAACGCCTGCCGGGCCATGGAAATCAAGGTCTGCTTGCTCATGGTTGCTTCTGACCGGCGACGAACCGCGAGGTTCAACGCATGCCCTGGAGGTAGGAGGCCACGGCGTCGATTTCCTCGTCCGAGAGCCGGGACGTGATCGTCCGCATCATCGAGTTCGGGTCGGTCGCGCGGGCGCCCGACTTGTAATTGCGCAGCTGAATCGCGGCGTAGACCGCGTGCTGGCCGCCGATCCGCGGGAACGCGGCGCCCGCGATGCCTGCGCCGGTCGGACCGTGGCAGCCGGAGCACGCCGGGACGCCCTTTGAAGCGATGCCGGCTCGATAGATCTTCTGGCCGAGCTTGAGCTTGGAGGGCTCCGTCTCGCCCGTCGCCACGCGCTTCTGCGCAGAGAAGTACGCCGCGAGGTCTTCCACGTCCTGGTCGGCCAGCATCATGGCCATCGGGGCCATCAGCGGGTTCTGCCGCTCGCCAGCCTTGAAATGCTTGATCTGCTTGGTGATGTACGACGCATGCTGGCCCGCGAGTGCCGGCCATTCAGGATTCACGCTGTTGCCGTCCATGCCATGGCAGGCCATGCAGGTGGCCGATTTGGCCTGGCCGGCCTCGACGGTGCCTGCTGCCTGGACAGAGCCGGTCCAGCCGAGCACGGCAACCAGCGTGAGGGCGGCTAACTTCGCGGTCATGTCTGCATCCACTCCCAAAAACCGAACGGGCGCCGGGCGCAGTAAGGCCGGGGGACTTTGCTGTTCTGCGGCCTGCCGGGCAAGCCGTAAATTGTACACTAAGGTCTTCGCGCGTCGTGGGCGCGTCCCACTGGCAGGAAGCATGGCCGCATACCCCGAAGTCCGATTCCTCACCAGCGCGAACAAGCTCGGGCAGGTGCCTCCGGATGCGGGGGCCGAAGTCGCCGTGGCTGGCCGTTCCAATGCCGGCAAATCGAGCGCGATCAACGCGATCACCCAGCGCAAGGGGCTGGCCCGGACCAGCAAGAGTCCGGGTGCCACCCGGCTGCTCAACTTTTTCGAGCTGCAGTCAGGCCGCCGGCTGGTCGACCTGCCGGGCTATGGCTTTGCCAAAGTTGCCGGGTCCATGCGCGCGCACTGGGGCACGCTGCTCACGGGGTATTTCGGCAAGCGGGAGTCGCTGCGGGGCACCATCGTCGTCATGGACGTGCGCCATCCGCTGACCGACCACGACCAGGACATGCTTGACCTCGCCATGACCCGCAATCTGCCGGTCCACATTCTCCTGACCAAGGCCGACAAGCTCGGCAGGGGCGCGGCGGGGAATGCATTGCAAGCGGTTCGCCGCAAGCTGCCGAAGGACGGCCTCGTCACGGTGCAATTGTTTTCGGCGCTCTCCGGTGACGGCGTGCACGAAGCACGCGGCGCGCTGGAAAAGCTGCTCGACGGGAAGCCCATAAAAGAAACCCCGGCTGGATCAGCGGATCCAGCCGGGGTAAATCAACCCGGCATTGGGGGATGACCGGGCAGACGTGGGCCCAGGGAGGTAGGCCGACGCCAAGCGTCATGGACGCTTCGGATATTTAGAGGGGGTCCATCCGGAAAAGTTCCGGCCGCCGCCCGCTTTGGCTCATCCTGCCTTCACGTCATCAAAAATAATTTTCAGATCAAATAGTTACGCGCGGCCACGTTTACAGGAACGTCCACGTGACGCCGATCGAGAACAGGTCGACGGTGTCGGCATTGGAAATATCGAAGCGCTCGTACTCGCCACGAACGCTGAGGCTCCACACGCGGAACTGCGCGCCGATGCCGTACGTCAGGTCGGTACCGTCGTCGCTGCCCTTGATGTCGAGACCCGGCGCTGCGAGGTCGGCATTCCAGTTGATCGCACCAACGCGCGCGTACAGGTCCACCGGACCGACCGGCACGAAGCCCACGGCCGACAGTGACACGCCGTTGACGTCGGACTTCACCTTTTCGCCGAGCACTCTGTCGTCACCGGAGCCGAGGTCGACGTAATTGCCTTCGACCGACAGCCAGTCGAGAAAGCGCCAGCCCGCGATGACTTTGAAGCCCGTGGCACTGGCATCGAAATTCAGGTTCGAGTCGTCGTACTGCACGCTGCTCTGGCCCACGCTGCCGCCGAGATAAATGCCGTTGTCGGCCGACAGGGCGGGCAAGCTGAACAGGCCGCACGAAGCCGCGACTGCGGCGGCGAACGTCGTCTTGCGCATGAAGAATCTCCTTCGCTGGGCGGAACGCCCGAATGGCCCATTTTACGGCCGTTTCGATGCGCGCGCGGCGGCCAACTTCAGTGCGCTTCGTCCCAGTTCTTGCCGACGCCGACTTCGACCTTGAGCGGAACGCGCAATTCCGCCGCCGCCACCATGTGGCCGCGCAGTTCGGCGAGCACGCTGTCGACGCGGTCTTCTGCCACTTCGAGCACGAGTTCGTCGTGCACCTGCATCATGAGGCGCGCGTGCGGCTGGCCGAACAGCCAGCGGTGCACCTCGATCATCGCGCGCTTGATGATGTCCGCCGCCGTGCCCTGCATCGGCGCGTTGATCGCGCTGCGTTCGGCGTACTGCCGCATCTGCGCGTTGCGTGACTGGATCTCGGGCAGGTAGAGGCGACGTCCGAACACGGTCTCGATGAAGCCCTGCTCGCGCGCCATCGCGCGTGTTTCGTCCATGTAGCGCTTCACGCCTGGATAACGCTGGAAGTACAGGTCCACGTACTGCTGCGCCGCGCCGCGTTCGATGCCGAGTTGGCGCGCGAGACCGAAGGCCGACATGCCGTAGATGAGTCCGAAGTTGATCGCCTTCGCCGCGCGCCGCTGGTCGGGCGTGACCTGGTCGGGCGAGGGCACCCCGAACACTTCGGCGGCCGTCGCCTGGTGGATGTCGCGATCGTGCGCAAATGCGTCGAGCAGGCCGGCGTCGCCCGACAGGTGCGCCATGATGCGCAGTTCGATCTGCGAGTAGTCCGCCGCGATCAGCACATGGCCCGGCGGTGCGACGAAAGCCTGCCGGATGCGGCGGCCTTCCGCGGTACGGATCGGGATGTTCTGCAGGTTCGGGTCGGTCGATGAAAGTCGACCCGTCGCCGCGACAGCCTGGTGATACGAGGTATGCACGCGGCCCGTGCGCGGATTGACCTGCTCCGGCAGCTTGTCCGTGTACGTGGAGCGCAGCTTCGCGAGACCGCGGTACTCGAGGATGATGCGTGGCAGCTCGAATTCGTCCGCCAGTTCCTCGAGCACGTCTTCGGCCGTCGACGGCTGCCCCGTCGGCGTCTTGCGCTTCACGGGCAGGCCGAGCTTGCCGAACAGCACTTCCTGCAGCTGCTTCGGCGATTCGAGATTGAATGGCTGCGCTGCCGCGACGTGCGCACGCTTTTCGAGATCGACCAGGCTGCGCGAAAGCTCGTGGCTCTGGCGCTTGAGCATCTGCGCGTCGACCAGCACGCCGTAGTGCTCCATGTCGAGCAGCACGGGCACCAGTGGCTGCTCGATCTCCTGGTACAGCCGGGCGAGCGCAGGCACCGCCTCGAGCCGCGGCCAGAGCGTGCGGTGCAGGCGCAGTGCGACGTCGGAATCCTCGGCCGAGTATTCCGCCGCGGTTTCGACGGCGACGTCGCTGAAGTTGAGCTGCTTGGCACCCTTGCCGGCGACGTCCTCGTAATGAATCGTTTCGACGCCGAGGTACAGCTGCGCCACTGAATCGAGGTCGTGGCGTGTCGCCGTGCTGTTCAGCACGTACGACTCCAGCATCGTGTCGAAACGCATCCCGCGCAGCTCGATGCCGTGGTTGCGCAGCACATGCGCGTCGTACTTCAGGTGATGGCCGAGCTTGCCGCGATGCTCGTCCTCGAGCAACGGCTGCAGCAATCCCAGCACTTCGGCGCGGTTCAACTGGTCCGGCGCACCGGGATAGGTGTGGGCGAGCGGCACGTAGGCCGCAGCCCCGGGTTCGACGGCGAACGAAACGCCGACGATCTCGGCCTGCATGTAATCGAGCGAGGTCGTTTCGGTGTCGAAGGCAAAGACGTCCGCAGCGCGCAGCGCGTCGAGCCAGCGGTCGAGTTGTTCCCGTGCGAGCACGAGCTCGTAGTTGCGACCCGGTGCCCAGCCTGCGGGGGAAGGGGAGGAAGGGGAGGAAGGGGAGGAAGGCCCGGAAGGGGAGGAAGGCGGAGAGGCCGCGGTAGTGTCGCCGAGCGACTTCAGCAGCGAGCGCAGTTCGAGCCGCGTGTACAGCTCGCGCAGCTTTGCCACGTCCGGTTCGTGGCGGCGCAACTGCTCAGGTCCGACCTCGAGCCCCACGTCGCAGCGGATCGTCGCGAGCTCGCGCGACAACGCGAGGTCCGCCGTCGACGCACGCAGGCTTTCGCCGACCTTGCCTTCGATGCGGTCCTGGTGCTCGAGCAGGTTGTCGACCGTGCGGTATTCGTTGAGCCACTTCGCGGCGGTCTTCGGGCCGACTTTAGGCACGCCGGGAATGTTGTCCGACGCGTCGCCGACGAGCGCGAGGTAGTCGATGATCTGCTCGGGGTAGACGTCGAACTTGATCTTGACGCCGGCCCGGTCGAGCGACGAGTTCGTCATCGTGTTGACGAGCGTGACGCGCTCATTGACCAGCTGCGCCATGTCCTTGTCACCGGTCGAGATCAGCACCTGCATGCCAGCAGCCACGGCGCGCTGTGCCAGCGTGCCGATGACGTCGTCCGCCTCGACGCCCGCAATGCGCAGCAGCGGCAGGCCCAGCGCCTGCACGGCCTCGATCAGCGGCTCGATCTGCGAGCGCAGGTCGTCCGGCATCGGCGGCCGGTGCGATTTGTATTCCGCGAACAGTTCGTCGCGAAACGTCTTGCCCGGGGCGTCGAACACGACGGCCACGAGCTCCGGGTTCTGTTCGCGCTGCATGCGCAGCAGCATGTTGAGCACGCCGAGCACGGCGCCCGTCGGTTCGCCGCGCGAGTTCGTCAGCGGCGGCAGCGCGTGGAAGGCCCGGTAGAGGTACGACGAGCCATCGACGAGAACCAGTGTGCGTGCGTCAACCACCGCGGGCGGTGCCTGGATTGCCGCCGGGCAGTGGGGGCGGCGGGAGTCGATTGTCCCTGGGCGGCTTCTTTGCTGGAGCTGCCTGGGTCGGTTCCGCAGGTGTGGCGGAAGGCGTCGTCGCCGTCGTTTCGCCCTCCACCGGGGCGGCCTGAGCCGGCTTGCGGATCACAACCTCCTCGGATTTCGAGGGCATCGTGAGCGCGCCCTTGAGGCCGCAGCCGGCGACTGCCATCGAGGCCAGGAGGATCGCTGCCAGGGCATTGCCATAGTTGTGCTTCATCATTGCTCCGTCCCGACCAGCGTCATGCCTTTCCCGGGCGCCTCGATCACGGCCATGGTCAGTCGCGCAACGCAGGTCAGCCGCCCGGCCTCGTCCCGCAGCTGGATGTCCCAGACCTGGGATCGGCCGCCGAGGTGCACCGGCCGGGCCGTGCCCGTCACCCGTCCGGACCGTGTCGAACGGAGGTGATTTGCGCTGATTTCTTGCCCAACGGAGTAGAACTTGCTGGTATCGAGGCACAAGTTGCTGGCGACGCTGCCGAGCGTTTCGGCCAGCACCACGCTGGCCCCGCCGTGCAGCAGCCCGAACGGCTGGCGCGTCCGCTCATCCACGGGAATCGACCCGCGCAGGAAATCGTCGCCGATCTCGGTCAGCCGGATGTCGAGGTGCAGGTTGATGTCGCGGACCTTGCCGAACATCGCGTTGACCTGCTCGATGGTCGTGGGTCGAAACCAGATGCTCATTCGAACCTCGCGGGAAGAACGCGATTGTACCCGCGCGGGGCGGGCCGGCATGGCATGACCCGTCCGGGCAGGGCAAAATGGATTGTTGCACAGCACAAACGACCGCCGGAGCCGACCATGCCTGATTACAGCGCCCCCCTGCAGCAGATGCGGTTCACCATCGAACACCTCGCCGATTTCAAGGACGTAGCGGCGCTGCAATCGTATTCGGCTGTCGACACGGACACCGTCGAGGCCGTCCTCGAAGAGGCCGGCCGCTTTGCCAGTGGCGTGCTCGCGCCGACCAACTGGCTCGGTGACCAAAAGGGCGTGCAGGTCGTGGACCAGGCCGTGCAGGTACCGCCTGAATTCACGGACGCCTACGCCAAGTTCAGTGCAGGCGGCTGGCCGGGCATCGCCGCCAATCCCGACTTCGGCGGTCAGGGCCTGCCGAAGACGATCTCCATCGCCTGCGACGAAATGTGGGCGAGCGCCAACGTCGCCTTCGCGCTGTGCCCCGAGCTGTCGCAGGGCGCGATCCTCGCGCTCGATCGTCACGGCTCCGAAGAGCTGAAAGCGCAGTACCTGGGCAAGCTCGTCTCGGGCGAATGGACCGGCACGATGTGCCTCACCGAGCCGCAGGCCGGTTCGGACCTCGCCGCGCTCACGAGCCGCGCCGAACCGCAGGCCGACGGCAGCTACCTGCTGACCGGGCGCAAGATCTACATCACGTGGGGCGATCACCCCATGACGTCGAACATCGTGCACCTGGTGCTGGCGCGGCTGCCGGGCGCGCCGCAGGGCACGAAAGGCATCTCGCTGTTCCTGGTGCCGAAGTACAAGTTGAATGCCGACGGCACGCCGGGCGAGCGCAACGACGTGTTCCCGGTGTCGGTCGAGCACAAGCTCGGTATCCACGCGAGCCCGACGTGCGTGATGGCGTTCGGCGACAGCGGCGGTGCGCTGGGTTACCTGGTCGGCGTGGAGAACGAAGGCCTGGGCGCGATGTTCACGATGATGAACTACATGCGCCTCGGCGTCGGCGCGCAGGGCGTGGGCCTCGCCGACCGTTCGTACCAGGCCGCGGTCACGTACGCGCGTGATCGCGTGCAGGGCCGCGCCCCGGGCGAAAAGGGCCGCGTCGCGATCATTCGTCATCCCGACATCCGTCGCACGCTGCTGCTGATGCGTTCGCTCACGCAGGCTTGCCGGGCAATCTGCTACTACACGGCGTCGTGCCTCGATCGCGGCAACTACGGCGACACGCCGGAGACGTCGGCAGCCTGGCTCGCGCGCGGCGACCTGATGACGCCGATCGCCAAGGCGTTCTCCTCGGAAATCGCGCAGGACGTCACGGCGCTCGGCATCCAGGTCCACGGCGGCATGGGGTACGTCGAGGAAACCGGCGTCGCGCAGTTCTATCGGGACGCGCGCATCGCTTCCATCTACGAAGGCACGAACGCGATCCAGGCCATCGATCTCGTCGGCCGCAAGCTGATGCGCGACGGCGGCGCCACTGTCTCGTCGTTCGTGTCGGAGATGCGCCTCGTCGACGCGCCGCTCGCGAACGCGGGCGAAGACATGGCCAGCGTCCGCCTGTGGCTCGCGAAAGGGCTCGACGAGCTCGTACTGTGCTCGTCGCACCTGCTTGCCGGCGAGCGCAAGGACCCGGAGCTGGTCAGCGCCACGGCCTTCAATTACCTGATGCTGATGGGCACCGTGATCGGCGGCTGGCAGTTGGCGCGGGGCGCGCTGGTCGCGAGCGCCAAGCTCGCAACCGACGGCACCGACCCGGTCTTCCTGCGCACGCAGGTGCTGATGGCCAGGTTCTACGCGGAACAGGTGCTGCCGCGCGTACTCGCCCACGGCGTGGCCGTGCGTGCGGGCAGCAGTTCGATCATGGCGCTGACCGCCGACCAGTTCTGAACCGCTGACGGCTCTTGGCCAACCCATCGCATTGGTCACCGCTCGCCGCCGTCTCGGGGCGAGTGCCGCACGATTTGCTTTCCTGGCTGGCCGAGCCGGGCATGCTCACTGCGCGCGTTCGCGCGCTGTGCGGTCCCGCGATGGGATTTCGGTGCCTCGGCCGGCTGCGTGATTCCGAACTCTCGACGTCGCTGCGTGACCGGCTCAAGGTCGACGACGAAACCTGCCTGCTGCGCGAAGTCGAGTTTTGCGCGAGCAATGAGCGCATCGTCTTCGCGCAGACGGTATTCCCGGCCTCCACCGTCGATCACTACCCGTGGCTGCGCGAGCTCGGCGACTCACCGCTCGGTGAGGCGCTGCGGCAGGTCGATGACACGCTCGAGCGCGAGCCGCTCGAATATGCCGAGCTTCCCGCGGGCCACCCGCTGGCCGAGACTGCGCGCGTCGGTGGCGGCGACACAGCCCTGTGGGCTCGCCGTGCTGTGTATCGGCTCGGCGGCCTGCCGATCCTGGTGCAGGAAGTCTTCCTGCCCGAGTTGCTGCGCGTGCAGGCGTCGGCCCGCTCGCACACCGAGGAACACATCATGACGGCCGATCCGCTTCCGTTTGCCGTGCCGCGTCCCACCGTGGCCATCTCGGGCACTGGCGCGCGCTTTCCCGTGCATCGCATCTATTGCGTGGGCCGCAACTATGCGGCGCACGCGCGCGAGATGGGTTCCGACCCGGCGCGTGAACCGCCGTGTTTCTTCACCAAGCCAGCCGACGCGGTGGTCGCCAACGGCTCGCCCGTGCGCTACCCGACGCGGACCTCGAATCTCCACCACGAGGTGGAACTCGTCGTTGCGATCGGCAAGGGCGGCAAGCAGATCCCGGCGGCCGAGGCGCCCGAGCACGTGTTCGGCTACGCGGTCGGCAACGACCTGACGCGCCGCGACCTGCAGGCGCATGCAAAGGACAACGGCTTGCCCTGGGATGTCGCGAAGGCATTCGATCACTCGGCCCCGATCACCGCGATCCGTCCCGTGACCGATGGCGGTCACCTCACGTCGGGTCGTATCTGGCTCGAGGTCAACGGCCAGTCGCGACAGGACGCCAATCTGTCGGAGCTGATCTGGAGCGTGCCCGAGATCGTGGCCGAGCTCTCGACGCTGTTCGAGCTGCAGCCCGGCGACCTGATCTTCACCGGCACGCCGGCCGGCGTCGGTGCCGTGCAGCGCGGCGACAGTATCGTGGCTGGCATCGACGGACTCGACACGCTGCGCACGACCATCGTCTGAACGTTGCGGGGGGAAGCAGATGGCATTCAGGCTGT
>Ga0315292_10001429_pt1 | contig 12771 bp, 8 predicted proteins | sample YL17G13_0_MG_FD_204029 | JGI IMG/M metagenome (GOLD analysis project Ga0315292, IMG submission 204029) | Sediment microbial communities from Yellowstone Lake, YNP, Wyoming, USA - YL17G13_0 | ecosystem: Environmental > Aquatic > Freshwater > Lake > Sediment | place: USA: Wyoming | collected... | reverse complement strand
CCTCGTGGATGACCTCGCTCACGATCGACAGCAGGTCCTCGATGAAGTTGTTCAGGACGCGCTTCGCGAAGAGCGCGAGGAAGTCCAGCGACGCCGACACCTCGGACAGCTGCGTCTCGGCGAACGCCTCCCTGAACGCCTGGAACAGCGCCTTCGCTATGAAGTCCGATGCGGCGAGGAGGATGGGCGGGCCGTTCGAATCGCCCTTGGTCGCGGGGCGCAGGATCCACTTGGGCCCGCCGTCCCATGAGCGCTGCTGGGTCTTCATGTCGTTGGCCGTGTCCATCAGCAGGGGCGTCGTGTCGACGACCCGCCCCTGGGGGTCCATGAGCACTATGGCGTCGCCGTCGTTGAACGGGTCGCCGGAGGCGCCGTTGTCTATCGCGGTGTCGGGGAACGAGAAGACCCTCACGCCGTTCGCGGGCACGGTCCCGTCCAGCTGGACGGACTTGGTCGACCCGTGGACCGTGCTCAGCGTCCAGCCGTCCACGCTCTTTGTTTCCTTCAGCGGGTTGTACAGCTCGACCCACTCCTTGCCGGCGTCCTCGCCCAGGGGGTTGGCCTCGAACTCGTTCACCACGATGTCCGTCGGGAACGGCGGGGAGTACTTGAGCCGCATGCCGGCCTTGACCGAGGCGGACATGCCCAGCATGGGGATAGGTATGTTCGTCAGGAACGCCCCCACGCCCGGGAGGTCCGCCGTGCTCACCTCCGAGATGTCGTAGGGCTCGAACTCCGGTATCGTGATGTCCATGCCCCAGTCGTCCCCCCTGCAGTGCACCTCGACGAACCTGCGGAGGATGCGCATCAGCGGGTCGACCGTGATGTCGACGACGACGTTCTTCGCGGCGATGGTGCCGTTCGCGACGACATCGTAGCTGCCGTCGCCGAGCTTTGCGACCCGCAGGCCGAACGTCAGCCCTGGCCCGAACCTGTCCGTGCAGACCATCAGCCTGAGCAGGTCCCGCGCGTCCCTGAACAGCAGGTCCGGCAGGTTGGTCTGGACTATGATCGTGAACCCGCAGACCGTGACCCTGAGCTCGACCGTCCCGACGAGGTCGATGAACACGCGCACGGCCTTCGCGAGGGCCGAGTCCGCCAGCTTCCCGATGTACTTCTGCATGGTCTCGACCATGACCTGGAGGCAGACCGAGAGGGCGGCGACGGCCCTGGTGGCGTAGTTGGTCACCGTCTCGAACGTGTCGAGGAAGAACCTGAACAGACGCTCGAAGCCGTCCTTGACCCAGCCGAACAGCGGCTCGAGCACGTCCCAGACGACCTCGCAGAACCATCTCCCGGCGGCGATGGCGTCCGATAGGAACGTGTTCGTCGGGTTGTAGTCGACCCCCTGGAGCGCCCACGCGGAATGCAGCACGATCGGCATGCACAGTTCGATCCTGATCGTGCGGACGGAGCACGAGGATCCGTCGGAGTACAGGGACTGGAGCGCCGAGTTCTCCGAGCAGGCCCTGATCTCCACGAGGCCCAGGGCCGACACGACCCACTGGGTCGCGTAGGGCGTGGCGCTCACGTTCGCGATGGAGGTCATGTGGGTGTTAGGATAGTCCTGGGACGACCGGTCGAACTCCCACGGGCGGCGCACCTGGACCAGCAGGTCGTCGGTCGGGAAGAGCTGCTCCAGGGAACCGTAGCCGATGGACGGGTCGTAGGGCACGGTCTGCATGCCAGGGAGGCCAGCGGGGGCCGAGACCGACAGGTTCTCGCCGAGCACTGTCCCGGCCGCCTGCGCTGCCCCGAGGTCCCCGTCCCAGAAGTCGAACCCGCCGGACATGTCGACGTACACGGAACCCTTGTGCGCCGAGAGGTCCTTCTGCGCGAGGATCTGCCTCGCGAAGCAGGTGACCTGGTCCTCGACCACATCGGCCAGCCCGGGGAACGAGCCGGCCCCGACGGAGAACATGGATGCGACCGCGTCGACGACGGGCCCGTAGAAGCCGTCGTCCAATGACGCGATCGACGAGTTGAGCCTGCGCGTGATGTCCCCGAGCACCGTCGTGCAGACCGAGGACACCGCGATCGAAGCCATCCATCCGACGCCCCATGCGGGGTCGGACTCGATGTCGTGCCTGACGATCTCCTCGAGCTGCACCTCGACCGGGACGCCCAGGTCGGGGATGTAGGGATAGCTGGCCGATGCGAGCGCCGCGTCAGCCAGACAGTCATAGACGCCGTCCATCAGGTCGTCCCCGAACAGGCCGATCCCCCTGGCCGATATGAAGTCGGCCATGCGCGTCGCGAGCTCGTACTGCGCGCTGAACATCGGCAGGCCCTCGCTCGCCTCCAGTATCGCCCCCGGGTCGAACGTGATGTCCACCTCGCCGGCGGACCCTGCCAGCTCGGAGAACAGGTCCGACCCGTCCGCGGGGTCGATCGCGGCGCCGCCCAGGTCGATCGTCGCCGCGCCGGCGATGTCGAACGAGAGCCTGGTGATGCTGTCCATCACGAGGTCCCTGAGCGAGCCCTGGCACTCCTTGAACGTCGGGTAGAACTCGGTCCAGTCGTCCGCCGCGGTGAGGTCGGTCGTGGGTACATCGACCTCGGCGGACACATTGCCCACCCAGACAGGGTAGAGGGCGCCGGAGGCGTCCTCGACGAAGTACTGCTTCTGGGGTATCCCGAGGACCAGGTCGGAATCGGGCGAGAACACCGCGGAGTACGAGTCGACGCAGGCGCCGGTGGACTCCAGGGTGGTGACGAGCCACGATGTGACGGACTCCTTGGTCTTATCCTCGCCCGTGGCCCACGCTATGATGGCATCGACCGTGTCCCCGACGGCCCCTAGGGCGGCGTCGAGCAGGTCCAGCGCGCCGAGCCAGCCCATGTACTCCATGATCTTGACCGCGAGCTGGTCCGCGAGCCCCTGGACGGCCTCGGCGATGAGCATCCGAGGCTCGATCGCGGGCGTCGTCTTGCCCAGGAACCACAGGAACAGCTCCCCGGTGTCGAGCTCGCGCCCGTGGGACGCGGACATCGCCGCGATGCCCAGGCCGCTGCCCCCGCAGGCGGCGCTCACCTGCGCCGCGAACGACATGTCGACCGTCCGGAACAGCCTGGCCTGCTCCAGCAGCAGCCCGACCGCAACGGCCCTGTACACATCCTCCGCCGTGAGTATCTGGGACGTGTTCAGGCCGTCGGCGTACATCGGCATGCCGTAGCCCTCGAGCACCCGGAGCTGCGCCAGGGTACTGAGCATGCTACCCACGGTCCTGCCCAGGTCCGAGCACTCGCCCATGGACGATGACTCGAAGGCCCTGAGCTTGGACTCCAGGAAGGGCAGCGCGGACACGACTGGCCGCTCGAACCCGGTGTCCTTCCAGAGCCGCTGATCCCCGCGCACGACGAGCACGGAGAAGTTGCCGACGGCCATGTAGTAGGGGCTGACGCGCTGCTCGTCGAGCAGCTCGGCCGACGGCTCGGGGAGGTCCTGGTAGTCCATGGTCGTCCCGTTCGCCTCGAACTCGGCCGCGGTCGTATCGTCCGAGTCGACCAGGTCCATCGTGTTCATGTCCAGCAGGAACAGCCCCCCGGTCCAGTTGCGGACCTCGACCTCGAAGTCGTCCTCAGCCCGCGGGAACGAGGAGCCTATGTACGACCCCATCTCCGACGAGTAGGCCTGGGACAGCCTCGTGCCGTTGACAGGGAACTCCGACCAGGATGACACGATCGTCTGGGCCCTGGACGCCGCGCACAGGGAGAGCTCCTGGACGACCTCGGTCACGGCCGACCCCATCTCGTCGAGCAGCCTGGCCCTGGCATCCACCTTTCTCCCATCCAGCTCCTTCTTCGCGAAGTAGGTGCCCGCGGCCGCGGAGACCATGAGGATGACCACGGCTATGATCGAGAACGATACCTGCCCTGACGTGTCGCTACCGATGCGCCGGCGCGAGCGCCCGCTTGCCTTGACCGATCCTGTGAACAATTCCAATCCCACCCGATGCAGGGCTCCGGGGGTGTTCAGGGTTCCATCTACATGCACACTACATCCGCCGGCCGGGGGGCCCAGCGGGAACATGCTGGCTAATCATAGTTATATACGGATGATACGATTCGAGTCATCGGATGGGATGCGTTGGACACTGAGCAGACCCTGCTGCTGATATTCGTGGCGTTCCTGGCCGCGAAGATAGGCGGCGAGATCATGGAGCGGCTCAGGATGCCCGCCGTGACCGGCGAGCTCATAGCGGGCATTATCATCGGCCCTTCGCTTTTCAACATAATCACCTCCGACGCCGAGTTCTTCGATGTGCTCGCGCAGCTGGGCGCGACCTTCCTCCTGTTCTCCGTGGGCATGGAGACCAAGCTCTCGGACCTCAGGAAGGTCGGGCTCACCGCTGGGGCCGTGGCCGCGCTCGGGGTGGTCGTGCCGTTCGTGATGGGGTACTACGTGTCGATACTGCTGTTCGCCTCGTCGGTCGAGGCCATGTTCATCGGGGCCGCGCTCGTCGCGACCAGCGTCGGCATCACGGCGCGGGTGCTCGAGGACATGGGCATGATCAAGTCCCAGGAGGCGAAGATCATACTCGGGGCCGCGGTCATAGACGACATCCTGGGCATGATCGTCCTGACACTCGTCAGCGGGACGGTGGGCGGGAGCCTCCAGGTCTTCGACGTGGTCATCGTCGTCGGCGAGTCGGTCTGCTTCGTCGCGATACTGGTCGTCATCGGGACCAGGATGGTGAGGTACGCCTCCGGGAAGCGGGAGGTCCGGCTGGACAAGACCGTGAACGGCGACTGGTCGGTGCACTACCGCACGCAGGCCTTCAAGCGGGACAGCTGGTTCGACAAGCTCGTGCAGAAGCAGGCGCCGTTCGTCATCATCCTGATCGTCATGTTCGGGCTGTCCGCCCTGTCAGCGTACATCGGCCTCGCGGCCATCATCGGGGCGTTCTTCGCGGGGCTCATGTTCTCGGACACGAAGGAGACCTACGAGCTGGAGCAGAAGTTCGAGCCGTTGAACGTGCTGCTGGTGCCGTTCTTCTTCGTGGTCATGGGCGCAAGGGTGGACTTCGCGAACCTTCCGGACGTGCTCCCCATGGCCATCGCGCTCACGGCGGTTGCGATAGTGAGCAAGGTCGTCGGGTGCTCCCTGGGCGCGATAAGGAAGGGCGAGAGGACCGCGCTCATAGTGGGCGCGGGGATGATCCCGAGAGGGGAGGTGGGGATCGTGGTGGCGATGATCGGCCTGAACATGGGCACGATCGGCCCGAACATCTACTCGGTCATAGTGCTCGTGTCGATCGCGACGACGCTGTACGCGCCGTTCCTGATAAGGACCGTGATAAAGGCCGAGGCGAAGAAGGCGAGGCCCAGGTACGGGGACTCCTAGTCCTGCCGCTCCGACATGATCCTCAGGAAGTCCGCCAGGTGCGCCGACAGGACCTCGTTGTCCGTGAACCCGCAGGCGGACAGGTCCGGCGCCGCGAGCAGCGCGTTCCTGCCGTCGCTGATGACATCGGTGGCTATGAGCGCCTTCCTCCTGACCACCTGGAAGGCCTTCGGGACCTTGACGAACGGATTGGTGATGACCGTGACCTTCACGCCCCTGGAGGCCGCGGCCGCGAACCTCTTGCCCAGGCGCTTCCTGATCTCCGGGAAGGACGGCGACGATATGACGAACCCGTCCTCCGACTTGTCGATCATCTCGCCAATCTTGTCGATGACCCGTTCCCTGCCCATGATGGTGTACACTAGCTGGGGCACCCCGCGCTCGGAGAGCAGGTCCTTGACCGACTCGACCTTGGAGAACGCCTGCTGGATCTCCGCGGCGTACAGCTTGGAGAGCTCCGACGGGGGCACGGGGACGAAGGACTTCGGTCGGCCCTCCTTGGCCTTCGCGAAGCCCTTGCGCCCGAGGCTCTCCATGACCTTGTATGCAGATGTGCGCGGAATCTGTCCTGTTTCGGCTACAAGGCCTGCCGAACCTGAGCCGAGGGCGACGAGCGCGATGTAGGCCCGGGACTCGTACTCGGACAGGCCGAGCTTCGCGAGCGTACCAGCCACCTTCGCGTAGTCCTCGAGCAGCCGGTCCGCGTCCGCGCCGAGCTGCCTGATGACCGATTTCAGGTCCATGTGTAGCTCGATGAGCTACATAACATTTAAATCATTTGCTCCGGAATTATCCCCCCAAGGGATAGGGAATGACGATGCTCACCACAGAGTGCGCCGTGCCATCCGGCCTTCCGAAGAAGACGGACAGCCTGTGCCCAGAGTGCCTTGCGATCATACCAGCGACCCTGCGCGAAGACAACGGCAAGGTCGTGATGGAGAAGACATGCCCCAAGCACGGCAGCTTCAGGGACGTCGTCTGGTCCGACGCCGACATGTACAGGCGGGTCGAGAAGTGGGCCAAGGACGGGATCGGGGTCGAGGACCCGGCCATACCCAAGGCGAAGCAGTGCCCGTTCGACTGCGGCCTGTGCGACCTCCACCTTAGCCACACGGCCCTCGCCAACGTCGACCTGACGAACCGGTGCAACCTCAAGTGCCCCATCTGCTTCGCGAACGCCAACTCCGCCGGCTACGTGTACGAGCCCGACTACGAGACGCTCGTGGCGATGCTGAAGATGCTCAGGGCCCAGAAGCCGGTCCCGACGCCCGCGGTGCAGTTCTCCGGCGGCGAGCCGACCATCCACCCGAGGTTCTTCGACATCATCAAGACCGCCAGGGAGCTCGGGTTCTCCCAGGTCCAGGCGGCCACGAACGGCATCGAGTTCGCCAAGGACATCGAGTTCTGCAGGAAGGCCCAGGACGCCGGGCTCAACACGCTCTACCTGCAGTTCGACGGGCTGAGGCCCGAGATCTACCTGAGGGCCAGGGGGAAGGACCTCCTGGAAACCAAGAAGAAGGTCGTCGAGAACTTCAGGAAGCTCCCGCACCACCCGTCCATCGTCCTCGTCCCCACGGTCGTCAAGGGCGTGAACGACGACCAGGTCTGGCCCATCCTGCACTTCGCCCTCGAGAACATCGATGTCGTCCGCGGAGTGAACTACCAGCCCGTCGCTTTCACGGGGAGGATCACGCACGAGGAGCTGGAGAAGGGCAGGTACACGATACCGGACCTGATACACGACATAGACAGGCAGTCCAAGGGCATGGTCCGCGCATCCGACTGGTTCCCCGTGCCCACGGTCGTGGCGGTCTCCGAGCTGGTGAGCGCCATCGCGGGCAGGGACATGGTCACCTTCACGAACCACGTGCACTGCGGCATGGCCACCTACTTCTTCGTCAAGGACGCGGACAACGTCGTGCCGGTCACGAGGTTCATACGCGTCGACGACCTCTTCAGCGAGATGTACGAGCTGGCGAAGAAGGCCAGGGGGAAGCGCGTCCAGCTGTTCACGAAGGTCAAGGCCTTCAACATGATCAAGAAGCACATGATCGAGGACGAGCTCCCCGACGGGATGAACACCGTGGAGTTCCTCAAGGTGCTCCAGAGGGTCTTCTCCGAGGACACAAAGAAGGGGCTGTCCAAGTTCAGCTGGAACATGATGTATGTCGGCGCGATGCACTTCCAGGACTCCTACAACTACGACATCGAGCGGGTCAAGAGGTGCAACATACACTACGCGACGCCCGACATGAAGCTCATACCGTTCTGCGCGTACAACTCCGGGCCAGTGTACAGGACCGGGGTGGAGAAGAAGTTCTCGGTGCCGATCGCCGAGTGGCGGAAGAAGCACGGGGACCAGTACACGTGAGGTGTTCTCCATGAAGGAACAGTTGGACGAGTTCGAGGTCGACATAACGAAGTGCATGCACTGCGGCGCGTGCGTCGGGTCCTGCCCCGTGAACGCCATGTACCTCAACGAGGTGGTGCTGGAGTTCAGGGACAACTGCACCATGTGCAAACGCTGCATCAAGGTCTGCCCCGTAGGGGCGATCAAGCTGGCGGAGGGTGACTGAGATGGCAAACGACTACGATGTCGTCGTCGTTGGCGCCGGCCCGGCCGGCTCCATGACCGCGAAGTGGGCCGCCAAGGGCGGCGCGCGCGTCCTGATGATCGAGAAGCGCCAGGAGGTCGGCTCCCCCGTCAGGTGCGGCGAGGGCGTATCGACCACGTGGCTCGACAGCGTGGGCATCAAGCTCGACGCCAAGAGCGTCGCCAGGGAGGTCAAGGGGGCCAAGATCGTGGCGCCGAACGGGACTCCGTTCTACCTCGACGCGAAGCACGCGGGGGACGAGGTCGGGATCGTCCTGGACCGGGTGTTCTTCGACAAGCTCCTGGCGCACGACGCGGTCAAGGCCGGCGCGGACCTGATCCTGAAGACCTCGGCGCTCGACGTCATCAAGGACGGAGGGGCGGTCAAGGGCGTCAAGGTCACGTCGTTCGGCAAGACCTGGGACATCAAGTGCGGGTGCGTGGTCGCGGCCGACGGGTACGAATCGAACATCGCCCGGTGGGCCGGGATCAACACGAACCTGGCCCCCAGGGACATCACCAGCTGTTTCCAGTACCGGCTGACGGGCATAAGCCACGAGGCGGACTACTGCGAGTTCGTGCTCGGGTCCAAGGCCCCTGGCGGGTACATCTGGGTCTTCCCCAAGAACGAGGACACGGCCAACGTCGGCATCGGCCTGCAGCTCTCGAAGCTGAAGGACCCGGCGGACGTCAAGAAGTACCTGGACAAGTTCATCCTGGGAGACCCGAGGCTCCGGAAGGGGAAGCCGCTCGAGCTCGTCAGCGGGGCGGTCTCGATATGCGCGCCCATCGACAAGACCGTGGGCGACGGCATACTCATCGTGGGGGACGCCGCGAGGCAGATCGACCCCATAACCGGCGGGGGCATATCCAACAGCTGCAAGTCCGGGAAGGTGGCCGGCGAGGTCCTCGCGAGGGCCACGCGCGAGCGTGACTTCTCGGAGAAGTCCCTGTTCAGGTACGAGAAGGGCTGGCGCGACCTCATAGAGAGCCACCTCTACAGGAACTGGCTCGCCAAGGAGAAGCTCGTCACGCTCAGCGACGACACGTTCAACAAGGTCATCGCGACCCTGAACGAGGTCGGCGTCGACAAGATGTCGACCTTCGCGATACTCAAGGCGATCGAGAAGAAGTACCCCGACCTGGTAAAGGAGTTCCAGGAGTTCCTCTGAGCCCACATGGCCCGGTAGTATCAAGACCGCGCATTGCCTTCAGCGGGCGCGGGAGAGGTCCGATGGCATCGCTAGGCTGGTTCACGGCCGACAGGCGGCGGATGGTCATCGCCGTCGTACTCGTGCTGCTGCTCGCCGCAGGGCTCAGGCTAGTGAACATAGGCTGGAGCTACTCCAACAACGGCATAGACGAAGGGGTCATGCTGCAGCGCGCGCGCCTCGTGAGCGACGGGTACGTGCTGTACCGGGACCTGCCCTGCGACCAGGCGCCCCTCGCGTTCTACATGGGAGCCGTCTTCGGAGGCGACGTGGTGTCGCTGCGGGCGATGACCGCGCTCCTGTCGCTCGCCGCCGTGGCCGCGTGCATGCTCGCCGCGCGCAGGCTCGCCGGGGACAGGGCGATGCTCGTGGCCGGGCTCCTGCTCGCCGTCGACTTCGCGTTCGTAAGGGAGTCGAGGCTGTTCTCGCTCGACGCCATCTCCGCGAGCTTCCTGGCGCTCGCGCTCCTGCCGTTCATCGTCTATCAGCAGCGGGGGGACAGGGCGGCCCTCGTGCTGTCCGGCCTGATGATCGGCCTCGCGACCGCGACGAAGCTCATAGGAGGGCTCGCGCTCGCGGGCGTGCTGTTGTACTTCGTCATCGGTTGGGCGAGGGACCGGAGGGTCGGGAGGGCGCAGGCGGTGGACCTCGTGCTCGTCTCGGCCGCGGCCGTCGTCCCCGTCGGGGTGTTCATGGCGTACCTCGGGCCCTCGGAGGTCCTGCAGGGCATGGTCCTGAACCAGGGGCACAGGTCCTTCGACCTGTGGCTCAAGGTGTCCATAGTCGCGTTCTTCGGGCTGAACCTGGCGTACCTGCTCCCCGTCATGCGCGCGCGGGTGCTCATGACGGGCGAGGCCGGCACGAGGTTCCTCATGGCGGTCTTCATCGTGCTGCTGCTGTTCATGGTCGCGCAGCCGCTCGTGTTCCTGCACCACATGGTCTTCATGGGCCCTCCGCTCGCGATCCTCGCGGGTGTGCTCGTGGGGAGATGGCTTGACGGAGAAAAACACTTAGACGAATCTGATACCTCTCATAAAGTATCTAGAAAAGGCATATCGCAAAAACCGTCCGACGGGGCCTGGATCGGGGTCCTCACGGCCGTCGGACTGCTCCTGTCGGCGGGGCTCGGGGCCGCGGGCGTGACGATGCAGGGCGAGCCCGTGCAGGTCAAGGTCGCGGCGATGATCGAACCGTACGTCGTCCCCGGCGGATGGATGGTGTCGGGGGACCCCATCATAGCATCGTACGCAGGCGCGCGGGTGCCACCGGAGCTTGCGAACGTCGCATACAGGCAGTACCCGGACCTGACGCTCGAGAAGGTAGAGGCGAACATACTCGCGTACGACGTGTCGGTGGTGGTCGTCTGCTACCGGCTGAACGAGTTCACCGGACTCCCGCAGTTCCTGCTCGACCACGGCTACGTGCAGGTCCTCGGGGCTGGATCCCAGTCCGAGGACGGGGCGGTCCTGGACCTGTTCCAGGAAGGGCTCGGGACCATCACGGCGTACGCGCGCGCGGACCTGGTGTGACGCACCCGCGTGTCACTGCGGCCTCTTCGCCGGCAGGTCGTGCCTGAAGGTCCAGAACGAGTTAACGAAGAAGTTGAACGTGCTCACGATGAATATCGCCACGACCTGCTCGCACATCAGCAGGAGGGTCGACTGGTCGGCGATGCCGAACCAGGGAACGATGTGCTCCTTGAGCGCCCAGAGCAGGGACAGGTTCAGGCCGAGACCGAAGAGGCTGACCGTTATGAACTGCAGGTACTGGAAGTGCAGCTTGCCCTTGGACCTGAAGTTCCACCATCTGTTCCAGATGAAGTTGTTCGTGTCCGCCACCACGAACGCGAGGGACGCGGCGACGAGGTAGTAGAGGCCGAGCCTGTCGACCCCGAACCAGAGCACGGCTAGGTTGATCAGGGTGCCCAGACCCCCTATGAGCGCGAACTTGAGGTATCTCGACAGCCAGGGCTTCTTGTACTCGTAGAGCCGGATGCAGTGGTCGATGTACTTCATCGTCACGGACGCGCCCAGCTTGCTCTTCCCGGCCTTCCGGTCGGCGAAGGTGATCGGGACCTCCTTGACGTCCCGGGCCTTGCCCTTGACGATGATCTCGAGCCCGATCTTGTAGCCCACGGGGTCGAGCTCCACGCCCTCGACCACGGACCGCTTGAGTGCGAAGAACCCGGACATCGGGTCCCTGACCTTGGTGAGCCAATGGGCCAGGAGCGTCGCGCCCTTCGAAATGATCCTCCGGTGGATGGGCCAGTTCTCCACGTGCCCGCCGGGGACGTAGCGGCTGCCCACGACCATGTCCGCATTCCCCGCGGTGATGAGCGAGACCATCTCGGGGATCTTCTCCGGGGGATGGCTGAGGTCCGCGTCCATGACCACCAGGATCTCCCCGCTGGCGGCCTTGAACCCGTCCAGGACAGCCGTCGAGAGGCCGAGCTTGCCCGCCCTGTGCACGACCTTCACCCTGAACTCCTTCCCCAGCTCCTCGGCCGCGGCGCCCGTGCCGTCCGGGCTGTTGTCGTCGACGATGACCGTCTCGACATCCATGCCTGCGGCGGAGCACGCGGCGTTGACCCTGGTGACGAGCTCGCGCACGTTGTCCTTCTCGTTGTAGGTCGGCACGACTACTGAGATCGTTCCGGGTCCCCCCTGAGGCCAACCCGCCGCCTGTAGATTAAGGATACGATGATGCTCACGGCCATCACGACGGCGACCGCGCCGAGGGCGACCCACGGGGCCAGATCCTGCCGCAGGTTGTCGTAACTCAGCCAGGCCAGCGCGACCACGACCGTCGACTTGATCATCGCGCCCGTGACCAGGTACAGTACGCACTTCCTGAGGTCCCAGCCCATGATGGCTATGAACGCGCCGGTGTACGGGACGACCGGCGCGACCCTGTTCAGCAGCAGGAGGCGCTCGTCGTGGACCACGAGGAAGTCAGTGTACTTCTTCATGACCTTCCTGACCCACTTCGGCGGCCTCGCCAGCTTGACCACGGTGTAGAGTATGAAGTTGCCCCCGAGGCTGGCCAGGCTCGAGACCAGTATGACCGCGACCGCCCAGCCCAGGGAGGTCGGGTGCGCCCCGAAGATGAAGACCATCCACACCTCTGGCAGGGTCGGGAACCCGGTCCCGTCCACCAGTATGATCGACACGAGCGCGAGGAGCATGCCCGGGTCTCCCAGGTCGGCGAACGCCTGTATGATGTCCTGGCCGATCATGCCGGCGTCCCCCGCGCAGCCAGGGACTCGTACAGCTCCTTCAGCATCACCGCGGTCTTCCTGATGTCGTGCTCCTCGGCGAGCGAGCGCGCCCCCGCGACCAGCGACGACCTGAGCCTGTCGTCGTCAAGCAGGAGGCGGAGCTTCCGTGCGAAATCGGAGTCGTCCACGGCCTTGAGGCAGTGCCTCCCGTCAGCGACCCACTCCTCGTAGACGGGTATGTCCCTGATGAGCAGCGGGCAGCCGCAGCTGGCCGCCTCGAGCATGACGTTGCCGTAGCTCTCGGCCCTCGTCGGGAAGACGAACACATCGGCCGCGGAGTACACGCCGACGATATCCTCGAACGGGACATGCCCCGCGAAGTGCACGTTGCCCGGGGGGGTGC
>Ga0315292_10001428_pt1 | contig 12772 bp, 15 predicted proteins | sample YL17G13_0_MG_FD_204029 | JGI IMG/M metagenome (GOLD analysis project Ga0315292, IMG submission 204029) | Sediment microbial communities from Yellowstone Lake, YNP, Wyoming, USA - YL17G13_0 | ecosystem: Environmental > Aquatic > Freshwater > Lake > Sediment | place: USA: Wyoming | collected... | reverse complement strand
GCAGTTCCTGCCATTGCGGCATCAACATGGAGATGGGTGCCAGATTCCCTGCATATTTCTCCTATTGCTCTCAGAGGATCAACTGCTGTTGTGCCAGTGGTACCAAGTGTTGCAACAACACATGCAGGGATGTATCCACTTTCCATGTCCCTCATAATTGTCTCCTTAAGCTTTAAAGCGTCCATCGAAAAATCATCCTTTACCGGAATCTTTATGAGGTTCTTCCTTCCTATGCCACTTATTTTTACAGCTTTCTCAATGGATGAATGGGTTTGCTCAGAGCAATATACACGTAAAGTATCTGCGTTAAAGGCACCTGATTCATTTATCGAAAATGCCGTAGCTTTTTCTCTGGCAGTAAGGATTGCCGAAAGAGTAGCTGTTGAGGCAGAATCTTGTATAACTCCCTCAAATTCAATGGGAAGTCCTATCATATCTCTGAGCCAGATCATCATTTTTTCTTCAAGCTCAGCAGCTGCGGGTGATGTTTCCCAAATCATACACTGTGCCCCAAGGCCCGAAATAAGCATCTCTGCAAGAATTGAAGGGGGGCTGACGTTTGCAGGAAAATAGGCAAAGAAATTCGGGCTCTGCCAGTGTGATATTCCCGGCATAATAATATTGTCCAGATCCTGCATGAGCGACTCAAAAGGTTCTGCTTTCAGAGGTGGTTTGTCGGGAATCTTCGAGAATATTTCTCCAGGCGGTACCTGGGATTTAACAGGATAATCTTCAACATTTTCCATATAATTTGCCATCCATTCGACAAGTTCATGGGCATGTTTACGAAAATCATCAGGCTTCATTCAGATTATCTTATTTCACTGAATCAGCAAGAAGGATTATTTTATTTGCCTTAACTTCAATAACCCCTCCGTTGATCTCATATATTGATTCTTTACCATCCTGATCAACCATGATGACAGGACCATTTTCGAGTGTTGATACGATAGGAGCGTGATCTTTTAATACCTGAAAAGCTCCTTTCTTGCCTGGAACCCTTACTGATTTTATATCCCCCTCAAATACTTTTTTCTCGGGAGTGATTATCTCTATTTTCATACAGGTACTATTTTGTCTGAAAAAGGATCTTCTCACCCTTTTCTATGGCATCTTCGATTGTTCCTACAAGCATGAAGGCTGATTCAGGATACTGATCCACCTTGCCCTCCATAATCATGTTGAAACCTTTAATCGTATCTTCAATAGATACATGGGCCCCCTTAATTCCTGTGAACTGTTCTGCAACCTGGAAAGGCTGTGAGAGGAATCGCTGTACTCTTCTAGCACGGTGAACAACCAGTTTATCTTCTTCTGACAGTTCATCCATGCCAAGGATTGCAATAATATCCTGGAGTTCATTGTATCTCTGCAATAACTCTTTTACCCTCTGTGCACAGTTATAATGTGCTTCGCCAACTATATCAGGAGTAAGTATCCTCGAAGTTGAATCAAGCGGATCGACAGCTGGATAGATCCCAAGCTCAGAAATCTTCCTGCTTAACACGGTTGTGGCATCGAGGTGTGCAAACGTGGTAGCAGGCGCCGGGTCAGTGAGATCATCAGCTGGAACATATACAGCCTGTACAGAAGTTATTGAACCATTCTTTGTTGAAGTAATTCGTTCCTGCATGATCCCCATCTCGGTTGCCAGCGTTGGCTGGTACCCAACTGCAGAGGGCATCCTTCCCAGAAGAGCTGACACCTCTGATCCTGCCTGGGTAAACCTGAACACATTGTCCATAAAGAACAGAATGTCCCTTCCTCCGCTTTTCCCGTCACCATCCCTGAAATGTTCAGCTACAGAAAGACCTGACAGGGCAACCCGGGCTCTTGCACCAGGGGGTTCATTCATCTGACCGAATACAAGGGCGAGCTTTGATTCCTTCAGAGCTTCTTTATCAACTGTCGAAAGATCCCATCCTCCGGCTTTCATGTTTTCAAGAAATGCCTTCCCATATGAAATAACCCCGGCTTCAAGCATCTCCCGGAGAAGATCATTCCCCTCCCTGGTCCTTTCACCTACTCCTGCAAAAACTGACAATCCTGAATATGCTTTAGCTATGTTGTTGATGAGTTCAAGGATGACAACTGTCTTTCCAACTCCGGCTCCTCCAAAGAGTCCGATTTTTCCTCCTTTTGAATATGGTTCAATCAGGTCAATGACCTTGATTCCTGTATATAAGACCTCTTTTTCTGTTGTCAGCTCTTCATACCTGGGTGGCTTGCGATGTATCGGGTATCCGCCTGTTTTGTCGAGAAAACCTATACCATCGATAGCTTCCCCTGTCACATTCATAAGCCGTCCTTTAATCTGTTCACCTATGGGCATTGTAATAGGCAACCCTGTAGCAACAACTTCCATTCCCCTGCGCAGACCGTCGGTGGAATCCATGGCAATTGTCCTGACGGTTCTTTCTCCAATGTGCTGCTCACATTCAACAACAAGGATGTTACCATCATCTCGCTTGATTTCCAGAGCATCATAGATATCTGGCATATCAGTGCCCTGTTTTTCAAAAGTTACGTCCACCACTGCTCCGATGATCTGGCTTATTTTACCGGTAATCTGTGACATATATCCAAATTTTTATAAACATTTAAAGCAGATACAAATTTAATAATTTTTACGTATCATGCAGGTTTGAAGCGTTATAAAATTCTTTTATATTTTTAGTCTACATAATGTGATCAGGATTAACTAATAGAGCAAATTTTCCTAATTTTATTCCTGCAAAACAAAATTATTTTGAATAATCTCTAATATCCCCAAATATGAAAAAGTCTCTAGCAACATTAATACTTTCACTAACTATCACAGCGCTTGCAAATGGCCAATTCACAAAACTTGGTGGCAGCGCCGGATATTCATCAGGTTACTATTTCCACGAGATGGACTGGGACTATAACAGGAGCGGCCATTTTTTGGGTTCCCTAAAAGGCATTTACGAACTGAGTTTACCAGTGCACATTTCTCCCTCACTATCGTTTTTTATTCCTAATGTTTATACTGATGCCGGAGGATCAAAATACACTGTAAGTACAATGATGTTTGATATCAACGGACATTATATTTTCAATTCCCTTGACCGTTTTGAGTTTTATGGGCTTGCAGGACTGGATTTCTTATTTACCTGGAAAAAAGAAAAGGTCCAGGATCAGACTTACAAAGAAAAGGATAATGCTCTCGGACTGAATCTGGGTGTTGGTACTTATATGAAGATAACTGAATCTTTCGATATCTATGCCGAAGGGAAATACCTTTTCAACAACAAATACAACCAGTTTATACTTAATGCAGGAATCCTTTTCAATATCGAATGGATGAAGAAAAATGAAAATTCGGAAGAATAGGTTACTGAACCCGTCCTATGAGAGAGCCGGCAACCAGAACCAGCTCTTTCTTTCGCTCCTTTGATACATCAACCTTTTCAAGCATACTGAAAGCCTTTTCTATATATTCATTAGCGAGGTCCTCAGTAAGCGTCTTTATGTTCAGTTTGTCATAAATTTCCATGACAAATCTGACTTTTACTTCAGGATCAGATTCTTTATCCGAAAAGAGTTGCTGAAGCCTCTTGAATTGATCTCCCGTGGAAAGTTCAAATGCTTTTACCGACAGATATGTCTTTTTATTTGAAATAATATCACCGCCCGGAATCTTGCCAAAAAGCTTTATATCACCATAGATATCAAGAAGATCATCCTGAATCTGGAATGCCAGTCCAAGATTTCTTCCGAACTCATACATATACTCAGTATCCTTCTCCTCAGCACCACCAATAATAGCTCCTATTTTAACTGAGGCTGCCAGAAGTACCGCTGTTTTAAGTTCGATCATCCTCAGGTATTCCTTTTGTGAAACGATCAAAGCTTTTTCATAGTCAATATCGAGCTGCTGCCCTGTACAAACTTCAATAGCAGCCTTGTTGAATTCCCTGAATACTTTAAGCATGCATCGTGGTGGTCCCTGAAGAAAACAGTCATTGGCTATGAAAGCCATAACATCACCCGACAGAATCGCCTGGTTTATATTCCATTTATTGTGAACAGTAGGGAAATTCCTTCTTACAAGAGCCTGATCTATAATATCATCATGAACCAGGGTAAAGTTATGGAATACTTCCAGCCCTGTTGCGGGCATTATGGCCTCATCAATTTTATCATTAAACAGATTGCATGCCAATAGAGCAAGTACCGGTCTTAATCTTTTTCCTCCAATTGAATACACATATTTGACAGGGTCAATAAGTCGTTCCGCTTCATAGTTATACGAAATATTAATAATAGCCTTATCGACTAAAATTTTAAGATCTGCCTGGCTATACATTATTCTAACTTAAACTCATATAAATAATTATACTACCCTCTAATAGCTTCAGCACCACTCACTACTTCCAGTATCTGGTTGGTAATTGTAGATTGTCTTGCTTTATTATAATGAAGTGTAAGTTCTCTTATCATGGTGGTGGCATTATCTGTAGCTTTATGCATGGCAGTCATCCTGGCCCCGTGTTCAGCTACAAATGAATCAAGTACTGCTTTATAGAAATGTATTTTAAGTGATTTAGGTATCAAATCTTTAACTATTGTTTCCTGGTCAGGTTCGTAAAGATAGTCAACAACTTCAGAATCAGCCTTGCTCTTCGGTTTGGCAACAACAGGAAGATACAATTCATTCGTTAAGTTCTGAACTGCTGCATTTTTGAACTGGTTATAAACCAGCTCCACCTTGTCGTATTCTCCCGATATGAATGAGCCCATAATCGTATCAGCAACCTGGGAAACATTCCCAAATGAAAGGTTGTTAAGCAGATTATTCTGATCAGGCAGCATTTTTACCTGCTGCTTTCTGAAATAGTCAAAGCCCTTTTTACCAATTGTCAGGATCTGCAGATTTCCACTTCTGTACTGATCGGCATACTTTTCAGAGATGATCTTTCTTGTCTCCTTTATGACATTTGCATTGAATGCTCCACAAAGGCCTCTGTTTGATGTAATTACAACGATAAGGATTTTCCCCTGATCTGATACTCTCCCAAAAACATTTTCAACTTCGTTCTCAGCCAGACTCTGTGAAAGACCAGCAAGGATTTCCTGCAGTTTACTTACATAAGGTCTCAGCCTGACAATCTTATCCTGGGCTTTGCGTAACTTTGCGGCAGACACCATTTTCATTGCTGATGTAATCTGCCTGGTAGACTTCACAGAACTGATTCTTACTCGTATTGCTTTTAAATTCGCCATGTAGGATTAATTTATTCCTGCAGTCTGTATTTATTTCTGACGGTATTTTATCAGCACTTCCGCAGCAGTTTTTTCCAGAACTGCAGTAATATCATTATTAATTATCCCTTTACGAAGTTCCTCGAGTACATCCTTGTGTTTCAAACTGAGATATTCGAGGTAGTCTGCTTCAAACGCTTTTACCTTATTAACAGGAATATCCTTCAGAAGGCCCATTGTTCCGCAATAAATAATTGCAATCTGATTCTCAACAGGAGATGGAGCATACTGTCCCTGTTTAAGAATTTCAACGTTTCTGGCTCCCTTATTCAGAACAGCAAGTGTTGTTGCATCAAGGTCAGATCCAAACTTTGAGAATGCTTCAAGCTCACGGTATTGAGCCTGGTCAACCTTAAGAGTTCCGGCAATTTTCTTCATTGCTTTGATCTGGGCATTTCCACCTACCCTCGACACAGATATACCTACATTAATTGCAGGTCTCACACCTGCATTAAAAAGGGTCGACTCAAGAAAGATCTGTCCGTCAGTAATAGAGATCACATTAGTGGGAATATATGCGGAAACATCACCTGCCTGCGTTTCAATTATAGGCAGGGCTGTAAGTGACCCTCCTCCTTTAACCATATGTCGTATTGATTCAGGCAGGTCATTCATTTGTTTTGCTACTTCATCCGATTCAATAATCTTTGCTGCTCTTTCAAGAAGCCTTGAGTGCAGGTAGAATACATCGCCCGGGTATGCTTCACGACCCGGGGGACGACGGAGGAGTAGTGAAACTTCGCGATATGATACAGCCTGTTTAGACAGATCATCATAAATGATCAGCGCATCGCGGCCTGTATCGCGGTAAAATTCACCGATTGCAGCTCCGGCAAAAGGAGCATAAAACTGTGAAGCTGCAGGATCAGATGCAGTAGCAAGTACGATTACAGTATATTGCAAAGCACCATGTTCTTCAAGCGTGGCAGCTATATTGGCAACTGTAGAGCCCTTTTGTCCGATAGCCACATAAATACAGTAAACCGGTTTACCCTTATCAAAGTTACCTTTCTGATTTATGATAGTATCTATAGCAATAGCCGTTTTCCCCGTCTGCCTGTCGCCAATTATAAGTTCCCGCTGACCGCGGCCAATCGGAATCATGGCATCGATTGCCTTGAGCCCTGTCTGGAGCGGCTGCTTAACCGGCTGGCGGAAAATAACTCCCGGTGCTTTCCTTTCGAAAGGCAGAGTGAACAACTCCCCTTTAATCGGACCTTTTCCATCAAGGGGCTGACCTGTTGGTGAAATAACCCGTCCCAATAATCCTTCACCAACGTTTATAGATGCAATTCTGCCGGTTCTTTTTACAATATCGCCCTCGTTAATCTCTTCGGTTGGGCCCAGGAGGACGGCTCCGATATTATCTTCTTCAAGGTTAAGAACAATGGCCTCTATACCATTTTCAAATTCAATCAGCTCGTTCGACTGAACATTTGAAAGGCCGTATATTCGTGCGATTCCGTCACCAACCTGAAGGACGGTTCCGACTTCTTCCAGTTCAACTCCGGTCTGAATGCCTTCCAGTTGTTGTTTTAGGATTTTGGATACTTCTGATGGTTTAATGTTTGCCATATTGTATTTTCTTATAATTCCGTTCTATTTAATTTTAAGATCACTATGCCAATACACTTCCTTTGAGCTCTTTACTTATCTTCCTAAGCTTATTCCTTATACTCGCATCAATATAATTATCATCAACCCGAAGTATGAATCCTCCGATAATATCAGTATCAACATTCTCCTCGAAATCAACTTTTGTTTTGAATATCTCAGAAATCATATCAGTGATCTGCTTCTTTACTTTTGGATCTACCTTTACAGCGGTTGTAAGTATTGATTTTGTAATCCCTTTAAACTTCATAGTTTCATGAATGAACACTCTGGCAATGGCCGGGATATATATCTCTCTGCCATTTTTAACAATAAGCTCCAAAAGCGAAAAAGTAATTTTCTCGACATTGTCTCCAAGCATTTTATGTAGAATTTCAGCCTTCTTTGAAGGAACAATAATCGGGCTGTGAAGCAGTTCTTTCATTTCAGGAATTCTGCAGATCTCCGAAAGGAATAACATATCCTCATTAACCTTGTCAAGAATATTCTTCTCAACGGCTGATTCAAACAATGCCCTTGAATACCTTACGGATATTTTACTTTCGTTCATTGCACTTGCGCCTTCCTAATTCTTATTGAAATCTATTTCTTTCAGGTAATGATCTATCAGTTTCTCCTGTTCTCCGGTCTTCTTCAGTTGTTCCCCTAATATTTTTGAGGCTATATCAACTGAAAGAGTGGCAACCTGTTCATGTATCTCTGCCAGGGCTTTTCTTTTTTCACTCTCGATACCAGCCCTTGCTTTCTCAATAAGTTTTTCGGCTTCCTCACTGGCTTTTCCTTTTGCTTCTGAAACAAGCTTATCGCGAATATCCCTCGCATCTTTAAGAATTACCTCGCGCTCTTCCCTGGCTTTGCGGAGGATAGCCTCATTGTCGCTCTGAAGCCTTTGCATATCTTCCCTTACCTTTTCTGCGGCTTCAAGTGAGCCCTTAATCATCTCATCACGGGCTTTCACAGCATTAAGAATAGGTTTCCATGCAAACTTCGACAGGATAAAAAAGAATAAACTGAATATCAGGGTTGTCCAAACTACCGTTCCTATTGCCGGTGTGGTAAGACTGTTTGCTAATAAGACCATATCTTATAATTTAACTGTTTTAATCAAAAAGAAGCCTGCAACCAACCGTTACAGGTCTTCTTGTTTCCTTTTTTCTAAGCAATAAGAGCAACAACAATTGCAAAAAGTGCTGCACCTTCAATGAGTGCTGCTGCAATAATCATAGCTGTCTGGATCTTGGAAGTTGCTTCCGGTTGGCGTGCTATTGCTTCCATTGCCGATCCACCAATTCTTCCTATACCAAGCCCTGCACCTATAACTGCAAGACCTGCTCCAACTGCTGCAAATGAAATTTGTTCCATAATACAAGTTATTAATTAAGTTAATTAATGATGTTCCTGCACTGCCAGACTGAAGAACAATGCTGAAAGTAAGGTAAAAACATATGCCTGAAGGAATGCGACAAGAAGTTCGAGGCAATCCATGAATATCACAAATAAAATTGAAACAGGGGCGACTGCAAGAGACTTGGATATGAAGATTAGACAAACAAGACTAAGCACAATAATGTGCCCTGCAGTAATATTTGCAAAAAGACGGATCATCAGAGCAAACGGCTTTGAAAAAATTCCTATGATCTCTACAGGTATCATTACAGGCAGTAGCCAGAAGGGAACTCCCGGTGTGGCAAAAGTATGACGCCAGTAATTCTTGTTGCCACTGAACTGTGTGATTATAAAAGTGAACATTGCCAGAACAAATGTAACCGCAATATTCCCTGTAACATTTGCCCCGAAAGGAGGAGGAAAAGGCACAAGCCCCATCAGGTTGTTAATGAGTATGAAGAAAAAGACAGTCAGAAGATACGGCATGTATTTCTCATACTTGTGTATTCCAATATTTGCAATGGCTATATCATCACGGACAAACAGGATTATAGGTTCAAGAAAACTCTGAATACCTTTCGGATGGCTTATACCAGTTTTCTTGTATGACCGCGACATTGAAAGAAACAGAATTAATCCGATAATACAGGAAAACAGAAGACCTACAACGGTTTTGGTAATTGATAGATCGAGAGGTATGTTTGCCTCATCAACACGACCTTCTTCATTTACATTTACAATTACTCCCTCCAGGTCACCCTCCTCCTCAATCTTATATCCGTTATGAGTATGGCCATGTGCAAGTTTCTTTGATGAGAATGCATCAAGGCCCTTCCCTTTGGAATACAGAATTACAGGAAGATAAATAGCTACAGCCTCTCCGTCTTTCTTTGACCACAAATGCCATTCATGAGAATCAGCAATATGCTCCATTATGAAAGTGCTTGCATCAAATGGTTCAACAGTTTCGTTGCCTTCCTGCCCAAAAGAATTCAGAGCAGTTCCGATCAGCAGGAAAAAGAATACAAATACAAAAGCCAGTTTAGTTTTCAAATCTGTATATATTTATAAAGGCTTGTTTTTCAGAGCTTTCAATATATTCAATATTGAAAACAAACTGAATGTTAAATATAAAACAAAAAACATTAAAACTGATCCAGATGAGGTTTTTTTTGCGATAATGAACCAGATGATAGTTAAAAGCAACTCCAGCAGGAATTTAAGGCTTAAAGAAACTAGAGTGTGCAAAGCCTGACTCTGAGATTCCCGGAACTGGCCTCTGAAAAAAATGAAAATTGTTATCAGGCTAATAAATGAGAAAACAACAGTAAGAATTATACCTTCACTCAACATGAGATTTAAATGTACAACCGTTAAAAACAAATATACGGCACATATAACTATAAGACTAAAAACTAAAAGTGAAAGAAAATTCCTTAACTGTAATTTCACCTGGATATATCACTTAATAAAATCCTTTATGGCAGTATATATTGCTGCAAAAACACCGAGCAGCGAAAGTATAATTGTAAATACAGGCGTTTCGAATTCCGCAAGTTGATCCAGTTTAGTGCCTCCCCAGGTTGTAAGAGCAATGATAGCTACCATTTGAAAAGCTATTCCTGAGTACTTTGCATAATTATTCAGATCTTTATTTTCCTGCTTTTTCGAGTTCTTTTTCTGTAATTGCTGAGGCTCCTCCATTATTGCTGTTTTCGCTCATTTTGCATGTTCCTGAGAAAATAGCTCCCGGTTCAATTGAAAGCTTGGAAGTGACGATATCACCCAATATTTTCGATGAAGCTTTTAAATTCAGCAATTGATTAACGATGACCTTGCCTTCTATTGTACCAGAGATCTCACAGTTCTTGCAGTTTATCTCCCCGTAAACCTTGCCGGTCTGACCAATAACTACTTTCCCTTTTGTGCTCAGGTTTCCGGTCAATGAACCATCTATACGGATATCACCTGTAGATTTAATATCTCCGGTTATGTCGGTACCATTGCTAATCAGATTGATAGTGCTGTTATCAGTCTCGTTGTACTTTGCCATAGCTTTTAAGAGTTGAGAGAATTAAAATTATAACTCACAAATATAAACTATTTTGGATCGTAAGCCCATTTAAGGTAGATAGAACCCCAGGTAAAACCACCTCCGAAGGCTGCAAGTATAAGTATATCCCCTTTTTTAAGACGATTTTCATATTCCCAGATGCAAAGGGGGATAGTTGCGGCTGTTGTGTTACCATAATTCTGAATGTTGATCATCACTTTTTCAGGTGAAAGGCCCATCCTGCGACCAGTGGCATCAATTATCCTGAGGTTTGCCTGATGCGGAACCAGCCATGCAATATCTTCAGGCTTAAGATTATTCTTTTCCATTATTTCAGCAGAAACATCAGCCATGTTAGATACTGCAAACTTGAATACACTTTGACCTTCCTGGTAAATATAGTGTTCCCTGGCATCTATAGTGCCATGAGATGAGGGTTTACATGAACCTCCTGCTTTAACGTGAAGAAATTTTTTGCCTGACCCATCTGTTCTCAGGATATGGTCCATTACACCAACTTCCTCAGTTGTAGGTTCAAGAAGGACAGCGCCGGCAGCATCACCGAATAACGTGCATGTTGTACGGTCAGTATAATCTGTTATTGAAGACATTTTATCTGCCCCAATGACTATCACCTTTTTATATCGGCCAGATTCAACATACTGAGCTCCTGTCTGAAGTGCAAATAAAAATCCGGAGCAGGCAGCACCGATATCAAAGCTGAATGCGTTCTTGATTCCCACTTTGTCACAGGTAATATTTGCTGTAGCGGGAAAAGACATATCCGGTGTAATGGTTGCACAGATAAGAAGATCAATTTCGTCGGGGGAGGTGTTTGTTTTCTCAAGAAGTCCTTTTACAGCCTGTTCAGCCATGTCAGAAGTGCCAAGGCCTTCACCCTTAAGTATTCTTCTTTCCTTGATTCCGACTCTCTGCATAATCCATTCATCGGAAGTATCAACCATTTTAGATAATTCCTGATTTGTCAGTCTGTATTCCGGTACCCAGGCATTTATCCCTGTTATAGCTGCCCGTATTTTTTCCATAATTAAATTGCTTCTTTGATCTTCTGGGCAAGATTCGCATGCGCTACGTCCCTGGTTCGAATAACCATATTCATTATGGCCTTTCTTTTTGAAATACCATGACCAATGACAACATTGGCATTTATTCCAACGATTGGTGTTCCCCCTATATTTTCAAAATCAAGCTGGTCAAAATATGAATCCTTCATACCACGCTGCTGATAAATATGATGAAAAGATTCGCCCAGTTTGAGTATTACATTTCCGGCAAAGCCGTCACAAACAACTACATCAGGCATAGCTTCCTGGAAAAGCAAATTTCCCTCTATATTTCCTACAAAATTCAGTCCGGGGTGTTCTTTCATCAGTTCATATGCCATTTTTACTGCAGATGTTCCTTTCGTTTCTTCTTGCCCGATGTTTAGTAATCCGACTGTAGGGTTTTCATCCTCAAGAACATATTTTGCAAAAATGCTTCCCAGAATTCCATACTGAAGCAGAATATCCGCTTTACAATCCGGGTTAAGACCTACATCCAGAATTACTGACTTCCGGTTGTCAATACGCGGAAGAACAACAGCAAGAGCGGGCCTTAAAACACCCGGAATTACATTTACAGTATAACTTGCTCCAACAAGCATGGCTCCTGTGTTTCCTGCACTGCAGAAACCATTAAGAGTATTGCTTTTAAGCATTATATAACCTACTGCAATACTTGAATCCTTTTTCTGTGAAAAGGCTTTGGCAGGGTGATCTCCCATTTCAATCACCTGAGTGGTGTGAACAATCTCAAACGATGATGGTTCAACCTGCATTTCGCTTAACTTCCTGAAAATAGCTTTTTCATCGCCGATCAGTACAAGCGTATCATCAGCTGGTAAATGCTGAAGGGAGTCAACTGCGCCTTCAATGATCGCATCAGGCGCAAAATCACCACCCATGACATCAAGGCCAATTCTCATAGGAATTTTATTAAGTTATGGAGTGTCAGGCAGTAGCCTTCTTAGCTATAGCAAGTTTACCTCTGTAATATCCGCACTCAGGACATACCCTGTGATAGAGAACAGCTGATCCACAGTTTGAACAGCTAGCCACTGTTGGCGCAGTTGCTTTATAATGTGTTCTGCGCTTATCTCTTCTGGTTTTAGAATGTTTGTGTTTAGGATGTGCCATGTTAATCTATTTAATTTTCGTTCCTCAGTTTCTTCAATTCGTCCCACCTGGGGTCATTTTGCTTTTCTTCACCCTCCTCCTCAACGAGGAGCTCTCTGAGCTTTTTGAGCATAACCGGGTCACAGGTGCTCTTTCCATTTTTGTCAGCCGGATGAACCCTCTTGATAGGCAGCGCAAGATGAATATACTCATAAAAGTGCTGCTTAAGGTCCAGTTCATGCTCATCGGAAGGAAG
>Ga0315292_10001423_pt1 | contig 12779 bp, 14 predicted proteins | sample YL17G13_0_MG_FD_204029 | JGI IMG/M metagenome (GOLD analysis project Ga0315292, IMG submission 204029) | Sediment microbial communities from Yellowstone Lake, YNP, Wyoming, USA - YL17G13_0 | ecosystem: Environmental > Aquatic > Freshwater > Lake > Sediment | place: USA: Wyoming | collected... | reverse complement strand
ACTGGGCAAAAAAGATCCTTGAGTGGACTGAATCTCCTGAACAGGCGATGGAAATAGCAGTCTATCTTAATGACAGGTATGAACTTGACGGCAGAGACCCGAACGGATACGCAGGGATCGCCTGGAGCATCGGAGGTGTGCATGACAGGGCATGGAATAGCCGGCCTGTATTTGGAAAGATACGCTATATGAGCTATAATGGCTGTAAATCAAAATTTGACATAAACAAGTATATTGCAAACGTTCAATCTCTATAAGGTGGAATGTGAAAAGATCAAAGGAATCAATACCTGACAGAGTAAAAAAAGGCAGCGCACCCATACTCGAAAGGTTAAACGCCTTGGATAAAGACCAGCTTCATGCTATACTCGCAACCGAATCTGATGGACAACCTTATACTTCTATGATCGCTTACGCACTTACTCCCGACAAGAAAGGGATTGTATTTATTACACCCCGAGAGACACAGAAATATAAAAATATACTCAAAAACAATCGCGTTTCCCTTCTCATTGATACACGATCGAATACAGAAAAAGATTATATGAGTGCTGAATCTTTGACTATTTTAGGGAATGCCAAGCCTGTGAGAAAGGGTGGAAAGTGGTCAGAATTAGCTGGGGTACTCACACGGAAACATCCTAATCTTAATGAAATCATTCACTCTCCTGAAACGAAATTTATATTCGTACAAATCAGCCGGTGTATTCATGTCACCAGATTTCAGACTGTTTCAGAATGGATTACAAGATAAACACAATATATGAAGATCTTATATAAATCATATCCATGAAGCAAGTACAGGACCTGAAGTTATAGGTTTGTTTCTTGCAGTAATGACCTTCTCAGATATATGAGATACTTTCTGTGCGGTCAAGTCTCTATTCCACTTATAATCTATTAATCTATAGGATTATAAAACTACGACAAAGAAGAAAAGGATTGAATAATTGACAATAAAACCTTAAGTGTATAAACTTTGAATCAATTGCAGCATCAGCATAATAATAAATGTTCAGCATCAAGTAAGGAAACCAATGGCAGCAAAGAAATCATTAGGATGCATCGCAACAGAGAACACGATGGCAAGAAGGTTTTGGGTGTTGTGCGTCTGTCTGGTTGCATGCATGAGCGCGGGCTGCATGATGTGGCATCCGCAATGGCCGAATTTGTCCACTGCTTCGATGCAGACGGATGTGTCCGGCCGTCTCGAAGAGGCTACCCGGTTGGGTCGCCTGGCGGATTCCCAAAGCGACATTGCTACCGCTGTTGCAGCCTATCAGTCGTTGCTTGAAGTGGACCCGGAGCATTATCAGGCATTCGTCAACCTTGCTCAACTTCACCTTCTTATGGGAGATGGCTATGCAACGAGCATTTCGGAGAAAAGGGCTTACTTCCAAAAGGCCATGGTGTACGCCGAGGGAGCCATGTTCACAAATCCTTCCTTCAGGAAGAGTATTCAGCGAGGACAACCCACCTGGGAAGCTTGCCGAGTCCTGAGCGTTCATGAGATGGAGGCCATGTTTTTCTGGGTCAATGCCGTCTTCTATTCTTACAAGGAAGGTCAGGGGTTTATCGGTCAGGTGATCAACTTCCGGTGGATTCAACGGGCCAAGCAAGTCATGGACCACATGACATCCATCAACCCGGACTGGGGAAGAGGAGTACTCCATTTCACATGGGGAATATACTTTCTGTCTATCCCCGAGCGCATGGGAGGCGACCGAAAGAAGTCGTCCGAGTATTTTAGAAAGGCTATAGAAGTCGGCCCAAACGAGCTTATCCACCGCTGGGGCCGGGCCAAGTACTATCATGTCAAGATGAAAAACCCGCAGGGGTTCCGGGACGATCTGGAATGGGTTCTTTCTCAGGATGTCAGGCAGAGTCCGGGGGATGCTGCATGGAACGCATTTTTTGTGAGAGACGCACGGCGATTGCTCGATACCATGGATAGCTATTTCTGACACCAAAGGATAAAGGGCTGATGCAAAGGATTACGAGCGGCCGGCTTGTGTCATGCGTGCGGGCTTTGTTTCTCTGTTTGCTTGTCGGCTGTACAGTTCTCAATCACAATACAACCAGACTAAATTCCGGGACATTCCGGGATGATCTGAATCTGCGCACAGGCAAGTATCAACGCCACTTTATTCTGCATATTCCGGAAGGCTACACTGTTTCCCGATCATATCCCCTCGTAGTGGTCCTGCACGGGGCATTCAGCACGGCGCGGGAAATGGAGAAATGGTCAGGATGGAGCCGGCTTGCTGACCGTGAAGGATTCATCGTCATCTACCCGGAGGGCATTGGAATTCTGGGATATCTTCAGCACTGGAACGCCGGGCATTGCTGTGGAAAGGCAGTTGAGGATGATTGGAAAGATGTCACTTTCATTGGGGAAGCCATTGATGGGATGTGCAGACAGTATACCGTCGATGAGCGCCGGATCTACATGGTTGGGTTTTCAAACGGAGGAATGATGGCCTACCGTTTTGCGGCGGAACGATCAACCAAGCTGGCAGCTGTCGCCTCAGTTTCCGGCGCCATCGGCAGCAGAGCGTCTCCGGATCAGCCAGAGTGGCGTCTGCCGGCTCCAGAGAGTCCGGTTCCGGTTCTTATCATGCACGGTGCTTTGGATGATGCTGTTCCCTTTGATGGAGGAAAGCGGGTCGACCGGGTAAGCACTCGGGAGTATAGGCCGGTCTCTGATGCGGCCGTATTCTGGAAAACTGCCAACCATAGCGTGGCAGGACTGGTCCGGAAGGACGCTTTCGGCGGGATGGTGACGGAAGAGTCATGGATGGATGCCGACGGCCGGAATGAGGTCCGGGTATATCGGATTCTCAACTGGGGTCATCGGTGGCCCGGAGGACCTTTCACGGGAGTGCTTCCGGAGAATCATCCGCTTAAAGACTTTGATGCCGCTCAGATCATTTGGCGCTTCTTCGAGCTGTATCCGTTGGACTGAAGGAAGATCCAGAGGGGGGTCATCCGGTTAAGGTTTCTAATATCACACTTTACAGATGTACTGAGCACCTGATTAAGGTTGTTCGTTGCGTTTATTTGATCAAGAAGTTTTGAATTCCGGGGACTTCTTGATTTTCATAAATTGCAGGTATTATTCTGCGCACCAGATCATGATTAATCATGTCGCAAGTTAGATTGTCTAAGGGGACGGATCTTTAGGGACGTAGTTGCTAACAATGAATAACCTTGACAAACATATTGGGAATGGATGAAATTAATGACGTGCTACGGAAAGACGCAGGGGAATAGTGAACGGAATACGTGCAAAGATTGCATATCGCAGCAGTGTTGGTGCCGGTTGAAAAGAAACACAATCGGCACCAACACTATTATTTTGTGGTTGATATTCATCCACTGAATGGTTAATAATATGGTATGATCCATCGGAACATTACAGCCCATATTAAAGCTGCTCTGTCAGATAGCCCTGTTGTGCTGCTTAATGGCGCCAGGCAATCAGGGAAGAGCACCCTTGTAAAGAAGATAGCCTCTGATATGCATCAGAAAACGGATTGAATAGCAGCATTTAATTCTTCTTCAATTACATCAAAAACAGATCCCGATGGAGAAGACTCTTTTTCCTTAACCGATGAAGTGCCCGCAACTTCCGCTCGCGTTCCCTTAAAAGTGGCCGTGACGGCTACTTTTCCGGTCAGGAGGTCATAGTCATCAACGTAGAGTTTCATATTAATTTTTAAAGTCCCCTTTATAGTCCCATTTTTTTGTTCCGTACCCGTAAAACTGATTTTTGTTACTTCAACGGTTACATCGGGTTCGATTTCATCGCTGATAGCGTCTTCAAAATATTGACTGATATCCTCCGGGTCCAACTTAACGACAAAGCTTTTCTTTTTTTGAATCCAGGTGCCTTCTATATCCGTCATGTCAAAAGCTCCGTCACCGTCAAATGTAAACTCATCGGAAAAGTCGGCCGTGTCCGTATGAGACCCATAACCTTTAATACTGACCTTCACCTTCATCTTCCCTTGTACATCCCAGATCCCTTCAACAGAGGCCCATGCAAAGCTTGAAAAAGCAACTATTGAAAATGTTACGATTGAAATGATTAAAAATTTCTTAAACATCTTTGTCCTCCTTCACAAAATAGCGTTACTAATAAGACCATAAGTATGGGCACATTATCTATAAAATCCCTCCTAACCTCCCTTTACCAAAGGGAGGCAATATCCCCCTCTTTGCCAAAGAGGGGTTAGGGGAGATTTTCTGGTCAATGTGTTTTTTCTTATGAACCCCTTAGTAAGTTATTATATCCCAATTTCAATGCTAAAGTAACAGTGAAGTCAGTTTTCATGCGTCATTCCTGAAATTACATCCCTCAGTCGCCATAAAAGGGCCAGTCCCGGCAGGGCAACGAGAAAGGTTATAAAGAAGAAGCCGGACCAGCCGATAGATTCTACGAGAAAACCCGATGTCGGAGAGATAAATATCCTTCCAAGCGCTGCAAGAGATGACAATAATGCATACTGTGTTGCGGTAAACCGATGGTTGCACATCCCCATCAGAAGCGAGACAAAGGCTGCCGTTCCCATGCCCCCGCTCAGATTCTCAAAGGCGACAGTGAATATCAGCATCCCGTAGCTTTTTCCCAGCCATGCGAGGACCATGAAAGACAGATTCGATACCGCTTGCAGTACTCCGAAAATAAGCAGGGACCTGAACAGGCCGAGTTTTACCATTAAGGTCCCTCCGATTGTTGCGCCGATAATCACCGAGGCAAATCCTATTCCTTTATTGATAGCGCCCACTTCGCTTGCCGTAAACCCAAGCCCCCTGATAAGGAATGCCGTGGTCAGCGTACCGGCATAGGCGTCGCCCAATTTGTAGAGGATAATTAACAGCAGCAGCAAGACGGCAGCGTTTCTTGAAAAATATTCCTTCAATGGCCCGGCTACAGCCTCTTTCAGACTGGACGGAGGGACCACTTTTTCTTCGGGTTCGGGACTTAAAATAGTTATTATAACGCCTGCTCCCATTATCGCAGCCATAAACAGGTATGTGTTGCGCCATCCGATATGATCGGAAAGTATCAGCGACAATGCACCCGACACAAGCGCCGCAATGCGGTAGCCCATAACAAATACCGCCGCCCCTGCTCCTCTCTCCTTTTCATGCAAAACATCGGTACGGTAGGCGTCGATAACGATGTCCTGTGAGGCCGAGGAAAAAGCCACGACAAGAGCAAGCGCCGCCAGTAGAATCGGAGACTGTTGAGGTGAGCTAAAAGCCATGAAAGAAATGCCAACCGCGAGACTTAATTGAGTAAGCGCAATCCAGCCGCGACGTCTTCCAAGCCATGGGGGAACAAATCTGTCCATAACCGGAGACCAAATAAATTTGAGCGTGTACGGCAATCCTACCAGTGCAAATATCCCGATGGTCCTCAGATCCACCCCTGCCAACGTCATCCATGCCTGTAAGGTGCCGCCGGTCAGGGCCAACGGCAGGCCCGAAGAAAAACCTAACAGGGTGATAACCGCAATGCGCCTGCTTTTAAAGACCTGAAGATAGGGTGCAATATTCGATTTCATTTTTATTTTTCTCTTTGGCCGATATTATAACTAAAAGAGGCGTTCGCCACACAGTCGTTCTTCCGGGTTCTCCGTTAACTAAGAATCGCTCAATTAGGGAATTGAATAAGTCGCCGAATTAAGGCAATAATAAAAGCATGAAATCTTCGGGATTGTCATTTAGCACGTTTAAAGGACTGAAAGAAGCTCTCGACAAGCGTCGGATTATCCTCAAAGATACAAAGCTTAAAGATACAAAGACCAAAGATACAAAGACCGATGAAGAGATATTCTCTGAAGCCATGTCCGACGTCAGGGAGATCAGGGAGTTCAGGGAAATTCCCCTTACAGGACGACCACGGACAAAACACATTCCGGTCATGAAAGATGATACAATGAAGATCCTGACCCAAATAATCAAAGGCCAAAGAAGGATCACCTTATCCGATACCCCGGAATACATCGAATGGGTCCATCCGCATATCAGGAAGGATGTAGCCGGAAGGCTGCATCAGGGAAACTTTGCCGTGCAGGATTATATTGACCTTCACGGCATGACGCTTGTTGAGGCTGAAGAGGCATTGTTTTTGTTTTTTCAGGAGGCTGTTAAAAAACGACTGTTCTGCGTTAAAGTAATACACGGGAGGGGTCTGAGATCTCCTAAAGGCCCGGTCCTAAAAGAAGCGGTAATTAAATGGCTGCACGGTCAGTTCAGTAAATGGGTGCTGGCCTATTCTTCCGCCAAAGACCGTGACGGAGGGTTGGGAGCGACATATATAATGCTGAGGTCAAAGTAATAGAAATGAGCGGTTCTATTAGAGTCAAGATCTACTATGAAGACACCGATGCCGGCGGTGTTGTTTACTATGCCAACTACCTTAAATATATGGAGCGTGCGAGGACCGAGTTTCTTCTGGAGAAAGGGATAGACGTTGCTGAATACCATAATAAAGGGTGTATGTTTGCCGTTGTTGATGTGGATATTCACTACAAACGCCCTGCAAAACTCGGAGAGATTATTGAAGTGACAACGGATATTGTCGATATAACTAATGTAACGATTTTCATTAAACACAGGATCGTAAGGGACAACACTTTGTTAGTTGAAGCAAATGTCAGGATAGCCTGTATCGATCCAAACGGAAAGCCCCGGCGCATACCGGACGAGATGAAGCAAATAGCTCATTAAGAATGATTAACACTCACCGGTTGCAAAAACCACCTCAAATCTATTATTATTAATATACTCTATTTTCAGGAGGTTTAAGTTGAAAGAAGGAATTCATCCACAGTATAAAGAGACCACCGCTCAATGCGCTTGCGGTGAGACCTTTACAACAAAATCAACAAGTCAAAAAATACAGGTTGATATCTGCTCAAAATGCCACCCCTTTTATACCGGAAAGCAGAAGCTTCTTGACGCCGAAGGCAGGGTGGAGAAGTTCAAGAAAAAATACGCAAAGGCCGCAGCAGCGGCAGCAGCGCAGACCAAGAAGTAACCATTTTTGATCGATATAAGTCGTTAGTCGGTTCTTTTTGACTAACGGCTTTTTTTTAGGCGACCAAACAAAGTGTTTCAATTTGTTGAAAGGTGACATGAAAAACGTCGGCGGACAGGCTGTTATAGAAGGCGTCATGATGAAGGGCAGAAAGGGCTGGACAGTGGCGGTCAGAGGTCCTAATGGGGAAATCCATGTCAGGAGCGAACCTTTGTCTGAATTGCCTTTGATTTTCAGGCTGCCGGTACTGAGAGGTTTCATCGCGTTGTTTCATGCCTTGTTAATCGGCATTAAAGCAATAGAATTTTCCGCAAACAAGGCATATGAGGAGGAAGAAGGCGAACAATTAAGCCCCGCTTCTTTAGCGGGCACAATCTTGCTCTCAATTCTGCTCGGTATAGGCCTTTTTATTCTGTTGCCGCTATATGCCACGAAGTTGATCGGAAATATCTTCCCTCCCGTCTCGACCAGTTCATTATTATTCAATTTTGTAGACGGCGTTATCAGGGTTTTCCTGTTTATCCTCTATATTGTCGGAATAGGCATGTGGAAGGAGATGAGGCGGATATTTGAATATCATGGCGCGGAACACAAAGTAATCCATGCTTATGAGAACGGAAAAGACCTTTTGACGCCGAATATTAAAGAATTCAGTCCCCTGCACCCGCGTTGCGGAACAAGCTTTCTCCTTATCGTAATGATTATAAGCATATTCACCTTTTCCTTTATTCCCCAGGCCTGGCCGTTTCTCTATAAATTCCTTTCACGGCTGATCTTTATCCCTTTAATAGCCGGAATCTCGTATGAAATCCTGAAACTCTCCGCAAAAATGGAACATAATTTTATTATGCATTTATTAATCCAGCCCGGCCTGCTCCTGCAGAGGCTCACCACAAGAGAGCCTGACGAATCCCAGATAGAGGTCGCTGTAAAAGCGCTGCAGGAAGTCCTTAAGTTTGAGGATGCCAATGCTTGAAAAGTTAAAAACTATAGAAGCAAAATACGATGAGCTGACACAACTGCTGATGGACCCCGCAGTCCAGTCAAAACATACCGAACTTCAGAAATACTCGAAAGAGCAATCCGATCTTCAGCCGCTGGTCAAGAAGATCAGGGAATACGACAAGCTGATTTCCGGCATTGAAGGCGCCGAAGAACTGTTAAAGGGCGGAGATGAAGAGATGCGCGAACTGGCGCAGGCAGAGCTTGATGAACTGAAAGCGAAGAAACCCGTCATCGAGGAAGAACTGAAGGTCATGCTCCTGCCCGTAGACCCGCGTGATGGGAAAAACGTGTTTATTGAAATAAGGGCCGGCACGGGAGGCGAGGAGGCGGCCCTCTTTGCTTCAAACCTTTTGAGGATGTACATGAAATACGCCGAGCTAAGGAGATGGAAGGTTGAAACAATCGATTTGAATTCAACAGGCCTCGGCGGGCTCAAGGAAGTTATCATATCCATACAGGGTAAGAATGCTTACAGCAGACTCAAATATGAAAGCGGCGTGCACAGAGTTCAAAGGGTCCCGGTGACCGAGGCGTCCGGAAGAATCCATACCTCGGCTGCAACAGTAGCGGTGCTGCCGGAAGCGGAAGACGTCGATATAAAAGTTGAGGAAAAAGATTTGAGAATAGATACCTTCTGTTCTTCCGGTCCCGGAGGACAGAGTGTCAATACCACATATTCGGCGGTAAGGATTGTCCATATCCCGACGGGCGTCGTTGTTCAATGTCAGGATGAACGGTCACAGACAAAAAACAGGGAAAAGGCGATGAAGGTCCTCCGTTCGCGCCTGTACGAGTCGGAAATGGAAAGACAGGATAAAGAGCGGGCTTCTGATAGGAAGTCTCAGGTGGGAACAGGTGACAGAAGTGAAAAAATAAGGACTTACAATTTCCCGCAAAACCGCGTCTCTGACCACAGGATCGGACTCACCCTCCATAAACTCGACCGGGTGCTTGAGGGAGATATAGACGAAATTATAGAAAGTCTCATCGCCCATTATCAGTCAGAAAGGCTTAAGGAGCTATAGATAGACTCACATATTTTATGCTTGTTAAAGAATGCTCTATTCTATTAATATATAAATTCTTTTAAGGCCATTGATATGGCCTATTTTATGATACAAGAAAGGAAGGAACATGATTATTAGGCATAAGACTTCTGTTGCGGCAATCGTACTTATGTTTGTCCTGTCAGTTGCGGGATATTCTTTTGCCGGTGAAAAGGCTGAAGAAGCGGCCCTCGGTAAAGACGAGGCGGCAGTTCTGCTGAAAGATTTGGCGCCTGATCTCAAGATTCTGGAAATTCGCCCTGCCCCTCTGAAAGGATTATGGGAAATTGCGGTCCAGTCAGGCGAACGGAAAGGGTTGCTATATCTTGATTCATCAAAAAAATATTTCTTTCAGGGCGCTATAATCGACTTGACGACCAAAGCAAACCTGACCCAGGACAGGATGAGCGAACTCAACAAGATCGACGTATCGATGATACCGCTCGACGACGCCCTTGTGATGGGTGACAAAGAGGCTAAATACAAGGTTATTGTCTTTGATGATCCGGACTGACCATACTGTGAGAAACTTCATCAGGAGATGAAGAAGGTCGTTGCAAAAAGACAGGACATTGCCTTTTTTATAAAGATGTACCCCTTGCCAATGCACAAAGGCGCATATGAAAAAGCAAAGGCTATTGTCTGTGAAAAATCCCTTGTTTTGCTTGAAGACGCCTTTGCAAAGAAAGCTTTACCGACGGCAAAGTGCGACTCAACCGCCGTTGATGAAACCCTTAAGCTTGTCGAAAAACTGGGGATAAGAGGAACGCCGGCTATAATCACGCCTAACGGAATTATCACACCGGGCTCCAGAGATGCCGATGCCCTTATAGAGTTGATTGAAAAGTCTGCTAAATAATCTAAGCTAATAAAATATTTAAAAAGGCAGGGTTATAAAACCCTGCCTTTTTTGTTAGAACTGCTTTAGAAACCGCAGGTCGTTTTCGTAGAATAGGCGGATATCGTCGATTGAGTATTTCAGCATGGTGATCCTCTCGACTCCCATGCCAAAGGCGAAACCCGTGTAAACTTCAGGGTCATATCCGACGAATTCAAAGACCCTCGGGTTTATCATTCCCGCGCCCAGTATCTCAAGCCATCCCGTGTTTTTGCAGACCCTGCAGCCTTTGCCCGCACAGAAGATGCAGCCTATATCAACTTCGGCGCTCGGCTCGGTGAACGGGAAAAAACTCGGCCTGAATCTCACGGGCGTATCCGGACCGAAAATGCCGTGGATAAATAATTGAAGCACTCCCTTCAGGTCGCTGAAAGCGATACCGTTATCAACCATGAATCCCTCAACCTGATGGAACATCGGAGTATGGGACACATCCGCATCGCACCGGTAGACCTTTCCGGGCGCAATTATCCTTAACGGAGGCTTCCGCTTTTCCATGACCCTTATCTGGACCGGCGAGGTGTGCGTTCTCATGACAACGTCTTCGGAAATATAGAAGGTATCCTGCATGTCTCTTGCCGGATGGTCCCTGGGCATATTAAGCGCTTCGAAATTATAGTAATCGAGTTCGACTTCCGGGCCTTCTTCGATCTCGAACCCCATAGAAACAAAGGTTGCCGTTATCTCCGAAAGGACTCTGCTGATGGGATGTTCCCTGCCAAAGGGAATATGTTTGCCGGGCAGCGTTATATCAATAGCTTCGGAGAGGATGCGCCGTTTGTGCTCTTCTTTTTTCAGAAGAGATTCCCGTCCCGCTATTTCTTCTTCAACGAAATTCTTGAGTTCGTTGACCGCTTTTCCGTATGCCGGTTTTAAGTCTGGAGAGATCGTTGAAAGGGTCTTGAGTTTCGATGTCACAAGACCCTTTTTCCCGAGATACTTTACTCTAAGCTGTTGTATTGCGGAAAGTGAAGCGACCGTATCAGCTTCCTCAAGAAAAATGTTTTTTAGAGAAAGGAGGTCCTCCACGTGTGCTTAGCTTTTTACTTTTTCTACAAGCTGATTGAAAGCAGCGGGGTCGTTGTAAGCCATATCAGCAAGTGTTTTCCTGTTCAAAGTAATATCGATTTTTTTCAGTTTAGCCATAAACTGGCTGTAGGTAAGCCCCAGCGCGCGCAGTGCGGCATTTATCCTGACGATCCAGAGAGCCCTGAATTCGCGCTTCTTCACCCTGCGGTCCCTGTATGCATATTGCATGGCCTTGTCAACTGCTTCAGTAGCGACCCGGAAAAGGCGACTTTTCGCGCCGTAAAAACCCTTTGCCTTTTCTAATACCTTTTTTCTTCTCTTTCTTGTTTTAAAACCACCTTTTGCCCTTGGCATCTGTTCCTCCTATTATTCAAGCTTTAAGCATTGAGCGGCCGGTATTTGCTCCGATTTGCTCTTTGCCGATTGCCTTCCGTTTAGTGCATATTATGAGTACGGCAGAAGTTTTCTCATTCTGTCGAGCTCAGTGTGTTTAACTAAAGAAGCCGTCCTCAGTCTCCTCGTCCTCTTGGCGGATTTGCCGGTGAGGAGATGGCTTTTATTGCCGCTATGCTTCATTATTTTCCCCGTTCCCGTAACTTTCAGTCTCTTAGCGGCCCCTCTATGTGTTTTCATCTTGGGCATTTGATCCTCCTGTGAAAAAAAGATTATTCGTTATCAGTTGTTTATTATCGAAAAATCAGAAAGAATATTATAACAAATTTCCCAAAAAGAATGTCAAAAACCGTTATTGGCGGAAATTATTTCAACAAATCGGGGGGTTGGCATACATGCGGATATTCTTTTTCAACCGTTATTGCTAAAGCGTTTTCATGGCCGGCAGCGGATAGAGTCTAACTCTTCGGCCCCACTTCGACAAGATCAAACTCCCGGTCTTTGTAAACCCAATTTTTTATATCTCTATGCTCTTGCTGTTGATCTTTTCTTTCAATATCCCTATAAATTCATCTATTTTAAACGGTCCTATATTTTCGCCCGTCCTTTTCCTTACGGTCACATTCATATCCGATATTTCATTGTCTCCTATTATAACGAGATAGGGCACTTTCATTAGAGTAGCATTTCTGATTTTATAGCCTATCTTCTCATTGTCGAGGTCTATTTCGGTGCGTATACCTTCGGCCCGCATTTTTTTGTAGAGTTCTTTCGCATAATCACCGTGTCTTTCCGCAATGGTAAGTATTTTCACCTGAACAGGCGAAAGCCATACAGGGAAAGCGCCTGCATAGTGCTCTATCAGGACGCCGAAAAATCTCTCTAATGATCCCATCAGGGCGCGATGGACCATGATAGGCCTGTGCTCTTTACCGTCGCTGCCCCTGTAGGAAATGTCAAACCTCTCGGGGTTGTTGAAATCAACCTGGATAGTGCTGCACTGCCATGGCCTGTTCAGAGAATCTTTCACTTTTATGTCTATTTTGGGCCCGTAGAAAACGCCTTCTCCGGGATCGATCTCATATGCGAGATTTTTTGCTTCAAGCGCTATTTTAAGCGCATTTGTTGATCTCTCCCAGTTCTCAAGACCGCCGACATACTTTTCAGGCCTTGTCGAGAGATATACATCATAATCGGTAAAACCAAAGGTCTTCAGTATAAAGAGAGTAAAATCGAGGACATTCAGGATCTCGTCTTCTATCTGTTCTTCCATGCAGAAGATATGGGCATCATCCTGGGTGAATCCCCGCACGCGCAGGAGACCGTGCAGGACTCCCGACCGCTCATAGCGGTAAAC
>Ga0315292_10001421_pt1 | contig 12782 bp, 7 predicted proteins | sample YL17G13_0_MG_FD_204029 | JGI IMG/M metagenome (GOLD analysis project Ga0315292, IMG submission 204029) | Sediment microbial communities from Yellowstone Lake, YNP, Wyoming, USA - YL17G13_0 | ecosystem: Environmental > Aquatic > Freshwater > Lake > Sediment | place: USA: Wyoming | collected... | reverse complement strand
TTGATTTTTATTAATAGGAGGATTCGATGTCTAAATTAATAGCCTCGGCAGCGATTAGAGGCGCCAATGTTCTGGTAAAAAAGGCCGAAGAGATGCTCGATAAGGCTATCACGGAAAAGGGCGAACAATTTGCTTTTGAGTTTCCGGACACTGCCTATTATCTGCCTTTGGTATATGCTCTTACGGGTTTTGCCGTAAAAACACTTTCCGATATGAGGGTAGCGCTTGGAATGGCAAAAGACCAGCTTCATCCGGAACCCGACGAGCATTTATGGAAACCTTATCTGGGCGAGGCGCTTGATTCAGGTATGGCGTCACTGTTTGCCGAAGAGATCATTATGGCGCTCCGGTATGTGAATGGTCTTGAGCCGGTTACCGATCCTGAAACAGGCTATGTATATAACGGGTTTGTTACGGATACCATCCAGAGGAATCTTGGCATACAGCTTGTCGACGGTACGATGCCGGGTTTTGCCGCGATCATAGGCGCGGCCCCTGATGATGATACTGCAGTGAAAATCATCAGGGAACTTCAGGAAAAGAATATCCTCACTTTCCTGTCCGGCCAGGTAAACGGCAATAGTGTTACAAAGCAGCTTCTAAGAAAAGGGGTCGAACTCGGCTGGGATACGAGGATAGTTCCGGTCGGCCCTGATACCGAACATACTATATATCCTCTTGACTGGTCTGTCAGGGCATCTCTTATCTACGGAGGGAAAAAACCCGGAGATTTTAAAGGTCATCTTAAATATACAAAGGACAGGGTCTTTGCCTTTGCCATGGTCCTGGGTGAACTTGACGATATAAAGTGGACGACCGGAGCAGGCGCAATCAATATGGGTTATCCTGCAGTCTGTGATACGGACGTGCCGGTCATCCATCCGTCCGGCGTGTGTCTCTACGAAGAAGTTGACAGGGAGCTTGACCACAGCAAGATCGTCCAGAAGGTTATTGAAGTGAGAGGTTTGAAAATTACAGTAGAGAAACCCCCGATACCAGTTGGATACGGCCCCGCCTTTGAAGGTGAGAGGATACGCAAAGAGGATATGTTCATAGAGTTCGGCGGGGCGCGAACGTCTTCATTTGAATGGGTGCGGATGAGGGAGATGGAAGAACTGGAAGACGGGAAGGTCATCATAGTCGGCAACAATTGGCAGGAGAGATATGAAAAGGGCGGCAAGATGCCGCTCGCTATCGTTATAGATGTTGCGGGAAGAAAGATGCAGAAGGATTTTGAATCCGTTATAGAGAGGAAAATCCATCATAATATAAATGAAGCTCAGGGTATATGGCATATGGGTCAGCGTGACATAAACTGGATAAGGATACACAAGAACGCAAAGAATGAGGGCTTTACACTTGAGCATTTAGGTCTCCTTAATGCAACCATGACCCATCACAGGTTCAAATCTATTGTGGACAAGGTCCAGGTAACGATTTATACCGAAGAAGAAGACGTATTAAGGGTCCAGGAAGAAGCGAGGCAGTCATACAAAGAAAGAGACCGGAGGCTCGGCGGACTTGTAGATGAATCGGTTGATCTTTTTTATTCATGCCTCCTCTGCCAGTCCTTTGCTCCAAGCCATGTGTGTGTAATAAGTCCCGAAAGGCTCGGTCTCTGCGGCGCATATAACTGGCTTGACTGCAAGGCAGCATTTGAGATAGACCCGACAGGAGGCAATCAGCCTATAGCAAAGGGTAACATGCTGGATTCCAGATACGGCAGATATTCGGGCATAGACGAATATTTGATGAAGGCTTCGGGCGGCGCTGTTGAAACGCTGAATCTCTATACGATCATGGAAAACCCTATGACGTCCTGCGGCTGTTTTGAGTGCATTGTAGCAATAATCCCGGAGGCAAACGGAATAATGATCGTGCAGCGAGGTCATACAGGTATGACGCCGGTTGGGATGAAATTCTCCACCTTGGCCGGGACTGTCGGCGGAGGCACACAGAACCCGGGGTTTATGGGTATCGGAAGGAATTTTATTACCAGCAAGAAATTCCTTGCCGGTGACGGAGGCATAAAGCGGATTGTATGGATGACAAAGAACCTTAAGGAAAGCCTTAGAGAGTCCCTGGGCAAACGCGCCGCTGAAGAGGGGGTCCCCGACCTTCTCGATAAAATAGCGGATGAAGACGTCTGTGAAGATTCGGAGAAATTACTCGAGTTCCTCGCCGGCGTCAATCACCCGGCATTGGAGATGGATCCGATACTTTAAATGCAAAATGAAAAATGTAAAAGTCAAAATAAAAGAATTCAAGAAAATTGCAATTTACAATTCTTAAGGCTGGAGGTTTTATGAGCAAAGTTGTTAAGAGTGCGGATAAGGCTGCTGAGAAGATAATAGAATGGAGCGAAGCGCATAAGATCGAGACGTGTTTTGACAGGGCGCAGAAAATGAAGCCTTGTCCTATCGGGGCGGCAGGCGCCTGCTGCAAGATCTGCCATATGGGACCCTGCCGGCTGTTAGGGAGCAACGCAGAAGAAGAGGCAAGGGGAGTATGTGGCGCCACGCTTCCGACAGTTGCTTCGAGGAATTTCCTCAGAATGGCGGTTGCAGGAGCTGCAGCCCATTCGGACCATGCGAGAGATATGGCCTTTACTCTGCTTGCAGTGGCAAACGGTGAAGCGCCTGATTTCAGGATAACCGACGTAAGAAAGCTTTACAAGGTTGCCGGAATTCTTGAAATAGAATTTGAAGGACGTTCAGTCAATGATGTTGCCAAAGATGTCGCTTTAAAATTGCTTGAAGATTTCGGTCGGCAGAGAGGTGAGCTGAACTATATCAAAAGGGCGCCGAAAAAGACACAGGAGAGATGGAGAAAGTGGGGTATTATTCCAAGAGGCGTTGACCGGGAAATAGCCGAGTCAATGCACCGCACACACATGGGTGTTGACCATGACCCTGATAACCTTCTTTTAAGCGCTCTGAGGGTCTCCATCGCGGACGGATGGGGCGGCTCTATGATCTCTACGGACATTACCGATATTCTCTTTGGCACTCCCCGGCCGGTAAAGGCTGAGGCGAGTTTAGGGATATTCAAGGAAGATGAAGTTAACCTTGTTGTCCACGGGCATGAGCCTTCCCTTGCAGAAACTATTGTTAATGTGGTGAATGAGCCTGAATTGATAGAGTATGCAAAATCAAAAGGCGCAAAAGGGATAAACCTTGGCGGAATGTGCTGCACGGCAAACGAGGTGCTCATGAGGCACGGCATCCCGACGGCAGGAGGTTTTACAAACCAGGAACTTGCAATCCTGACAGGGCTTGTAGATGCGATAACGGTAGACGTCCAGTGCATTATGCCGGCATTGACCGAGCTGTCAAAAAAATTCCATACAAAAGTCATTACCACATCGTATAAGGCAAAAATTCCCGGCGCAATGCATATCCAGTATGACGAACACAACGCAAAAGATATAGCCCGTCAGATCATAAAGCTTGCCATTGATAATTTCACAAACCGCAAAGCTGAAGGCAGTCATATCTCCGAAAAATTCCCTGTGATCGCGGGTTTCTCTCATGAATACATAGAGTATATGCAGGGCGGCAGATGGAGGGCGTCGTTCAGGCCGCTGAATGACGCTATTATGGCGGGAAGGATCAGGGGTGTGGTAGGACTTGCAGGTTGTGATAACCCAAGGGTCCCTTCCCAGGGACTTCACCGTTACCTTGCAGTAGAGCTGATTAAAAATGACGTACTTATTGTATCGACAGGCTGCGGCTCTGCAGCTTGCGGAACTGCGGGATATCTGACGCCTGAAATGGCCCTTGAAAACGCAGGTCCCGGATTAAGGGAAGTCTGCGAAGCAATCGGTATCCCGCCGATCCTCAACCTCGGATCGTGTGTCGATAACTCACGGATACTTACCATAGTTTCCGCCATGGCTGAAGAAGGCGGTCTTTCAGATGAGATAGGCGGTATGCCCGCCGTAGGGATTGCGCCGGAATGGATGTCTGAAAAAGCCGTGGCGATAGGCTGTTATCTGGCAGCCTCTGGATTCCCCGTTATCTTCGGAGGCGAGTCTCCTGTTGAGGCCAGCAAAGAGGTAACAAAGATCATGACCGAGGTATGGTTCGAACGTTTCAGAGGGTCGCTGCAGTTTGAGCAAGACCCGGAAAAGATACTCGGCCTTACTCTTGATTATATCGATAAGGCAAGGGAAGCTCTGAAACTGAGAAAATATGAACCCGGCAAATTCGGGGCGGAAAGGGTATTGCTGGATATGGCTGCGCGGCGTGATATAGAAAAGGCGGCCAAGCCGCATCTGGGAATATATTAGTGAATAGTCGTTAGTGAACAGTGAAAAACACTTCCTGTTACCGTTGACTATTCACTTTGATGGAGGAGAAAGCATGAAAGTTGAAGATATAGACGTCAATCAGCAGATAGGCGAAGTTGGAACGATACTCGAATCGCACGAAAAAGAGAGAGGGATACTGATACATGCTCTCCAGCAGATTCAGGAAGACGAAGGTTATTTGCCTGAAGATGTTTTGCAGAAGCTTTCAAAAAAATTGAACATAGCACTGAGTGAAATTTACAGCGTTGCAAGCTTTTACAAAATGTTCCACTTCAAACCGAGAGGCAAAAAAGTGGTCAGAGTCTGTCTCGGCACTGCCTGTTATGTGCGCGGTTCAAAAAAAGTCCTTAATATTCTCGAAAACGAGTTTAATATAAAAAACGGGGAAACTACCGATGACCTTGCGATGACGCTTGAAACTGTAGGCTGTGTCGGCTGCTGCGGTCTTGCGCCGGTAGCAACGATTAATGAAGATGTTGTCGGCGAGATTATAGGCAAGAAAAAGCTGGATGGATTAGTAAACTCGATAAAAAGATGAAGTAATAAAAGGGAGCTTTTTCGATGGAACAATTAAAGAACATCGAAGCCTTAAGAAATCTCAGGGCATTACTTGTCCGTGATGTATACGGACCCGGCAAGAATGTTGCGAAGGTCTGCTGCGGGCTTCCCTGCAGCACTTTGGGTTCGCACAAAGTTGCAGCAGCGCTGGAAGATGAAGCGGCCGAAAGCGGTATAAATGTTAATGTCGTTAAGACAGGTTGTCAGGGTCTTTGTCAGAAAGGTCCGCTTGTTCAGATTGAACCATATGGATATTTTTATCGCAGGGTCCATCCTGAAAATGCGACAGATATTATATCCGCAACATTTCAATCCGGGATGCCTGTGAGAGAATTGTTATACAGGGATTCTTTTCTTGATGAACCGTCAGAGTTATTGAAAGAAGTTCCCTTCTATGAAAAACAAAAAAAGATAGCGCTCAGGAACTCCGGCAATATAGATCCTTTCAGTATTCAACATTATATTGCAGTCGGCGGGTTCAGCGCAGTCGATAAAATGTTTTCTTCCATGAGCCCTGAACAGGCGCTTGAAGAAGTGAAAAAGGCCAACCTGAGAGGACGTGGAGGAGCGGGATTCCCGGCAGGCGTGAAATGGGCCCATTGCAAAAAGGCGCCAAGTAATGTCAGATTCGTTATCGCCAACGGCGACGAAGGAGACCCCGGGGCCTTTATGGACAGATCTATTATGGAAGGCGATCCCTTTAGTCTTCTTGAGGGCATGCTTATATGCGCCTATGCCATTGACTCCCATTATGGATTCATCTATGTGCGTCATGAATATCCCCTTGCAATAAAAACGCTCCATTCGGCAATCCGGCAGGCTGAAGAGGCGGGACTTTTAGGGGAAAATATTCTGGGTTCAGGTTTTGATTTTACGGTCCGGATCAGAGAAGGCGCAGGCGCCTTTGTGTGCGGTGAATCGACTTCTTTAGTGGCTTCTCTGGAAGGCGAAAGGGGCTTTCCGAGACCAAGGCCGCCGAGGCTTTCAGAAAAAGGAGGAGGCGCATGGGGATATCCTTCGAACCTCAATAATATAGAAACATATGCCTGTGTACCGCCGATCATAGAAAAGGGCGCCGACTGGTTTCTGAATACAGGTACGGACGGCTCGCCCGGAACAAAAGTTTTTTCTCTGGCAGGCAAAGTCAGAAATACAGGGCTTGTAGAGGTGCCTATGGGGATAACTCTCAGGGAGATTATATATGATATCGGCGGCGGGATTATCGGCGACAGGAAATTCAAAGCCGTGCAGACCGGGGGACCTTCCGGCGGGTGCATCCCTGAACAGCACCTTGATCTGCCGGTTGATTTCGATTCCCTTTCCAAGGTGGGGTCCATAATGGGTTCCGGCGGTATGGTAGTGATGGATGAAGACAACTGCATGGTTGATGTTGCAAAGTTTTTTCTTGCTTTCACACAGGCCGAATCGTGCGGGAAGTGTCCGCCATGCAGAATCGGAATATATCAGATGCATAAGCTTCTTGAAAAGATTACGTCAGGGAACGGTGAGGCCGGAGATATTGAAAGACTTGAGAGACTTGGAAGGATGGTAAAGAGAGGTTCTCTCTGCGGACTCGGCCAGAGCGCGCCAAATCCCGTCCTTACAACAATAAAATATTTCCGTCAGGAATACGAAGAGCACGTCTACGATAAATACTGCAGATCAAATGTATGCAATATCGGGGCATTCTGGATAGAGCAGGAGGAATGCATTCTTTGCGGCCTTTGCAAACAGGCATGTGCCTTTGATGCAGTCAAGGAAACAAGGAAGAGTTTTTTTATCGACCGTGATTACTGCACAAAATGCAAGGCGTGTTACAATGTTTGCCCTGCAGGCGCAGTTAAAGTAATAATGCCTAAATATATACGTCTCGGAGAAGAACTGAAAATACCTTTTGAACAGCTTGAGGTTGTCGAGGTGAAAAGCAGGATGCTTCTGAAGGATGTCCTCGAATCAAGACCATATGAGATCATAGCCATTCATAAGGACCGCACTGTTATGGATGCAATAAATCTTATGAGTGAGAAGAATATCAGCGGATTATTTGTCATTGATGACTACAATAAACTTATCAGTATGTTTACCGAAAGAGATATTGTACGATGTGTGTACAGGGAAATATCAAAAGATGAAATTCTCGATAATCTTACCAAACGCGATATCATTACTTTTGATCCTTCTACGGCTATAAGTACTGCAATATCGGTTGCTTCAAGGAAAAAGATAAGACACCTGCCGGTTGTTGAAGGCGATACGATAACAGGGATGGTCACGTTCAGGGATTTAATCTCTTATCTCCTTCCGGAGATATCCTATATGACAATAAAGAAGTATCAATAGACGGGAAGGAAAGATTGCGATGGAATTTGCCGATATAAAAAGATTTGAGAATATCAATGAGCTGAAGGCATTTCGGGACCGCCTGTTAAAAGAAGGGTTCATGTCCCCTGACAAAAAAAGAATGCACGTCTGCTGTGGAACGGCCTGTTCCGCTATGGGTGCAAAGGATATCGTAAAAGAATTTGAAAAAGAGACGTCAAAACAAAATCTTGATGTTGATATGGTGAAAACCGGATGCCAGGGTTTGTGTCAGAAAGGTCCTGTTATGAAAGCGGAACCTTACGGCTTTTTCTATCAGAAGGTCAAACCATATCACGTTGATGAGATTCTTTCCACTACATATAGCTCGGATTTGCCCGTCAGAAAACTTCTGTTCAGAAGCGCTTTTTTCGAGCAACCCGTTGAATTGATGGAAGATGTGGCATTTTATAAAAAACAGATGAGAGTTGCGCTCAGAAACAACGGGAAAATAGATCCCGCCAATATTCATCATTATATCGTCGCAGGCGGATATAAAGCAGCCGGGAAGGTATTTGAAGCAATGAGTCCCGATCAGGTCATAGAGGAGGTAAAGAAGGCGAATCTCAGAGGACGGGGAGGCGCAGGATTTCCTGCGGGTGTTAAATGGGCCCATGCAAAAAAGGCCCCGGGAAATATAAAAATGGTTATTGCCAATGGCGATGAAGGCGACCCGGGCGCTTTTATGGACAGATCGATTATGGAAGGCGACCCCCATAGTCTTCTTGAGGGAATGCTGATTTGCGCCTATGCAATCAATGCCCATCATGGTTTTATATATGTCCGGCATGAATATCCGCTTGCAGTAAAAAATTTAAATATTGCCATTAAACAGGCGGAAGAAGCCGGTCTTTCAGGCAGGAATATTTTGGGTACGGGATTTGATTTTACAGTACATATACGTGAAGGCGCCGGAGCTTTTGTCTGTGGTGAGGCGACAGCTCTTGTAGCTTCCCTCGAAGGGAAAAGAGGATTTCCTCATGCAAGACCCCCGAGGGTATCCGAACCCGGCGGCGGCCCATGGGGCTATCCTTCAAACCTGAATAATGTTGAAACATTTGTGTGTATCCCTCCAATTATAGATAATGGCGCTGACTGGTTTCACGGCATAGGCACGGAAAACTCTCCGGGCACCAAAGTATTTGCGCTGACAGGAAAGGTCAAGAATACGGGACTTGTCGAAGTGCCTATGGGCATAACGCTCAGAGAGATAGTCTTTGAAATTGGCGGCGGCATTATGGGTAACAGGAAATTCAAGGCTATACAGACAGGAGGGCCCTCCGGCGGCTGTATCCCTGAGCAGTATCTTGATCTGCCCGTTGATTTCGATTCACTTTCAAAGGTCGGTTCAATAATGGGGTCCGGCGGTATGGTTGTAATGGATGAAGACAACTGTATGGTTGATATTGCAAAGTTTTTCCTGTCCTTTACACAGGCTGAATCCTGCGGTAAATGTCCTCCCTGCAGGGTCGGAACCTATCAGATGCTGCAGATACTGGAAAAGATTACCTCCGGCAGGGGAGAGGTCGGAGATATTGAAAGGCTTGAGAGGCTTGGGATAATGGTAAAGAGGGGATCTCTCTGCGGACTTGGCCAAAGTGCGCCAAATCCTGTTTTAACAACAATCAAATATTTTCGTGAAGAATACGAAGAACATATCAGAGACAAATACTGCCGGGCAAAAGTATGCAATCTCGGCGTTTTCGTTATAGATAAAGAGGAATGCATCCTGTGCGGTCTGTGCAAACAGGCATGTGCATTTGATGCGATAAAAGAGACCCGCAGGAGTTTCTTTATCGAGCGTGATTATTGTAAAAAGTGTAAAGCCTGTTATTCTGTTTGTCCCGTGAATGCAGTGAAGATTATAAAAGAAGGATATGCAAGGCTGGAAGAGGAGCTTAAGATATCTTCGGAAGGTCTTGAAGTTATCGAAAGGAGGCGAACAATGACATTGAAAGATGTATTAGAGTCGAGGCCCTATGAGATTATAAAAATTAAGCATAATTGCTGTATCGCCGATACCGTAAGGGTGATGAGCGAGAAGAATGTCAGCGGCGTTTTCGTGGTCGACGAAAACGATAAATTGGTAAGCATATTTACGGAACGGGATATCGTGCGTTGCGTATTCAGCAATATCCCTACAAATGAGCCGCTGGAAAACCTTATCATGCGGGATATAACAACTTTTGAGCCTACGACCAAGATAAGTTCAGCCATAGCTGTAGCCTCCAGGAAAAAGATAAGACATCTGCCTGTTGTCGATGGAGAAAAAATCATCGGAATGATTACGTACAGAGATCTGGTAGCTTATCTTTTGCCGGAAGTATGTTATATGGCAGAGACAATGTATTAATAGCATGGAGAAATAATGGAACGGGAAAATATAACTTCTGAAAAAGAGAAAAAAGTCGAGGATATAAAGAAAGAGGCTGAAGAAAAGACGTGTGCCGTTCAGAAGGCTTTCTATTATATAAATGAATTCATTGCAGGACCAATGTGCAGCAGGTGTTTCCCCTGTGCGCTTGGCACGGCAGAGGCAGGGATAAGACTGCAAAGACTTGTTCGTCATGCAAAGGATATCGATGAAAAGGATATCGAAATTTTAAAAAGAATCGGTTCTCAGATGATCGAGGGCTCTTTTTGTAAAAAAGGAAAAGACACCGGAAAATATCTTGCTGAAATACTTTCCATTTCAGGGAATGAATTCAAAGAGCATCTTTCGGGTATTTGTCCAAAAAAGGAATGTACAAGCCTGATTGAGTATATTATAAAGCCCGAACTCTGCACTATGTGCGGCGATTGTTTGGAAGCGTGTAAATATGATGCTATCCTCGGGGAAAAGAAAGTACGGTACCTTTCAGGATCTCTTCCGTTTGAAATAAGAAAGAAGAGATGTACAAATTGCGGCGAGTGCATTAAAGTCTGCCCGACAGGAGCGATTGAGATTGTTACGGTTTCGGTTGAAGAATTGGTGAACAAATAGGTCTGTACTTTGAAAGACAGACATGATAAAAACCTTTTAAACGCGACAAAAGATAATCCATATACACCTGGCGGCACTTTTAACCTAATGTGTCTTTAAGATAAATGTATATCGAACAGTGATAATAGTGCATTATGGAGTCGCCTAAAAGCTTTTTTATCACATCTGTCTTTCAAAGTGCGAATATGTTTTGCAATGTTTTGGTAAAAGTTGATACGGAGGAGGATTAAATGGATAATCAGGTGAAGGTCACGATAGACGGTAAGGAGGTTGCAGTCCCTGCCGGTATTACCCTTATTGATGCCGCGGCGCATGCCGGAATTCACATACCGAACCTTTGTTATATAAAAGGGATGAAGGGTGTAGGCGCATGCAGATTATGCCTTGTAGAAATTGAAGGACTGAAGGCCCCGGTTATTGCCTGCAATACAAAAGTCAGGGAAGGTATGATTATAAATACCCGTACAGACAGTGTTCAGGAGGTAAGAAAGTTTGTCATCGATCTTATTCTGTCCATGCACCCGCTTGACTGTATGACCTGTACTAAGTCAGGCGTATGCAACCTCCAGCGGTATGCATATGAATTCGAGCTTAAAGAATCATCATTCGAAAGAAAAAAATTCGGCTATCCGGTTGATGCCGCAAACCCGTTTATCAAAAGGGAGCCGGATTACTGCATCCTCTGCGGCAGATGTGTAAGGGTCTGTAAAGAGCAGGGGACCGACGTCCTCGATTTTATGGGGAGGGGCATTGAATTAAAGGTAGTTACCGCAAAAGATAAGCCGTTACAGGAATCAGGATGCACTTTTTGTGGAAGCTGTGTTGACGCATGCCCGGTGAACGCACTGCTTGAATCGGACAGATGGCGTAAGGGCAGGGAATGGGAATATGAAAAAACAAATTCCGTGTGTATGCTGTGCGGCAGTGGATGCGATATTACTGTAAGCACGAAAGACGGCGCAGTGCAGAAAATCAATGCAGGTGCGCCTGATGGATCTGCCGACAAATATATCTGTGCCTTTGGAAGGTTCGGGTTTGACTCAGCGGAAGCAGACTCACGCCTGACTGTGCCAATGAAAAAAATAAACGGACAACTGAAAGATACTACATGGGAAGACGCCCTTTCGATTGTTGCCGGCAAACTGAAGGAGGCGGGTAACAATGCGGGTTTCATCAGCACCGCAGGCATTTTGAACGAAGATGCTATTAACCTTCAAGACCTTGCAAGGGATGTTGTAAAAACAAAGAACCTTGATACTACGCTGGGCCTCTATGGAGAGCCTGATTCGTTTAGAAATTCACAGTCGGCAGACATCAATAAGGCCGACCTTATCATACTTATAGGCCTTGACCCATCCCAGTGGGACAGGGTACTGCCAGCGCTTGATGCGGCAGTAAGACGGAGGGTAAACAGGGGTGCAAAGCTTATAGTCATCAACGAAAAAGAGACAAAGATCGGTGAGGCCTCATCAATCAACCTCACCGGTGATGTGCTATCCGTCCTTAAACGTATTGCAAAGGCCTTAATCGGAAAAGGACTAAAGGCCGATAAGAAGCTGAATGATTACGTAAAGAATGAAGAGGTTGATGAAGATACCGAAAAGGCTGCAACCCTGATTGCCGGAGCGCAGGCACCTCTGATATTTTCCGCGCCTTCCTTGTTCAAAGCATCGGCAAATATCGCTCTCCTCAAAGGGAAGATCATATCGGTTGGCCTTGAAAGCAATGCACGCGGCGTTGCCCTTATCGGACTGACAACGGAAGAGAAAACTTACAGCCGGATGATTTACGGCGGAATGAAGGTCCTTTATGCCATAGGTGAAATCCCGCTGAATCAAAGACCGGATACCGATTTTCTGATTGTGCAGAATTCTCATCTGACGGAACTTGCAAAACAGGCTGATGTCGTATTGCCTTCAACAACATATCTTGAATCTGCCGGGACGATTATAGATTATATGGGTAAGATGAAATATCTCCCGCAGGTTACGGAACCCCGAGGAGAATCAAAAAGCCACAGCCGTATATTTATTGAACTCGCCGGAGAAATGGGATCAAAGATCAAACGACCAAAGGAGTCGGATGTAAAGAAGGCGTCAACCGTGAAAGCAAAACTTTCGGTTAGTCCGTTTGAAAAGAAAGAAGGATTTGATATATCGCCCAAGGAGTTTATCGAATCCATCAATCACTCCGTCATCAACGGCTCAAGGCTGCTTTGGCTAAAAGAGAGCATCAAAGAAGTTACGGCTTAGGAGATTTCAGGGTAATAGTTCATCACAAAGATTTTGGTTGCAATTAACCTGCATATTATCTTATACTTTATAAGATAAAAAGGAGTACAATATGTCATCTATAACTGCTCTGCGTAAAGCAAAACTGACAATAACAATAAGTTGTGATATAGATAAGGAAATAGATGAAATTACAAGACAAAAAAAGGCCCCCAAAAGCCGGATAATAGAAGAACTGCTGCGCGATTCCCTGCAGACGTGCAAACAAAGAGCAATTGAAAAAGATATTGAGGCTTATTATCTGAGTCTCACAGAAAAGGAGAAAAAGGAAGACAGGGAA
>Ga0315292_10001420_pt1 | contig 12791 bp, 8 predicted proteins | sample YL17G13_0_MG_FD_204029 | JGI IMG/M metagenome (GOLD analysis project Ga0315292, IMG submission 204029) | Sediment microbial communities from Yellowstone Lake, YNP, Wyoming, USA - YL17G13_0 | ecosystem: Environmental > Aquatic > Freshwater > Lake > Sediment | place: USA: Wyoming | collected... | reverse complement strand
AGGCTGCCAAGTACAAGGACTACCGCAAAATGCTCGATGCCGAAAAGGGCATTGACGGCGTGATGGTTGCGGTCCCGGACCACTGGCACACCCACATGTCGATGGAGTGCATGCAGCGGGGCAAGCACGTCTACTGCGAGAAGCCGCTGGCCCGCACGCTCTGGGAAGTCCGGCTGCTCGCCGACGCCGCGGTGAAGTACAAGGTCGCCACGCAGATGGGCAACCAGGGCTTCAACCATGAAGGCACCAAGACGGCGTGTGAGATTTTCTGGTCCGGCGATATCGGCGACGTCCGCGACGTGCACTCCTGGACGGGCGGAGGCGCGGGCGACCGGAAGTACCCGGCCAGCGGTCCGCCAGAGCAGCCCGTACCCGCGGGACTCGACTGGGACATGTGGCTGGGCCCCGCGGCGCCGCGCCCCTACAACGCCGACTACCGGGGCTGGCGCGGGTACCTGGACTTCGCGACCGGAGGCACGCTGGGCGACTGGCTGATTCACTGCCTCGGCCCGGCGCACCTGGCGCTGCGGCTCAACCTCGCCGCCCCGATCAGCGTCGAGGCCGTCAACGTGGTGGAGAAGAATGCGTTCCGGTGGCCCGCCAGCGACGAAGTCATCTATGAGTTCCCGGCTCGCGCGAACATGCCGCCGGTCACCATCCACGCCTACCAGGCGATGCGCGGCGCGTTCACGAATCCGCCTGGCATGGCAGAGGGCGAGCGGTTACTCCCGCCGATGAGCAATCTGGACACGGACAAGAACCGCCCATTCCTGCAGGGCGGGGACGGCATGCTCCTGGTCGGCGACCAACTGGACGCCCAGGGGAAGCGGGCTCCGACACCGCCGCGGGAAGGCGGCGGCGCTCCGGGCCAGGGCGGACGCGCGGGCGGCGGCGCTCCCGGCCAGGGCGCACGCGCGGCGGGCGGCGCCGGTGCCGTGGATCGCGGCCCGGGCAACGGGACCGTGTTCGTCGGCTCCAAGGGCTACATGGCCACCTGCAACCGCGGCGAAGGCGTCTGGCTGCTCCCGGCCTCCAGGTGGGCCGACTACAGGCTCCCGCCGCAGATGCTGCCGCGGGGGGTCAACCACCAGCAGGACTGGCTCCGAGCCTGCAAGGGCGGCGCGCCAGGGGTGTCTGAATTTGCCATTGCCTGCAAGTACATGGAGTGGCTGGTTCTGGGCGCCGTCGCCTTGCGCGTTCCCGGCAAGCTGCTGTGGGATGCCAAGAAAATGCGCTTCACCAACAACGAGGAAGCCAACAACTACCTCAGGCCGTCCTGGCGCAAGGGCTGGGAGCTGATCTAGGATTCAACGTGTCGTGCTTGCGCGTCGTGCTCCGTTGCGTGACGACACTGTTCCTTGCCCCCGTTAGAGCCTGTCAGAAAACAAGGTTGTCACTGTTTGTTTTCCTACAGGCTCTTATGGCCGGTCCGAACACCTGAGACGTCAACGAGATTCATTGACAGGGCCTTCGCGGATTCAGCGGCCCCTCCAGGGAGACAGACAATGAGAAGACTGCTGTGGGTGCTTGGCAGCGTGCTGGTGCTGGCCCTCGTCGTGATCCCCTTGTCCGCGACACAGACGCCCACCGGGCAGCCGGGCGCTGCGCCGCAGGCGGCTGGCGCCGCCGCGCCACAACCACCGGCCGGGCAGCGGGGGGACGCGGCCGCGCAGGCTGCCCCTCGCGCGGTGATGACGGGACGCGGCGTGGTGGCCGTCCCCCAGACCAACGAGGACCCTCCGGCGAAGGTCCCCGTGGGCTTCACCCCCATCTTCAACGGGAAGGACCTCACGGGCTGGCACGTCAGCAAGACGAACCACCACGGGACGACCCCCGACTACCGCGTCGTGCACGGCATCATCGTGGGAACGCAGCAGCCCCTGGGCCAGGGCGGCATCCTGCTGACCGACAAGAAGTACAGGAACGCCGAGATCTACATGGAGGTGAAGCCCGACTGGGGCTGTGACAGCGGGCTGTTCTTCTGGTCCGACGAGGCGGGCCGCGGCTACCAGGTGATGTTGGACTATCTCCCCGGCGGGACGATGGTGGCCGGCATCTACGGCGAGATGCTTTCCGGCGTCAACATGAACGGACCGGCCTGGGCGACCCTGACGCCGGAACAGCGCCAGGAGATCCAGGCGAAGCGAACCGAGAACTGGCAGAAGGCCTGGAAGCGCGAAGGGTGGAACAGCGTGCGCGCGCGGATCGAAGGCAACCCGCCCCGCATCACCACGTGGCTCAATGACGAAATCATGTTCCAGGGCACCGACACCGAGAACCACGCCATCAACGGCGCGACCGAAGGGTCGGTCGCCATTCAGCTTCACGGCGGGGAGAGGTGGCGCGCCGGCGGCTTCTGGCGCTGGAGAGTGATCGCGGTGAAAGAACTGCCGGATACGAAGCCGCGTCAGTAGCCAAGCCCACGCCCGTTTCCAGTTCGGAGGGAGTCCCGATGCGCAAGACCTCATTCTGGCTGACCCTCTTCACCGTCATGTTGGTCGGATCCGTTGTGCTGATGACCAGCGTGTTGCCAGCCCAGACGGCGCCGCAGACGCCGCCACAGACGCCGCCACAGGCGGCGCCGCCGGCGCCCCCGCAGAGTCCGCCAGGCGCGAGGGGCCAGGGGGGAGCGCCGCCCGGAGCGCCCGGTGGGCGGGCGGGCGCTCAGGCGCCTCCGCGGGTTGTTCCCGGGGGGCGCGGCGGCCCCGCGCCGGCACCCATCAAGCACCTCCTGGTCCTGGGCATGACCAGGGGCTACCACCACGGCTCGACCTCCGACGGGCTGGCCATGTTCTGGAATCTCGGAAGAGAATCCGGCGTCTGGGACACGGAAATCAGAACCGACATGGAATGGGTCACCAGGAAAGACAACTACCGGGGCGAAGGCCACTCGCTCGCGTTCTTCGATGCGATCGTGCTGGTCAACTGCACCGGCAGCTGGAAGCTCGACGACGAACAGAAGGAGGCACTGCTCTCGTTCGTTCGCGACGACGGCAAGGGACTGGTGGTGGCCCACGCGTCGCTGGACGCCAACTACGACTGGCCGGAGTACGGCGAGATGATCGGCGGCTGGTTCCAGGCTCACCCCTGGGGCACGTTCGACGCGCCGGTCATCGTCGAGGACCCGAACTTCCCCGCCATGCAGCATTTCCCCAAGTACCTCAGGCTGTACGACGAGATGTACTCGCCGAAGCAGTGGTCGCGCGACAAGGTCAACGTGCTGATGCGGATGGACGAGACGAAGCTCGACTACGTGAATCCACAGTACGGCGTCAAGACCACGCGCGAGGACAAGGACCAGGCGCTGGCGTGGTCCAAGATGTACGGGAAGGGCCGCGTGTTCTACTCCAGCCTCGGGCACACCAAGGAGGCGTGGGACGACCCGCTCGTCCGCACGCACTACCTGGAGGCCGTGAAGTGGGTGACGGGCAGGACCGAGGGCAGCACGGCGTCTCACCCGAAGGTCAAGTAAACCGCTGACGAAACAGTAGGAGCGCTCGCATGGAGAACAGACGCGACTTTCTGAAGAAGATGGCGTTGACGGCGGCCGTGGCCTCAACCTCACGCAGCGTGCTCGGCCAGAACGACAAGGTCCGGATGGCGGTCATCGGGACCGGCACGCGCGGCACGATGGTCAACAGGTTCTTCCGGTCCCATCCCGATTGCGAGTTCGTCGCCGCGTGCGACGTTCGCAAGTCGAGACTGGACGCGGCCATCAAGGAGATTGGCGGCAACGTCCAGGGCTACAGCGACTATCGGCGCATCCTGGATCGGAAGGACGTCGACGCCGTCCTGGTGGCGACGCCCGACCATTGGCACGGACCGATCGTGGCGCAGGCGTGCGCGGCGGGCAAGGATGCCTACGTCGAGAAGCCGATGACGCACACGATTGAAGATGCCGTCATGGCGGTCGACGCGGCCAGGAAGTACAAGAGGATCGTGCAGCTCGGCGTGCAGCAGCGCAGCGGCGCGCACTTCCAGGAATGCGCGAAGATGATCCAGGACGGCTACATCGGGAAGGTCAGCCACTGCGTCCTGATGCAGCCGGGCAGCTACGGCAGCGTGGTGCAGCCGACGGCTCCGGTGCCCGAGGATCTCGATTGGGAGATGTTCCAGGGATCGGCTCCGCGCCGTCCGTTCTCGCCCAGCTTCCTCCGCTGGCGCGGGTTCTACATGTACGGAGGCGGGCTGATGACCGATTGGGGCGTCCACCTGACCGACATCGCCCTGCTGGCCATGAAAGCCGACGGCAAGGCGCCGCTTCTCACCAGCGCCTCGTCGCAGTACGTGGGTTTCCCCAAGGACCCCGAGCAGTTCCCGGACGTCTTCAGCTGCGCCTGGCAGTACGACGACTTCCTCATGACGTTCGTCAACATACAGACGCCCACACCCGCCGGGGACTTCCCCCTGAACGGCAACTACTTCTACGGCTCGAAGGGCGTGCTCCACGTGAACCGCTCCGGCTACCGCATCCTGCCGCAACCGCAGAGAGGCGGGATGCCGCCGCGAGCTGCGGGCGCTCCAGGAGCGGGGGCGGCTGGCGCGGCTCCGGCCGCACCGCAGACGCCGCCGCCGCCGATCGAGGGTAAGGTGTACCGGCAGGACGAGGCCTACAACGACGACCCGCACACGAAGGCGCACGCCCGGAACTTCCTGGATTGCGTCAAGTCGCGCAAGAGCCCGGTGGCGGACATCACCACCGCCGGGTTCCACGTCACCCTGCCGTGTCTGCTCGGCCGCCTCGCCGTCAAGGAAGGCCGCGCGTTCGGCTGGGACGGGAAGAAGGCCGTGCCGGTGTAGGAGGCGGGTCTAGAGACCCGCCGATCTCGGGCCCGAAGCCAGGGGCCGGCGCCTCTGGCTTCGGGCGTCTTACGGAGGGTCGCATGCGTGGTGTAATCGCGGTCGCGCTCGCCTGTGCGGCGATCCTCGTTGACGGGTCGGCCATTTTTGTCTCCGCTGCCGGGCCGACAACCCGCACGGTCTACGTCACGGTGGTCGACGACAACGGTCGGCCCTTCCCCGGTCTCACCCCGGCGGACTTCGTGGTGAAGGAAGGCGGGAAGGAGCGCGAGATCCTGTCGGCCGCGCCGGCGTGGGAGACGATGCGGCTGGCACTGATGGTCGAGCACTACCTGGTCGGCCTCAACGACGTGCGCCAGGGCCTCGCCAACTTCATCACGAGAATGTGTCCGTCGGCGGAAATCGCCCTGTACATGATCTCGCGGCGCGCAGAGAGACTGGTCAACTTCACCTCGAGCCGGAACGCCCTCATCGACGGGATCCGCAACCTGCCTCTGAGCAGTCCTGCGGGCACCGGCGGCGTGCCCGACGCGGTCTTCGAAGTGGCAAAGCAGTTCGCGAAGGAAAAGCCTGCGCGTCCGGTCATCGTGCTCGCGACCACTGAACAGGGTATGGCGATCGGGGACCCGGAGTACCTCCTCAGCCAGATCGCGAAGAGCAAGGCGCAGTTCTGGGCAGTGTCGGTCGGGAAAGGAGGGTCTACGTCCCTCTTCAGCAGCGCGAACGGGCTGAGCCGCGTCCTCCCGATGTCCCTCAGCATCGCGGACGGGCTGCAGCAGTCCGGGGGGCGCGCCGTCCCGATCCTGACGCTGCCAGGCTTCCAGGATGGCCTGCAGCAGGTGGCCGACGACCTGTCGAGCCAGTACTACATCGTGTACGCGCTGCCGGGCGGCGTGAAGCCGTCGGAACGCATCAGCGTCTCGGTCACGAAGCCAGGCGCGACGCTGCGGGCCCCCAGCCGCGTGCCGAAGTAGAGTGGCCGCCATCGCCGTGCAGGTTAGGGGCAGAAGAGAGGCCCATTCCCGACGTGGCTCGGGAATGGGCCAGACCGCGTCAGCGGAAGATGATCGTGGAGAACTCGCTGAGGAACACCCGCCAGATGAACCAGTAGTGCGCCCCTGGCGAGGTGTGGTACGACGAAGGCAGGCCAACCTTCTCCGCCACCTGCCTGAGGGTCTCCGACCCCTTCAGCGCGAAGTCGGTGGTGCCGGTGCCAATCCAGTAGTGCTTCACACCCGCGGCCTTGAGCTTGGTCAGCGCCGCCGCGAACTCAGGCGTGTCCTGGCCGCCCGCGCTCCAGACGCCGATCCACCCGAAAACGCCCGGGTTGTTGTTGGTCGCCTGCACCGTGTGGCCGCCGCCCATCGACAGGCCGGCGATCGCACGATTGTTCTTCCCCGACAGCACGCGGTAGTGCTTTTCGATGAACGGGATGATCTCCGCCACCAGAGAGTTTGGATACGAACCCGCGTAGACCTGCGGAGGCCGCGGCGCCGGTGTGGCGCCAGCGCCCGGAGCGCCCGGAGGCCCGGGGGCCGCCGGAGCGGCTGCCGCGCCGGGCATGCCGGCACGCCCCTGCTGCGCCTGTACCGGCGGCGGCGCAGGCGCGACGCCCGCCCGGACGGGCGGTGTCGGACCGTACGCGTAGCCTTGCGACACGATCTGCGGCGCGTTGCCGTTGGGCATCACGACGATCATCGGCTTCGCCTTGCCGGCCGCGATCAGGTTGTCGAGGATGATGTTGGCGCGGCCCATGTTGACCCACGCATCCTCGTCACCGCCGCCGCCGTGCAGCAGGTAGAACACCGGGTACTTCGCCTTGCTCGACTCGTAGCCGGGCGGCGTGTAGACGTACATCCGGCGGCCCCCCTGCTTCAGGATCGGCGACGGGTACCAGACCGCCGCCACGGTGCCGTGCGGGATGCCCGGCTTGAACGTCCACGGGTCCGACGCCGGGCCAGTGATCATGAGCAGGTTGTCGTACCGCTGGCCGTCTCGCTGGTATTCGCCGTTGCCAGGGTCATTCACCTTCAGGCCGTCGACGTTGAAGGAGTAGCCCCACAGCTGTTCGCCGAGCGGGCCGACGGTCACCGACCAGAGGCCCTGGTCGTCCTTGGTCATCGGGATGTTGAGGCCCTGGTCCCAGTTGCCGTTCAGGACCACGGTGCCGGCCTTGGGCGCCAGCAGACGGAACGTCACGTTCTTGTCCGGGAGGATTTCCGGCGAGACCACCCGCGGACCCTGTGGAGCCCCCGCTCGCTGCCCCGCCGCCGGCGCCTGTGCGGGCGCCTGCGCGGGCGCCTGCGCGAAAGCGGCGCCGGCCCGGCCCAGCGCCAGCACGACCGCCGCGACCTGCACTGCATGTTTCATCTGCATGATGCATCCTTTGGAAAAAACCCCGACCGCCGCCGCGATCGCACACTAGGTCCTCGGAAGTGCCTTCCGCGCCTCGCGATCCGGATCGTTCTTCACCACGCACGCGTCGTCGAGTACCAGGACCTCGCCCTTGACCGTCGTGTACTTCGGCCACGGCGTCAGCCCGGAGCCGTTCGGGTCGCCGGTCTGCATGAACTGCGCGAGCGACGAGGCCATCTTCTTCGAGAGCGCCCTGGGCCGCGGGCCGCCGCCGGTGTGCGAGAGCATCACGTCGGTGTTGTAGAACCAGAAGCAGATGTCGACGCAGTGGAACGCGCCGATGCGCCCGTCGAACAGCGGCGGCTGCCAGGTGAACCAGGTGACGAACACCGGCGCCTGTTGCTTCACCTTCGCGTCGGCAAGCGTGACGACACTCTGCCGGTTGCTGCTGACCAGCGACCAGATCTCCACCGGCGTCTTGTCCGGGTACGCTCTGGCGTACGCCTGCACGACCTCCATCGCCTTGTCACCGAACCCGGCGCCGAACCCGGCGCGCTGCGTCAGCCGCTCGGCGACCTCGGGCAGCGTGATCGTCATCAGCGCCGAGTCCTGCCAGGCGAGCGACTGCTCGTTGAGCACCGAGCAGATGATCATCGGCACGTTCGCGGCGGTCGGCGCCGCGTCGGGCGAGTACGGGTGCTGCGGCAGGACCGTGCCGTCCACCGACGGGCTGAAGCCGGCGCGCATGCCGGTGACCCCTGAAGCCGCCGATTCGGCCGCCAGCTTCTGCTGTGCCTTGGTCGCGATGTCGTAGAACTGCTTCCACGGCATCTCCTGCAGCTTGCCGATCTCGGCCGGCGTGAGGCCGGCCTCCTTCAGCACGTAGCTGCCGAGCTTCTCGGCAAACTCCTTGTCGCCCGACCGCACCGACGCGCCGCTCAGCACCACGGCCTTGTGGAACAGCCCCTTGGCCGACGGCATCGCGGTCAACGTGCAGACCTTCGCCCCGCCGCCCGACTGCCCCATGATCGTGACGTTGTCCGGGTCGCCGCCGAAGTTGGCGACGTTGTCGCGCACCCACTCGAGCGCAGCGACGATGTCGAGCATGCCGACGTTGCCGGACGCGGCGAACTTCTCGCCGCCGACGCCGGCGAGGTTGCAGAACCCGACTGACCCGAGGCGGTGGTTGATCGAGCAGAAGACCACGTCGCCGAACCGCGCGAGGTTCTCGCCGTTGTAGCCGTCGTGCTCGATCGCGTTGCCCGCGGTGAAGCCGCCGCCATGGATCCAGAACATCACCGGCCGCTTCTTCCCGTCCCTGAGCGCGGGCGTGACGACGTTGATCCGGAGGCAGTCCTCCGTCGCATCGCTGTAGTTCCAGTGGTCACGGAACGCGCCGAACGGGCTGCGGTAGCGGTTCTCCATGTTCTGCGGCGAGACCGGTCCGTAGTACAGCGCGGGGAACACGTCCGTCCACGGCTTCGGCGTCTGCGGCGGCATGAACCGATTGGCGCCGGAGGTGTCCGCACCGTACGGCATGCCGAGGAAGTGGTAGACGCCGCGGAGGCTGTAGCCGCGCACCCTGCCGTACGCGGTGTCGGCGACGGCGATGTTGTCCCCCACCTGGAGGATGGGAGCGTCGGCCGTCGGGGCGGCGGCCTTCGGCGCCGGCTTCGCCTGCCGGCCCTCGGCCATCGCGGGCATCGCGGCGCCGAGTGCGCCGGCGCCCAGGGTCTGCACGAACGTTCGTCGGTTTGGTTTCATGGGAAGAATTCTCATCGAAACAACTTGGGTGCCACTTCGTTCAGGTACAACCGCCAGTTGGCCCACTCGTGGCCGCCCGGCGACGAACCGAGAGCCCCCCGACTCGCGTCATGCCGCTGTGCATGTCGACTCCATCCTCGCGCGTGTTGTCGATCACTCTGCCTACTGTTTCCGGAACAGGTTCGGCAAGAGCCGCGCGTGCAGGTGATCCCTCCACGTCGCCCAGTCGTGGCCGCCGTTGCCGCCGATGTAGTAGTCGTGCGTGACGCCGTGCTTCTCGAGGATGCCGTGGAACACGACGCTGCGGTTCGTCGGCTGGTTCTCGTAGGTCCCGAGCCCGACGAACAGGTAGTCGACCTTGCTGTTGATCTGCGGATCGTTCAGGAATTCGGGCACGGACGTCTCCGACGCGGGGTCGCCCGCGCTCAGGATGCCGAACGACCGGAAGAGGTCGAGGCCTTTGAACCCGACCAGCTGCGCATGCCGTCCACCCATCGAGAGTCCCGCGATCGCACGTCCGCGCGGCGTCGTCTGGGTGCTGTAGTTCGCGTCGACCAGCGGGACGATGTGGGTCCGCAGTTCCTTCTCGAAGAGCGCGAACGTCAACTCGGTGTGCTTCGGGTCGCTCCGGTGCACCACCTGGTTGTTCGGCATCGCGATGATCATCGGGACGGCCTTCCCTTCGGCGATCACGTTATCCGCGATGAACGTCGCGCGGCCGTCGATCCACCAGGTCGACGCCAGCTCGCCGCTGCCGCCGAGGAGGTAGAGGACGGGGTACTTCCTGGTGCGATCGTAGCCGGGCGGCGTGTAGACGTAGATCTCCCGCTCGCCGTTGGTCACCGTGGAATGGTAGACGTGCCGCGTCAGGGTGCCGTGCGGCACGGTCTTCGCGTCGAAGTACGCGGGGCCGGCACCATGCACGACGAGCTGGCTGTAGCCGGGCTGATCGGCGAACCCGGTAAGCGTGTTGTTCGGGTCTGGCACCGTGACGCCGTCGATCACGAGCTTGTAGACGTACATGTTCGGCGGAACGGGCCCGATGGTCAGCGACCACACGCCGTCCGCCGCTTTCGTGAACGGCCACGGCTTGGCGCCCGAGCCCGTGCCCAGGCCCGCCGCGATCGTCGGTGCGGACAACAGCACCTGCTGCGCGTCCGGCGCCTTCACGCGGAATGTGACCATGCCGGTGTCGCTGACCTCTGGCGAGACGACGTTCGCCATGAACGGGGTCAGGTTCTGCGTGTTCTTCTGCGGGTTCCAGTCGAGATTGACGTGAGCCTGCTGGGCCGCGGCCGTTCCCAGGCCCAGGGTCACCAGCAGCATGGGTGCGCACGCCGCGTAAACGAGTCTCTTCATCGTGTGTCCTCTCAGGAAACCGTGCCTGGAATGCGCGGATGGGGCGTGAGCCGTCTCATGGGCTGCGCTATCATGGCGGACTCGCATGGTGTCGTCAAGACACCGTATCGCGCCAGACGCGCGACGCGGCGAATGCCTACCTGCGGGACGTCTGCACCCCGTCGTCGAGTATCCGAACCCTGGCGTCAGGGTTGCGATGCGCCCGTGCTCAGCGTACATTCAGGACGCTCGCAGACGGCGACACGTGTCCGCTGCCCACGCATGGGCGACGCACGCGACGGCGCTGATGGTCGCGATGGCGCATCGCCGTTGACGTAAGGCGCTGTAAATGAATAGAGGTAGCGACGTGAGACTGTGGGCCCGCCATAAGGGCCCGTAAAAAAACACAACTTGCTACCTTTGTTTCCTAACGGGCCCTAATGATGAAGGTACCGCTTCCCCATGTCGAAAGTCCTCGCATGAGTCTGAGACGGCGGATGCTCAGGTGGCTGGGTTGGATGGCGCTGGCGTGTGCCGCGATCGCGGCGGTCGTCGCTGGCGGTACGGCGCTGACCGCGCCGGGACGGCGCGCCTTGCCGGGCGCGGACGAACGATCTCGTGAGTGGCAGGCTCGGCCCGCGCTCCGGGAGCTCGCCGACCGTGTCGGCCTGCGCCTCGGGTCGGCCGTGATGGCCCGCGATCTGCTCGGAGATCCCCAGTACGGCCCCGTGCTCGCCCGCGAGTTCAACTCGATCACGCCGTTCGTGGAGATGAAGTGGGGGACCCTTCACCCCGAACCGCAACGGTACGACTTCACGCTCGCCGACGCGCTCGTCGACTTCGCCGCGGCCCATCGCATGCGTGTACGAGGACACACGTTGGTGTACGGGCACGTCGTCGACCCGCCGAACCCCACGTACGTGTCGGAGATGACGGATGCCGCGACGCTGCGCGCCGCCATGGCCGACCACATTCGCACGGTGGCCGGGCGCTACCGCGGCCGGGTGGATGCGTGGGATGTGGTGAACGAGCCCCTGCCGGCGCTGACGATGCCTGCTGATGCCAACGCTCTCTCGGACAACGTCTTCACCAGGGTGCTGGGGCGTGGCTACATCGCCGAGGCGCTGCAGCTCGCGCGGAATGCGGATCCGAAGGCGCAGCTGTTCATCAACGACTTCGGGGTGCTGGAGCCAGGTCCGAAACAGGATCGCTACTTCCACCTGGTGCAGGGGTTGCTGCAGGCGGGGGCCCCGCTCGATGCCGTCGGCTTCCAGGCACACGTGGTGCCCTTGGTGGGACCGCCGGCGTCCAGCGAACAGGTCGCTGCGACGCTCCGCCGATTTGCGGCGCTCGGCGTACGCCTCGAGATCACCGAGTTGAACGTGTTCACGCGCACGCGGATGAACCTCTTGACGCTCGGCCTCACCTACGACATCGAGCAAGCGATGCAGCGCCAGGCGGAGGTGTACGCCCAGGTGACCCAGGCGTGCCTGTCGGTGCCCGCCTGCCAGGGCGTAACGCTCTGGACGTTCACGGACCGGTACCGAACGACGATCGAACGGCTGACACACATCCGCGACATCCCCTTGATCTTCGACCGCGACTACCGGCCCAAACCCGCGGCGTTCGCCCTGCACCGGGTCCTGGGGCAGACGGATCGCCGCGCGACCGATGACACGCTGAAGCCACCCGCCGCGTCGTGGCGGTGAGTCAACCGGAGGGAAGTATGGGAAGGCCGCTGGCGCCTCTGGCCTGGGTATTCGTCGCAGTCCTGGTCACGTCGGGGGCGGCGCCCGCTGGACAGCGCGCGGACGGCGCCGCCGAGGCGTGGGTCGGCACGTGGGCGGCGTCGCAGCAGCTCACCGAGGATGCCAACCTTCCGCCCCCGCCGGGGTTCACCGACACGACGATTCGCCAGGTGGTGCACGTGTCGATCGGCGGCAGCCGGCTGCGCGTTCGCTTGTCGAATGCGTTCGGGAAGACGGCACTCACCCTGCGCACCGCCCGCGTCGCCCGTTCGACCGGCCAGGGCGCAATCCGCTTCGACAGCGACAAGGCGCTGACGTTCCGGGGCGGAGCCACCGTCACGATTCCCGAAGGCGCGCTGGTATTATCAGATCCCCTCGACTTCGACCTGCCGCCACTTTCCGACCTCGCGGTGACGATCTACGTCACCGGCGCTCCTGCCGACGTCACAGGCCATCCCGGATCGCGGACGACATCCTACTTGCAATACGGCAACGCGGTCACCGCGCCGGAACTCCCGGCGGCCGCGCGGGTCGACCATTGGTATTTTCTGAGCGGTGTCGAGGTGCTCGCACCAGCGTCGGCCGGGGCGATTGCCATCCTCGGCGACTCCATCACGGACGGGCGGGGTTCGACTACGAACGGCAACGACCGCTGGCCCGACATCCTGGCCCGTCGGCTTCAGTCGCGCAACGGTCCCCCGCCGGTCGCCGTGCTCAATCTCGGCGTCGGCGGCAATCGGCTGCTCCGCGACGGCGTCGGGCCGAACGCGCTGGCCCGCCTCGACC
>Ga0315292_10001417_pt1 | contig 12801 bp, 9 predicted proteins | sample YL17G13_0_MG_FD_204029 | JGI IMG/M metagenome (GOLD analysis project Ga0315292, IMG submission 204029) | Sediment microbial communities from Yellowstone Lake, YNP, Wyoming, USA - YL17G13_0 | ecosystem: Environmental > Aquatic > Freshwater > Lake > Sediment | place: USA: Wyoming | collected... | reverse complement strand
CATCGCGTTGCGCATCCCCGAGGGCGACAATCTGCCGCGGCACGTGTGTCCGGCTTGCGGGACGATTCATTACCAGAACCCGAAAGTCGTCGTCGGTTGCCTGCCGGAATGGAACGGGCAGGTGCTCCTGTGCAAGCGGGCGATCGAGCCGCGGCACGGGCTGTGGACGCTGCCCGCCGGCTTCCTGGAGAACGCCGAAACGATCGTCGCCGGCGCCATGCGCGAAACGCTCGAGGAGGCGAACGCGCGGGTGGCGACCTGCGAGCTCTATACGATGATCAGCCTGCCGCACATCAATCAGATCTACGTGATGTTCCGGGCGCGGCTTCTCGATCTCGACTTCGGGCCCGGACCGGAGAGCCTCGAGGTGCGGCTGTTCGACGAGCACGAGGTGCCGTGGGAGGAACTCGCCTTCCGGACGATCACGCGGACGCTGCGCAACTATTTTCTCGATCGCCGGGCCGGCGCCTTCCCGGTGCGCCTGAGCGCGCTGGAGCGGCGCCCGCCGGTGAGCCCGGAGCTGCAGAGCGCCGGCTGATAGAAACCGGGGACAGACCACGTTTTCCTCGCTTCGCCCGTGCGGAAAAACGGGGACAGACCACGTTTTCCTCGCGTCGCCCATGCACGCAGCCAAGTCAGAAAAGGAAAACGTGGTCTGTCCCCGGTTTCCCCGGCGGCGACCCCGAATTCGCCGAATTCGGTAAGATAGGCGCCACAATCGTCGGACCTGTGCCGGGATTCGGCGTCGGAGGCACGTTCGCGAACCCCGCGTCCCGGCCGTCCCCCTGGAGGACTCGATGCATACGCAATACCGACCGGCGATTTGGCTTGCCGCCGCCACAGTGGCCTTCGCTCTTGCCTGCCCCGCCGCCGCGCAGCAGCCGAATCGCATTTCGATCACCACCGGCGGCACCGGCGGCGTCTACTATCCAATGGGCGGCGGGATGGCCAACATCCTGTCGAAGTACGTCCCGGGCCTGCAGGCGACCGCCGAGGTGACCGGGGGCTCCGTGGACAACCTGAGGCTCATCAACGCGGGCAAGTCCGAGGTCGCCTTCTCGATGGTCGACGCGACGTGGGAAGCGTACACCGGCGTCGACAAGTTCAAGGACAACAAGGTCAATGCCCGCACGCTGATGGTGCTCTATCCCAACAAGATGCACGTGGTGACCGTCGACGGCACCGGCATCAACAACCTGTCCGACCTCAAGGGCAAGCGGGTGTCGACGGGATCGGCCGGCAGCGGCACCGAGATCATGGCGCTGCGCGTGCTCGAGGCTGCGGGCATGGACGGCAAGAAGGACATCAAGCAGGAGCGCCTCGGCGCCGCCGAATCCGTCAACGCGATCAAGGACCGGAAGATCGATGCCTTCTTCTGGGTCGGTGGCATTCCGACGGCCGCCGTCACCGATCTCGCTGCCACGCCCGGGCTCAAGATCAAGCTGATCGATCACGACGAAGCGGTCGACGCGATGAACAGCAAGTACGGGCCGCTCTATGTAAAGAGCACGATCCCGGCCGGCTCCTATTCGGGGCAGGACAAGCCGAATGCGGAAGTCGACGTCTGGAACATCCTGATCACCAACGACAAGATGAGCGACCAGATGGCGTACGCGATCGTGAAGACGCTGTTCGAGAAGAAGCCCGAGCTGGTCGCCGTGCACAAGGAAGCGCAGAACATCGAGTTGAAGAACCAGCCGATCGGCTCGCCGATCCCGTTCCATCCCGGCGCGAAGAAATACCTGGAAGAGCAGGGCATCAAGGTCAAATAGCAAACTGCCGTAGACTGACCGGTCGCGGGTGCGGCGCGCGACGGGAAGCGGACAGGTCCCGCCCCGCCCGAGCCGAGACAGGGAGAAGCCCATGGCGACCGAGCAGCAGCCTCCGGAAGCGACCGCGCCGGCGGAAAGCGCGGTCAGCGAGGACCGGCTGGCCAAGGCCGCCGAGTTCATCGAGGAGGAGGAGGGCGCGACCAGCCATTTCGGCGGCGTCCTCGCGGTGCTGACGGCGGCGCTGCTCGTCGGCATGTCGCTGTTTCACCTCTATGCCGCGGTCGAGATAGTGCCGGCGCAGGTGCTGCGCCCGATCCATGTCGGATGGATGCTGCTGCTGGTCTTCCTGCTGTTCCCGATCGCGTCGCGCTTTCGCAATCGCCTGCGGTGGTGGGACGTGGCATTTGCCGCGCTCGGCGTCGCGCCGATCGTCTACCTGCTGGCCGGCGGCGACGATTTCTGGGACCGCAACACACTGCCCGACCGCTACGACCTGTTCTTCGGCGTTGTTTTCGTGCTGCTGGTGCTCGAAGCCGTCCGCCGAGCTTCCGGCTGGATCATGGTGTTCGTGATTTCGTCGTTCCTGGTCTATGCCTTCGCCGGGCCGTGGCTGCCCGGCCAGTGGGCGCATCGCGGCTACGACGTCGCCAGCATGTCGGGCTTCCTGTACCAGACGCTCGAGGGCATCTTCGGCACCGCGGTGGACGTGTCGTCGTCGCTCATCATCCTGTTCACGATCTATGGCGCCTTCCTGCAGCAGGCGGGCGCCGGCAAGTTCTTCCTCGACTGGAGCTTTGCCGCGATGGGTGGCAAGCACAGCGGCGCGGGACGCACCGTGGTCCTGTCGTCGTTCCTGCTGGGCGGGCCCTCGGGCTCGGGTGTGGCCACCACCGTGACGATAGGCGCTGTCGCGTACCCGATGCTGGCCAAGGCCGGGTACGGCAAGGACGCGGCCGGCGGGCTGCTGGCGGCGGGCGGGCTGGGCGCGATCATATCGCCGCCGGTGCTGGGCGCCGCCGCCTTCCTGATCGCCGAGTTCCTGAAGATCAGCTACCTCGACGTGCTGCTGATGGCGACGGTGCCGACGATCCTCTACTACCTGTCGCTGTTCCTGATGGTCGAGCTCGACGCGCGCAAGTTCGGCATGCCCGCCGTCGCCATCGCCGTCGAGCACAGCTTGTCCGAGCTGACGCGGAGGTACTGGTATCACTTCCTCTCGCTGGTTGCGATCGTCGCTTTCATGGTCTACGGCTTCTCGCCGGTGCTGTCGGTGTTCTGGGCGACGGTCGTGACCTACGCCGTGTCGTTCCTGCGCCGCGACACGGCCATGGGCATCCGCAAGCTGATCCTCGCGCTGAAGGAGGGATCGCAGCAGATGCTCAGCGTGGCCGCCACCTGCGCCGCGGCGGGGGTCATCGTCGGCGTGGTCGCCAAGACCGGACTCGGCCTCAAATTCAGCGCGATCGTGATCGCCTACGCCGGGGGCAGCCTGCTGCTGACCACGCTCTACACGGCGCTGATCGTCTGGATCATCGGCCTCGCGGTGCCGGTGACCGCCAGCTACATCATCTGTGCGGTGATTGCCGCCCCCGCGCTGACCAAGCTGGGCGTGCCCGACTTCGCGGCGCACATGTTCATCTTCTACTACGCGGTGCTGTCGGAGGTGTCGCCGCCCACAGCGCTGTCGCCGTTCGCCGCCGCGGCCATCACCGGCGGCGACCCGTACCGGACGACGCTGCAGTCGTGGAAGTACACGCTGCCGGCGTTCGTCGTGCCGTTCGTGTTCGTGCTCGATCCGTCGGGGGTTGCGCTGCTGCTGAAGCGGCCCCCCGATGGCTCCTATCTGCACGTCGCGTGGATCGCGCTGACCGCCTGCATCGGCATCGCCGCGCTCGCCGCGGGCACGCAGAAATGGCTGCTGCGGGCCTGCTCCCAGTGGGAGCGCTGCGCGCTGATCGCGTCCGGACTGCTGCTCGTCTATCCGGCGGCGGCGGCGGATGTCATCGGCCTCGCCGGCGTCGCGCTGGTGCTGGCGTGGCAGTGGCTGCGCCGGCCTGCGGCCGCATGATTCTGCGGCCTCAGCCGTCGACCTTCACTCCCGCACCCGTCAACGCATCGAGCAGCGCCCGCACGTGCGGATGGCCGGTGGTCTCGACGACGCAGACCACGCGCACCGTCGACAGGTCGGGTCCCGAGAACGCGCGGTCGTGGACGATTTCCTTGATGCTGGCGCCGGTCGCGGCGATGAGCTCCGCTAGCCGCGCGAGGCCGCCCGGACGGTCGCTGATCGAGACCGCGAAGCGGGCGAGGCGCCCGTCGGCGACGAGACCCGTCTCGATCACGCGATCGAGCATCGTCAGGTCGATGTTGCCGCCGCACAGCGTCAGCACGACGCGCCGTCCCTTGAGGTCGTCGAGCTTGCCGCAGAGAAACGCGGCCAGCGGTGTGGCCCCGGCGCCTTCGACGACGCTCTTCTCGAGCTCGATCAGACGCAGGATCGCGAGCGCGATGCTGGCCTCGTCGACGGTCACCAGCCGGTCGACGACGCGTTGCAGCACCGCGAACGGCAGGGTGCCGACCACCGGGACGGCCAGGCCGTCGGCGAGCGTTGGCGCCAACTTGACCGGCACCGGATGCCCGGCGGCCAACGCCGCCTCGAGGCACCTCGCGCGCTCGGCTTCGACGCCGACGACCCGCATCTGCGGGCGCAGCGCCTTCACGACGGTGCCGATGCCCGCGAGCAGCCCGCCCCCGCCGACCGGCACCACGATCGCGTCGAGGTCCGGTGTCTGCTCCAGGATCTCCAGTGCCATCGTGCCCTGGCCCGCCATCACGTCCGCGTTGTCGAACGGATGCACGAAGGCGAGGCCGTCGCGCGTCGCGATGTCCTCCGCGTGCACGCGCGCCTCGTCGACGTCGCCGCCGTGCAGGATGACGCTGGCGCCCAGGTGGCGGCAATTGGTCACCTTGATGAGCGCCGCGAAAGTCGGCATGACGACCGTCACCGGAATGCCGAGCAGTCCGCCGTGGTAGGCCACTCCTTGCGCGTGATTCCCGGCGGACGCCGCGATGACACCGAGCCGGCGCTGTTCCGGCGACAGCCGCAGCAGCGCATTGCGCGCGCCGCGCTCCTTGAAGCTGCCGGTGCGCTGCAGGTAGTCGAGCTTGCAGAAAATGTGCGCGCCGGTGAGCTGCGACAGCGGAATCGACTCGACGCAAGGCGACAGGTAGACGCCGCCGGCGATGCGCGCGCGCGCGGCCTCGATGTCGGCGAGCGTCAGCATCTGGTTTCCCGGTGCGCTCAGAACGGCAGCACGATGCCGGGTTTCGCCGCCGCCAGCACGCGTCGGAACTCGCCCTGGATCCGCGCGAGCGCGGCGTCGGTGTCGGCCTCGAACCGCAGCACGATCACCGGCGTGGTATTCGAGCCGCGGGCGAGGCCGAAGCCGTCCGCATACTCGACGCGCAGCCCGTCGATGCGGATCACGTCGGTCGCGCCGGGAAAAGCCGCAGATTCGGCGAGCTTCCGGATCAGCGCGTGGTGCTCGCCTTCGGCGCAGGCGACGTTGAGCTCCGGCGTCGAGATCGCGTCGGGGAGCGCGTCGAGCACGGCGCCCGGGTCGGCGTGCCGCGACAGGATTTCCAGCAGCCGCGCGCCGGCGTAAAGGCCGTCGTCGAAGCCATACCAGCGTTCCTTGAAGAAGGTATGGCCGCTCATCTCGCCGGCGAGCGCCGCACCGGTTTCCTTCATCTTGCCCTTGATCAGCGAGTGGCCGGTCTTCCAGAGCAGCGGCGTGCCGCCGTGCCGCTCGATCCACGGCTTCAGGTTGCGCGTGCATTTCACGTCGTAGATGATCGTGGCACCCGGCTCGCGCGCGAGGAGGTCGGCCGCGAACAGCATCAGCTGCCGGTCGGCGTAGATCACGTGCCCGTCCCGCGTCACGACGCCGAGCCGGTCGCCGTCGCCGTCGAAGGCGAGGCCCAGATCGTGCCCGCCGCGGGCGAGCAGCGCGATCAGGTCCTGGAGGTTCTCGGGCTGCGACGGATCCGGGTGGTGGTTGGGGAACGTGCCGTCCACGTCGCAGTACAGTTCCGTCACCGTGCAGCCCAGGCGCCGGTACAGCGTCGGCGCAAACGCTCCGGCGACGCCATTGCCGCAATCGACGGCGATCGCCAGCGGCCGCGCGAGCCGGATGTCGCCGGCGATGCGGTCGAGGTAGGCCGGGGCGATGTCGGCGGTGCGGTACGTGCCGGCGCCGGACGCGAGCGCCCCGGCCTCGATGCGGGTTCTGAGGGCCACGATGTCGGCGCCCGACAGCGTGTCGCCGGCGATCACCATCTTGAGGCCGTTGTAATCCGGCGGATTGTGGCTGCCGGTCACCATCACGCAGCACTGCGTGTCGAGATCGTGCGCGGCGAAGTAGGTCATCGGCGTCGCCACCATGCCGACGTCGATCACGTGCGCGCCGGACGAACGGATGCCGCCGGCGAGCGCGGCGGCGAGCAGCGGTCCCGACAGCCGGCCGTCGCGGCCGATCGCGATCGTGTCGCGGGCGCGCTCCTGCGCCAGCGTGCCCAGAGCCTGACCGATTGCGCGGACGATGGACGGCGTCAGCGTCCTGCCGACGACGCCGCGGATGTCGTAGGCCTTGAAGATTTCCGGCGGAAGCGGCGGAAGCGGCGGAAGCGGGGTCTGGGTCATCGGAAGGAAGAGTCGAGAGTGGCGGCCGCGCGGGCGCACGGCGTCCGGTGCCAAGCGCGGCGGCGGCAGCGGATCAGCGGCCGGTGGTGAAGAATTGTACCAACCGCCGCGGCAGCCAGCGGACGTTCCCCGGAAAAGGCCCGGTGGCGAAGCCGGCATGACCGCCTCCTGCCGGTTGCTCCAGGAGCACGTCGGCGCTGACCTCGCTGCCGCCCGGCAGCGAGGCGGCCGGGATGAACGGATCGTTGCGTGCGTTGAGCACCAGCGTGGGCACGGCGGCCTGTCGCAGCCAGGGTTTCGACGACCCGCGATGCCAGTAGTCGGCGGTGCTGTCGAAGCCGTGCAGCGGCGCCGTGACGACGTTGTCGAAATCGTGCATCGAGCGCACGCGCCGTACGCGCTCCGGGTCGAGCAGACCCGGAAAGCGCTCGGCCATCGCCAGGCTTTTCGGCCGCAGCGTCCACAGGAAGTGCCACGCGTAGATGCGGTTCAGTCCTTGCCCGATCGCGATGCCGGCCATCGTCAGGTCGAGCGGCGTCGACACTGCGGCAGCTGCGGTCAGCATCGCCGTGGCGTTGCGCCCGGCGCGGCCGATCCAGTTGAGGAGCGCGCTGCCGCCGAGCGACACGCCGACGGCATAGAGCGGAGCGCCCGACTGCCGGTCGCCGACGCGGGCATGCACCGCATCGAGCATCGCGCCGATTTCCTCGTGATCGCCGGAGTGATAGGCGCGCGGATGCCGGTTGGGCTCGCCGCCGCAGCCGCGAAAATGCGGTATCACGCCGCGCCAGCCGAGCGCGGCGACGTGGGCCATCAAGGCGCGCGCGTATTGGGAGTCGGAGCCGCCCTCGAGACCGTGGAACAGGACGACGGTCGGTGGCGGCGGACGCGCGGCGGACACCGGCGTGGCCGACGTCGTGTCGACCCAATCGAGATCCCAGAAGTCGCCATCCGGCGTTTCGACACGTTCTCGCCGATAGTGCACCTCCGGGCGCGACAGAAAGACCGGGTAGATCGTCTGCGCATGGCCGCCGGCGAGCCACGCTGGCGCGCGGTAGGGCGGTACGGAAAGGTCCGCTTCGCTCACCTTCCCGTCGCGCCCACTCGCCGCGTCCGCTGCCGACTCACCCCAGGGCCTCGTCAATCCTGTTGACGATCGTCTTCAGCACCTTGACCCGTGCGTAGCGCTTGTCTTCCGCCTCCACCAGCGTCCACGGCGCGATCTCGGTGCTCGACCGATCGACCATGTCGCAGACCGCGCGCTCGTAGTCGGCCCGCTTGCGGCGGTTGCGCCAGTCGTCCGGCGTGATCTTGAAGCGCTTGAACGCCGTGCTCTCGCGTTCGCGGAACCGGCGCAGCTGCTCCTCCTTGCTGATCTGCAGCCAGAACTTGACGACGATGACGCCGGCCTTGGCCAGTTGTTCCTCGAACTGGTTGATCTCGTCGTACGCCCGCGTCCAGTCGGTGACGGCGCAAAAGCGCTCGACGCGCTCCACCAGCACGCGCCCGTACCAGCTGCGGTCGAAGATCGTGATGCGGCCGCGCGGTGGAATGTGCCGCCAGAAACGCCAGAGGTACGGATGCACGCGCTCCTCGTCGGTCGGCGCGGCGATCGGGACGATGGTGTACTGCCGCGCATCGAGCGCCGTCGAGATGCGCCGGATGGCGCCGCCTTTGCCCGCGGCGTCGGCCCCCTCGAACACCAGCATCAGCGCATGGTCGGCGAAGCTCTTGTGGTGCGTCAGACGCGCCAGCTTGTGCTGGCAGCGCGCGATGCCCAGCTCGAATTGCTTGACCGTCAACTTCTTGGACAGATCGAGATCGCGGATCAGCTTGACGTTGTCGATGACCGACGGCGCCGGCGCTGCCGCTTTGACGGCGGGCGCGTGCCTGGCCGGGCTCGCCAGCGCGGCCTGCAGCGAGTCGAGCAGGATCTTGCCGACCGTCAGGTTGCGGTAGCGTTCGTCCGTGCCCTCGACCACATACCAGGGCGCTGTCCCGGTCGACGATTCGCGCAGCACGTGCTCCCAGATGGCGTGCGACTTGCTGTAGAGCTTGAGCGCGCGCTTGTCGGCGGCGGTGATGCGCCAGCGCGTCTTCGGGTCGGATTCGAGCGCATGGATCCGTTTCTTCTGTGCGTCGCGCGAAAGGTGGATCCAGAACTTGAGCAGCACCACGCCTTCGTCGTAGAGCGTCCGCTCCTCGCGCCGGACTTCCTGCAGGTGGACGTTGAGCTCGGCGTCATCGATGTTCCCCGCCAGCCGGTCGTCGAGCGCCTCCCGGTACCACGCGTTCATGAAAATGCCGATCTTCCCGGTGGGCGGCAACGCCTGCCAGTAACGCCAGGCCGGGGGGCGCGCCGCTTCCTCCGGGCTGCGGGGCCCGAATGCGTGCACCCGGATGTGGCGCGGGTCCATCCACGTGGTGAGCTGGTTGGCGAGCTCGCCGCGGCCGCCGCTCTCGACGCCGCTGATGATGACGAGGATCGGCCCGCGCTTCTTGTCGCTCAACTCGAATTGCGCGTTGAGCAGCGCCTCGCGGAGGCGCACCTCCTCCCGCGCGTAGACCTTCTTGTCGATCTGGTGTCCGATTTCTGCGGATTCGAGCATGTTTTCCTCCTCGAGGCGTTTGTTCTAGTCGCCGGTCCAGAAGCGCCGGGTCCGGGCGAAATGCGTCCAGGTGGGGGCGAGCAGGGGCACGGTCGCCGCGCCCTGCGCCGTGACCCAGCCGCGAAGCGCCGCCGCGGCCCGGTCGCCGTCGCCGCGCGCGACGAGCGTGGCGAGGCGCGCCGCCGTCACCGCGTCGTTGCCGCGGCCGAGCACATCCTGCAGACTGGCCAGCGCCTGGACATACGCACGGCCGCGCTTGCGCTGCAGCACCGGCGCGAAGAATTCGGCGGCGTAGCGCAATTTCTTGGCGGCGATCCGCAACGCGTGGCGCTCTTCCGGCGTCCCCGGCGCGCAGGTGGCTGCGCGTTGCACCAGACGGCGGTGACGGCGTTCGAGCAGCTTTCCCGCGAAGGCCTTGACCTTCGGCACGTCCTTGCCAGCCGGGACACCGGCGATTGCCGCGGCCTCGCGGAGGGGCGCGCTGCACAGCGCGCCCACGCCGAGCACGAGCTGCTGGAAGCGCGGCGCGCGGACCGCGGCGCGTGCGTCGGCACGTGCGGCGCTGCGCTGCCGCGCGATCCGCGCGCGCAGGCGGCGGACGTCCGCCCCGAGGGCCGGATCGGCGGCGAAATGCGCGGCAAACGGCGGCACCGTCTCGGTGGCGAACACGTCCCAGTCGCGCGCGGCTCCCAGGATTCCCGCGAGCCATTGCAGCTCGGCGACCAGCGGATCGATCGTTTCCGGGGGCAGGTAGCGCGCCGCCAGCGCCAGGCACGAACGCAGCCGCCTCGTCCCGATCCGCATCTGGTGCACCCACTCCGGGTCGTTGTCCGCCAGCAAACCGGTGGCGTTCGCCGCGATCTGCTGCAGGCATTCAAGCGCGATCTCGCGCAGCGCGTCCGTCGCCGCGGCCTCGGGTTCGAGCGGAACGGGGTGCGCGCGCAGCGGAACATGCCAGCCGTCGGGTCGGCCCTCGGCCAGCGCGCAACCGCGCTCCGCCTTGTTCGCGGTGGCGACCGCGAGCGGCAGGTCCCGCGTGAAGGCGAGTGCCAGCTCGTACAGACGCGCCGCGCTGCCCGTTTCGAGCTCGATCTCGATTTCGGCGATGACGGCGCGCGTTGGCCGGGCCTTACGCGCCGGATGTTGCCGATCCTCGATGCGGATTTCTCCGGTGTCGACGCACAGTTGCGCGTGGGTGCCGTCGGCGAAGGCCAGCGCAGCCGTCCTGCGCTCGAAGTCGGTCGTGAAACGCGGCGCCAGGAGATCGCCCGCGATCGCCTGGCCGAGAAGTCTGCGCCACGGGGTGGTCGCGAGCCGCGCCACGTCGAGCTGCGGCCCGGCCACCGGCCATTCGTACTCGGCTCGGGCGTGCAGGCCGCCCCCTGCGTCGGCGAGCGGCGGTCCTTTGACGGTCTGCAGCCACCGCGTGCCGTAGCGGCGCAGCCGCAGCGCGAGGCCCGCATCGGCGAGTTGCCAGTCGGGGGTGTCGAAGTAGGTGCTGGTGACTTGCGCGCGGTGCCAGCGGCCGCGTTTCAGCGCGGCCACCGCGGGATGGCGCCGGATCGCCGCGATCGTCGCCGCCACCGCGTCGGGATCGATGGCGAGCTTGAGTTCGATCTCGGCGGTCACGGCGGGTGCGGGCGCGCGCGGATCAGGCGCCAGGCCGGAGCCTGTCCGCGATCACGTCGCGTCGCTTTGCCGCAGGCGCCGGTCGCGCGCGGCTTCGGCCAGCGTGTGCAGCAACGCGACCGTCGCGTCCCAGCCGATGCACGCGTCGGTGATCGACACGCCGTAGTCGAGCGGCTGGCCGGGAACGAGGTCCTGGCGACCCGGGCTGAGATGGCTTTCGATCATCACGCCGAAGATACGCGCATCGCCGGCGGCGACCTGGGCCGCGACGTCCTGCGCGACGACAATCTGGCGCTCGTGCTGCTTCTGGCTGTTGGCATGCGAACAGTCGATCATCAGCCGGGCCGCGAGGCCGGCCGCGCCGAGCTCGCGGCAGGTGGCCTCGACGCTCGTCGCGTCGTAGTTGGTGGTCTTGCCGCCGCGCAGGATGATGTGGCAATCCTCGTTGCCCGCGGTGTGGACGATCGCCGAATGGCCACCCTTGGTCACCGACAGGAAATGATGCGGCGCGGAGGCGGCCTTGATCGCATCGACCGCGATCCTGATGTCGCCGTTGGTGCCGTTCTTGAAGCCGACGGGACACGACAGCCCCGATGCCAGTTCGCGGTGCACCTGGCTTTCGGTGGTCCGGGCGCCGATTGCGCCCCAGGCGATCAGGTCGGCGATGTATTGCGGCGTGATCATGTCGAGGTATTCGGTGCCGGCCGGCACGTCCTGCTCGTTGACCTCGAACAGGATGCGGCGGGCGAGGCGCAGGCCCTCGTTGATGCGAAAGCTGTCGTCGAGACGCGGGTCGTTGATGAGTCCTTTCCAGCCGACCGTCGTGCGCGGCTTCTCGAAATAGACGCGCATCACGATGATGAGGTCCGCCTGCAGCTCGCGCCGCACCGTCGCGAGCCGGGTCGCGTAGTCGATCGCCGCGTCATAGTCGTGGATCGAGCAGGGCCCGACGACGACAAGCAGCCGGTCGTCGGCGCCGTGGAGCACGCGGTGGATCGCCTGCCGGGCGCCGAAGGTGGTCGCGGCGGCGCGTGCGGACACGGGGAATTCGCGCAGCAGGTGCGCCGGCGGGGCGAGTTCGGTGATCTCGCGAATCCGGGTGTCGTCGACGGGTAGCGGGGCCGCCGGGTGGGACGCGGCGCCGGCTTGATTGCGTTTGGCGGTGGACAGAGGCACGACCGGGCTCCGTAGAGGCTTTTTGTCGTCAAAACAACATTTTACCTTCTTACGACCCGCGCGGCCAGCCATCGGGCCGGGCCGCATGTTGCAGCGCATGATTCCAAATTGCCACACCGGCGCCGGCGGAGTCGGCGAAACCGTTGCCGCAGCCGTCAAGGCTGTCGTAGACTGCGGTCAGCGCCCCACACGGAGCGGACTGCAGTGTGCACTGGCAACTTCCTGAAATCCTCCCATTGTCCAACCCGCTCCTAGGAGAATCCGCATGAGAAAAGCGATTGCGCTGGTCCTGTTCGGCGCCGCCGCCGCCATTGCTGTCCCCGTGTTCGCCGCCGACGCACCCGCCAAAGCCGCGACACCTGCCGCTGCTGCCGCGCCCGCTGCTGCCGCGCCCAATGCGCAGCAGGAGAAGATGAAGGCCTGCAACGCCAAGGCCACCGACAAGAAGGGCGACGAGCGCAAGCAGTTCATGAGCGCCTGCCTATCCGGCAAGGAGGCCCCGCCGGCCAAGATGACGCAGCAGGAGAAGATGACGGCCTGCAACGCCAAGGCGAGCGACAAGAAGGGCGACGAACGCAAGCAGTTCATGAGCACCTGCCTGAAGGGCTGATGCTGACCGAGGGGTTGACGCACCGCGAGGGGCTGACGCTCCGCGAATTTCAGAACACGGTCGGGTGACCTCCTGTCCACCCGACCGAGGCTGACAGGGCCGCACCGGGCAACCGGCAGCGGCCTTGTTTTTTGTGCCTCTTCGCCGAATTGTGCGAGCGTGCGGTGGCGGTGCCTGGCAGCGGTCAGGGCGCCGCGCGAGGGCTGCCGGAGTCTGCCGATGGTGCCCGGCAGCGGTCAGGGCGCCGCGCGAGGGCTGCAGGAGTCTGCCGAGGGTGCCTGGCAGCGGTCAGGGCGCCGCCCG